>Ga0308419_1000726_pt1 | contig 23206 bp, 19 predicted proteins | sample HotsprSampleMS50_FD_203674 | JGI IMG/M metagenome (GOLD analysis project Ga0308419, IMG submission 203674) | Hot spring phototrophic mat microbial communities from Mushroom Spring, Yellowstone National Park, Wyoming, United States - 20090730_MS50 ... | reverse complement strand
TCGCGTGGCCGAGTACCGCTATTGGTTGGTTCCGCATGACCTCGCGTTCACGAATGCCGACCGGCTTAGGTGCGTGGAAGCCTTCGACCAGCCGCCCATCTGCCTGGTGGAATCTCCGCACCCAGGCCTGCAGCCCCTGCGGCGCTGCTTTGCTTTCCTCGACCCGGCGGGAGTTCTGATGTCCTCCTTTCGGGCCGTCGGCAACGGCGCCTATGAACTGCGTCTCGCTGAGCAAGAAGGACGGCCGGCGCTGGCACATCTGAATCTGGATCTCCCGGTACGCACCTTGACGCCGTGCGATTTCCTCGGGTGGGCGGATGGGCCTGAGCAGACCGTGAACGAGGGCCAAGTCGCTGTGTCGCTGGCGCCCTGGCGAGTCCAGACGTTCCGGCTCGACCGCTGACGATGCGGGATTCTCTTCAGAAAGGGTATTTCGATCCCTAAGGCATTGGGGTCAACCCTTGACTATTTACAATCCAAGAAATTGGCTTTTCCAGCTTTGTCAATTGACAAGGGCTGACCCCTCAGAGCGGTGATCGTGGACCCCGATTTTGTCATCGTGACGCGCACTTTCCAGGACCTCAACGTCTCGTTTCGTCTGATTTGATACGACACGTTTTCATGTTAAACCCTAGGCACCATAACCAATATCGCCAGTGCAAGCGGTGTTCTGTCCATTTCTTTCACCAACGTATTGAAGGATACAGCCCTGAAAATTCAACGGATCTTCAGTCCGCGCGACCAGCGGAGACGGGATCATTTTGACACGCCCGAAAATGCCGAACCGGCCACCGATTGGGCTGATCCTGGCTATGACGGCATTTCCAACTTTATGGAATATGCGGTGGCCGGCAGTCCCCAAGAGGCCAATGCGCCGACGCTTCGTCTGAGGGGCGAGAGGGTCATAATTGGCGCGGCCGAGTATCTCGCTATCACCGCTCGGCAACATAAAGCGGTTACCGACCTCGCGTTCATCTCAGAAGCGTTCTCGTCGTTGGATTCCGCTCAGTGGAATTCAGACGCTGTGGGCGAAATCCGTCACCCGGAGACCGGAACGTGGTGGCATGTGACGGCTCGCAACGGCATACTCCTCCCTCTGGCCCCCATACGCTTCCTGCGATTACGCATCACGGGGCCGTAAGACGGCGAGGCTGGTGTGGCCCTTTTCAACCATGCTACTCGACAGTCACACTTTTCGCCAGATGACGGGGTTGATCAATGGGGCATCCGCGGGCCCGCGCCGCGTAATAGGCCAAGAGCTGCAAGACCACCGTGGCCACAATCGGGCAGGCCCACTCGGAACACTCCGGAATCTCGAGAACGGCATCCGCCACTCGCCCCACCTCTTCATCGCCCCGCGTTCGGAGCGCAATCACCGGCGCCCCCCGCGCGCGGCACTCCTGGATATTCGCCAGCATGCGCTCATGCCCCGGCGTTCGAGGCGCCAACGCCAACACCGGCACGCTTTCCTCCAGCAGCGCCAACGGCCCATGTTTGAGTTCGGCCGCATGGTACCCCTCTGCATGGATATAACTGATCTCCTTCAGCTTGAGCGCGCCTTCGAGCGCAACCGGATACAGAAGGCCACGCCCAATGTAAAAGAAATCCCGCGCCGTCGCATACCGCTCGGCCACCTCCCGAATGGCCTCCGCACCATCGAGCACCTCCTGCACACGCGCCGGCAGGCGCTCCACTTCACGTAAGATCCCCTCCCCCGCACTCGGCGACAGACGATTCATCCGCCCAAACTTCAACGCCAGCAACAGCAGCACGGCTACCTGACAAGAGAAGGCCTTGGTGGAGGCGACGCTGATCTCGGGCCCCGCATGCAGGTAAATGCCCCGCCCCGTCTCGCGCGCGATCGTGGAGCCGACCACGTTACAGATCGAGGCGACCACCGCCCCCTTGTTCTGGGCCTCCCGAACGGCCGCCAGCGTATCGGCCGTCTCTCCCGACTGCGAGATCGCCACGACCAGCGTGTCGCGTTCGATAATCGGATTGCGATATCGGAACTCCGCCGCCTGCGCCACTTCGACCGGCCGGCCCGCGAGATCTTCCAGATAGTACTCGCCCACCATGGCCGCATGCAGGCTGGTCCCGCACGCCGTCAGGATGATCCGGGAAAACGCGGCCATCTCCCGCGGCGTCAACTTCAGCCCGTCCAGCCGGGCTGAGGCCCGCTCCCAGTCCAACCGCCCCCGAACGGTGTCTTCGATCGCCCGCGGCTGCTCGAAGATCTCCTTGAGCATGAAATGGGCATAACCCCCTCTTTCGGCGGCGTCCACGGTCCATTCCACCTGGTGCATGTCCCGGCGGACAGGGATGTTGTCGAGATTCCGGATCTCGACGCCCCTGGGCGATATGTCCGCCACCTCGTTATCCTCCAGATAGATCACACGATTGGTGAACGGAAGAATCGGCGTCACATCGCTGGCCACCAAGGTCTCGCCGTCACCGATCCCCAAAACGATCGGACTGCCGCGCCGGGCCACCACCAGCCGATCGGGCTCCTCCGCGCTGATGACCGCCAACCCGAAGGTGCCTGTCACTTCCCGAAGCGCCGCTGCAACCGCCTGCGCCAGATCGCTCTCGTATCGTTCCCCTATAAGGTTGGCCAGCACCTCGGTGTCCGTTTCCGATTCAAAGCGCACCCCCCGTGCCATCAGCCGCCCCTTATGCGCCTCGTAATTGTCCAAGATGCCATTGTGCACGAGAAAAATCCGACGGCGAACATCCGAATGGGGATGGGCATTGGCCTCCGTCGGCGGGCCATGGGTGGCCCAGCGGGTATGGGCAATCCCCACGCCCCAATCGGAAGATCCGCCCTCGTCCCCCCCCTGTTCGCGAAAAAGCGCCTCCAAATGGCGGACCGGCCCCACGCTTTTCACCACCCGCACCCCGCTCGATGTCCGAACCGCCAAGCCGGCCGAGTCATACCCCCGATATTCCAACCGGCGGAGCCCCTCGATCAGCAACTCAGCCAGCGGATGCCGCGGGCCACAATAGCCAAAGATGCCGCACATCGTTTCTCTCCCTTCCCTCCACTGCGCAAGCATAGGCGATCCGACCTCCTGGGACAAGACCATCCCAAAATCATCGGTTGACGTCCGCCCGCGCTTGTTTCACAATCTCCCCGGCTTTTCTAGGAAGGAGACCCTTTGACTTCAACCTCCCTTTTTGGAACCGACGGCATTCGAGGGCGAGCCAACGAATTCCCGATCACGCCCGAAGCGGCGCTTCTGGTCGGGAAGGCCATTGCCCTCCTCTGTGGAGCGAGCGGCCCAGGCTCCCGCAAGGCCATTATCGGCAAGGACACCCGCCTCTCGGGATATATGCTCGAAACCGCTCTGACCAGCGGCCTGGTCTCGATGGGCATGGACGTGCTCCTGGTCGGGCCTATGCCGACGCCAGCCGTGGCCTATCTGACGCGCTCCATGGCCGCCGACGTCGGCATCATGCTGACGGCTTCCCATAATCCCTTCGACGACAACGGGATCAAAATCTTCGGTCCTGACGGATTCAAGATCTCGGACGAGATGGAGGCCGCCATTTCCCAGCACGTGCAGACCGGCGATCTGAGTAGCGCGCACATTCGGAGCGACCAGATCGGCAAAGCCTACCGCCTGGATGACGCCCCCGGCCGATACATCGAACACGTCAAATCCTCCGTTCAGAGCGGCCGCTTTCAGGGCTTGACCGTCGCCCTCGACGGCGCCAACGGCGCCGCCTACGCCGTCGCCCCGCTGATCCTCCGAGAGCTCGGCGCCCGGGTCATCAAGGCCTTCTCCGAACCCGACGGTTACAACATCAACAACGGCTGCGGGGCTCTCCACCCCGAAACCGTCGCCGGCCTCGTCCGTCAGCACAACGCCGACGTCGGCATCGCACTCGACGGCGACGCGGATCGCATCGTCTTCTGCGACGCCGAGGGGCGAACGGTGGACGGAGACCGCATCATTGCCATGTGCGCACTGGATCTCCACGCCCACGGCCGACTGGCGCGGAATACCTGCGTGGTAACCACCATGAGCAATCTCGGCCTCCATGAGGCGCTGCGGCAGGCCGGCATCACGGTCGAAACCACGGATGTGGGGGATCGTCTCGTCATCGAACGGCTGCGGGCCATCGGCGGCAACCTGGGCGGCGAGAAAAGCGGCCACGTGATCTTCTTGGATTATGCGACCACGGGCGACGGCATTCTCACGGCGCTCCAGGTTCTTCGGCTGATGCGGGAACGGGGCGCGACGCTGGCCGAACTGGCCGCTTGCATGCGAGAATACCCGCAGCGTCTCGTCAACGTGGAGGCCCCTCGACGCCCTCCCCTCGAGTCGTTGCCTTACCTCCAGGAAACCCTACAAGAATGCCACGCCGCGCTGGGTCCTTACGGGCGGACCGTGGTGCGCTATTCCGGAACCGAACCCCTGCTCCGCATTCTGGTTGAAACGCGCGAGGAAGCCGACGCGCGCCACTGGGCGGAGCAGTTGGCCGCCGCGGCGCGCAAGGATCTGACGCCATGAAAGCTCGCCTCCATGAGGCCGGCGATCCTGTGGCTTTCGAGCCGCTGACGGTTAATCGCCCGCTGGGCGCCTGCCCCGTAGCAAACCGCCCCCTGCGAGACGCTCAGCAGGAGGAACTTCGCCGGGCCGGTTGTTCGCTCGACCCCGCCCAGCCCGGCGAGCCCGTCCTGATCCTCCGCGACGATGCCTGGTGTTCCGCGGAAGCCCTTGCCCCGCTGGTGGACTCCGGCACCGGCGTCCTTCGCGACGCCCAAGAGGGTGTGGCCTTGGCCTGGATCGGCCCCGCCGACGCTCCGTCAGAACCCCAGCCCCAGGCGCGAACCCATCCGGAGGCCTTTCTCCTCCGCCACGCCTGGGATCTGCTTCGCGTCAACGAACTCCTCCTGGGGCGAATTCACGATAGTTGCCTCGAAGGAATCCTGAGCCCGTCCGTGGTCGTGGACGGTCGGATCGTACTCGGGAAAGGGTCCGTCATCTTGCCCGGAGTCTATATCGAAGGCACCGTGCTCATCGGCCAGAACACACGGGTCGGGCCGAATGCCTACCTGCGAGGCCCCACGGCCATCGGAGACGAATGCCGAATCGGCCAGGCCGTCGAGCTCAAGAACTCGATCCTCATGGCCGGAACCACGGTCGCCCATCTGAGCTACTGCGGGGATTCCATTCTCGGCGAGCGGGTCAACCTCGGCGGCGGAACGATCACCGCCAACCTCCGACATGATCAGCGCCTCATCCGAACGGAAGTGGCCGGCCGGCTCATCAACACCGGACGGCGCAAATGCGGCGCGATCCTAGGCGACGGAGTCCATACCGGCATCCATACCAGCCTCTACCCCGGCCGTAAACTCTGGCCTGGGGCCACAACCCGGCCCGGCGAAATCGTCACGCACGATCTCCGGCCGGGCGATCCCACCTAAAGACGCCAGCGCCCTCCCGGCGGGAAAGTCCCCCCGTCAGGAGGACTGGGGCGCCGTCCCGGGCCGATCCAGGCCGAGTTCCCCTAGCACGCCTCGAAGGTAGTCCCGCCCCGCTCGAAGCCGCTCCTCCACCTCTTCGCCGTGCGGCTGGCGGTCATAGGCCACCGGATCAGGCAGCGTCCCATTGCGAATCCGCTCCGTTCCCTCCCACGCGAGGGCCATGAAACGGCCCATCTCCTCCAGCGTCAGGTCGGGATGGAGCCGGAGCCAGGACCGCTCGAACACGGGAAAATCGAAGAGCCACTTGTGATCCTCGATCGAAAGGGGAAGGTCCGGCGCATATTCCGCCAGAATCGGAAGAATGGTCCGCCATCTCAACTGCCCCCGACCGGGCGGCAGAGTCTGGCGTCGAACCCCCGTCGGGATGAAGCTGAGGGCGCCATCCTTGAGATGCGTCATGTGAACGTAGGGGGCGGCCCGTTGCGCCGCCCAGATCGGATCTTCGGCATGACAAAGGACGTTGGCGGTGTCCAGGCAGATTCCTGCGATGTCCGTGCCCGCCTCTTCCACCAGCCGGACGGCTTCAAAGGTTGTCAAGTCGCCATGGGTCTCGAGATTGATGCGGCTTCCGTGGGCCCGAAGGATCGGCCCGAGGCGGCGCAGAAAGGCCGCGGTTTCCGAACAGTGTCGCTCCCAGGGAACCGTGTGCTCGTAGCGTTCCGGCCCGTTCCCCATGCTCGCATGCAACTCATGCCACCCACAGGCCGCCGCGGCCTCGATTTCCCGCCGGATTTCTGCCGCCATCTCATCCGGCGGTCGGCTCTGAAGAAAAGGGTTGACCGGGAAGGAGAGAGACACCTGCGTGTACAGGCCCAGATCGTCGGCCCGGGCTCGGATCGCCTTCAATTCGCCGGGATCGCGGGTGGCCGAAAGGGAGGAAAGCCCCCCAAAGAGGGCGCCCTCCAACGCCTGCGCCGCAACGTAGTCCAGCATCTGAAGCGGTGTCAACTTCAGATCGCGCAACGTGAACGTATCCACCCCGACACGCATGGCCACCTCCACTCAGGATCGGTTCCGTGCCGCCGCCAGCCCTGTCACCGCCTCCGGCATCCCATAAGGCTTCCATCGGCGCGGTCGAATCGGCAGGCGGACCGCCCGACCGCTTTCCACCGACCGGTAGGCCGCCTCCGCCGCCTCGACCGTCCCCCGACATTCCCGTCCGCTTGTAAGAACCTTTCCCCCCAGACCCAGCAGCATGTTCACCCATTCTCGGAGACAGCCGACATGACCGGATTCTGTTCCGCTCTCTACCTTCACAAACGCCTGGGTGACCGATTCGCCGTAGCGGGCCAGGGCGGCGTTGTCCGCCCCATGCAACCGGAGAAAGACCCCGCGGCCATCCATCCGATAGGCCTCGCCCTTCGTGCCGCACACCTGCACGAGTTCGCACCACAGTCGGTTCGGACCACTGTTGGAACAGGTCCACCAGTTGATGGAGAGCTCGGCCAGGGCGCCACTCGTCATCTTGGCCGCCATCACCGCCGCGAACTCTCCCTCCATCCGTTCGGGGCGGGCGACGGTCATAGCCGTCACCTGAGCGATCTCCCCGCCATACCATCGAAGCGCGTCAATCTGATGGGTCAGGCAGCTCATGAGACACCCGCCGCCGATCCCATCCTTCCAGTAGGCCCAGGAGGTGCGGGGAATCGCCACGTCCTGGTTGTGATCGAGCTTCCAGAAGAAGATTTCGCCGAGGACTCCAGAGGCGACGATCTCGTAGAGGGCCCGCCACTCGGCGTGGTAACGCCGGTCGTGACAGACGGTGAGGGTAACCCCGGCGCCTTCGCAGGCCTCGATCATGCGGTCGCATTCCCAGACGTTGCGCGCCATGACCTTTTCCACCAGCACATGTTTGCCCGCCTGGGCCGCCGCGACGGTCGCCGGCATGTGAAGGTGATGGGGCAGAAGAATATCCACGGCTTCGACATCCGCGCGGGCGATCGCCTCCCGGTAGTCCCGGACGAGGGTGACGTCTGGTCCGATCGCCTTCCGCAGGAAGTCGTCCCGGTTCGGACTGGCTTCGGCGACGGCCACGATTTCGCAACGATCGGCAACCGCTCGAAAGCCTTCGAGATGGGCCGACAGAATACCTCCTCCGCCCAGAATCGCCACGCGCAAACGTCTCATCGCCGCTTCCTTTCTGCCTCTCGCCAGGGAGGGGCTCAGCCGGGAGATCATCCGAGGCTTGCGGGCATCTCTGAAATCGTTTCTGTCTGCTTGGGCAGCCCCGAACTCGACTCCGCCGTGAATCATACCGAAAAGCGCTCGCGAATCAAGCCAGCGGACCTTTCGCGAGCGCCCACAGCGCCCGTTCATGTCGTACGGTTACCGTACCACCACAATCACCCCGTTCGGGCCTCCACGTTTGGAGGCATACGCCGTGTTCCCAGAGGCACCATGTTGATTCGTCCCAGATGGGGTGTAGGTTCACGGTCAAATGCCGATGCCGGATCGCCGGCATCGATCAGGGGACTCGGCGGCGTCGCCGTGGCTCACATTTCGTCAACGTGGGCCAAGCTCGGAACCAACATCAACCTGCGTCACCGATGGGGAAGGGACGGCTCACCTTCGCTGGCCGTTCGGCCGTTTGTGTATGGCTCCACGGACCACCTTGTGGTGACGCCTGAGACCAAGATTTACCTGAATAACGTGACCGTCTCGCACGGGTTGAACGATTGATCGTTCGGCGCGGTTATCCGTTGACCAGAAATCGCTTCTCATACGCGGCCAACCGATTAGCCAGACCGGCCGATGACATGGCCCGCCGGAGTATAACGGCGGCCTCACGCCAGGTGGGGTCCCTGCCAACTGTCCGGCGTGTACTGATGCCATTCGAATCGATTGCCCTCAGGGTCCTCGAACCAAGCCTGCCAGCTCTGGTCCATCCCCCGTTGAGGATCCGTCACCGCCACGCCCCGGCGCCTCAACTCCGTCACCGTGCTGGGGAGATCCTCCACCTCAAGGCACGTGTGGCGGTAGGCGCCGTCGGCGCGCGGGATCGGCTCCCGGGTCTCGAACAATTCGAGGAAGGCCCGCCCGCCGGCTTTCAGATAGACGCCCGTGCGGGTGCCGTCCGGTTTCCGAAATTCAAAGGCCATCCGGAGCCCTAGGCGGTCGCGATAGAACGCCACGGCCTCATCCAGCCGTTGCACCACCAGACAGACATGGGCGATGGTCGTAATCATTCGAACTCCTCGTTCAGGCCGATTCGCGGGCGGCCTCGGCCATCGCCGCCACATTTTCGGGCGGCACATTTGGAAGCAACGCCTCATGGCTGGGACTGACGATCCATCGAGGCCCGAAGAGAGGGCGAAGCCGGCGGACTTCCTCGCGAATTTGGTCGGGCGTTCCACGGACCAGAAGCTCCTGCGTATCCACCCCCCCAATCCAGCACAAGCGCCCACCAAACTCTTGGAACAGCCGCTCGGCCTCCATCCCCGCCGCTCTGGCCTGCAGGGGGTGAAGCGCATCCACGCCGGCCTCGATCAACCGCCCGATCACCTTGCGGATCGCGCCGCAGGAGTGAAGAATGACCCGATATCCGAACTGGTGGCCAAGGTCCGTGAACCGCCGAAACCAGGGAAGAATAAAGGTGTCGAACGCCTCCGGGCTGACCATCACGTCCAGTTGCGTCCCGAAATCGTTGCCAAAGAAAAAGGCATCCATATCCCGGCCCGCCGCCTCGAAAAACCGGACATTGGCGGTGTAATAAAAGCGACCCATACACTCCGTGGCCGCCTGAACGACCTCGGGATGAGTGTACATTCGAATAAAGTAGGTCTCCATCCCGAAAAAGTCCATCAGTTCATGAAAGAAACAGGTCCAGAAACCACCGGCCCGATAGTAAGGCCCTGCCGCTCGCAGGGCCGCAAGGGTTGAATCGAAATGGAGATAATCCGGATTGGGCCAGGGCAGCCGATAAACCTCTTCCGGGGTTTCACATCGGACCAGAAGTGGAGGAGCGCCGCCAGGTGAACGCTCGACAAAGGGCCCCCAGAGCGACGACCGGTCAGGCGCCTGGTAGACGCCAGGCTCGAATTGGGGGCAAAACCATCGAAAATCGTCTCCCAGACGAACCCGCAGCTCCTCCGGGGTCGTTGTGCCGAAATGGCGATGGTAAATAGGCCATGTATCGGCATGGGGGTTGCCAAGCCAGAAGCCACACCGGTCGGCGGCCTCGCCCGCCATCAATCGTTGAAGACGCTCTCGACTATCCATGCCTTGGCAACGTACCACACACGTCCCAAGCCATCAACTCCTCTTTTGCAACCGAACTTAGGATTGACGGGATAGGGGAAAAGAGGTTAAGGTGTCCCCTATCCCGAGGGGAGCGACTACCATGCGATGCCCGCGATGCGGGAATCTCGACGATAAGGTGATCGACAGCCGGACCGCCCGTAACGGCGACGTCATCCGCCGACGCCGGGAGTGTTTCCGGTGCGGCCATCGTTTCACCACGTACGAGGAGGTCGTCAAAAACCGCCTGCGGGTCGTCAAGCAGGATGGCCGCCGCGAGGATTTTGACCGCCATAAGCTCGTCAACGGCATCCAACGTGCCTGCGAAAAACGGCCGGTGAGCCAGGAACAGATCGAGTCATTGGCCGATTCCGTCATCAGCGAACTCGAAAGCGAATACGATCGCGAGGTCCCCTCCTCGGCGATCGGCCGTAAAGTGATGGACAAGCTGAAGGCGCTGGATGAAGTCGCCTACGTCCGGTTCGCTTCCGTGTATCGTCAGTTCACGGACGTCAGCCAGTTTCTGGCCGCCATCCAGGGACTTATCCCGAAACCGGAAGGGAAAGAATGATCGCGTTGTCCCCATCCGTCTTCCCTCCTGCGCTGGAACGGCTGGCCGATGAGATTGCCATCCTGTGCGAGCCGGCCGGGGAATTGACCCCCTCCGAACGGGGACACCTGGCCAAGGCCGTCGCCTTTTTCCTTGAAGAGCGACCGGCGTGGGCGGTGGAGCGGACAACGCTCTTTCGCGCCACCGCCCGGGCCATTCGCTCCATCGGTTACCCGTATGCCGCTACCCGTGTCCTCGCCACCGGGCTGGGCCTTCTTCGCCCCCTCTCCTCCGCCCTGGCGCCCGCCCTTCCGGCGTGGGGGCTGGATCTTTTCCCGCTCGCGCTAGACCCGCGCGACCGTTGCGAACTGATCTTTTTCCGGGCCTTCGATGCGTTGTTGCGCGCCGTTGCCCCCTTATGGGACGAGACGTCCGGAACCGGGGCACTGGGGTTCCGACGTCTGGACCCAGCGGTCGGCGCCCTCTTCGGCGACAGCATGTCTCCCCGGCAACGGCAGGCGTGGCGCCTGGAAATCCTCGCCTACGGTCGCCAACGGCTGGAGATGCTGGCCCGGCAGCGCACGTGGGCGACCGTCCCCCACCTCTTTCTGCTCGACGGCCTCCATTCCTGAAAAGGAGTTGGAGGTCCGTCCAACCCAACCAGAACCCCAAAACAGGAGAACTATCCTCATGATCCCCATCAGCCGGATCCAGAAAGAACTTCGCCAAACCCTCGGTCGCACCGATCTCCCCATCCGCGGCCAGCGTCTTCAGGGAAAGGTGCGCGACTCCTACGTGCTCGGCGACGGGAGGCGCATTCTGATTGCGACGGACCGAATCTCCGCCTTCGATTGCGTGCTCGGCACCATTCCCTTCAAGGGGCAGGTCCTCAACCAGATGGCCACTTTCTGGTTCGAAAAAACAGCCGATATCGCCCCCAACCACGTTCTGGACGTCCCTGATCCCGCCGTCATGGTCGTTGCCGAATGCGAACAGCTCCCCCTCGAATTCATCGTGCGCGGCTATATCACCGGCGTCACCGAAACCTCGGCCTGGACCAACTACCAGCGGGGTGTGCGAAACTTCTGCGGCAACATTCTTCCCGAAGGGTTGCGCAAGGACCAAAAACTGGAACGCCCCATTCTGACCCCCACGACCAAGCATGAGAAACACGACCGGAACGTTTCACGCGAGGAGGCGATCGCCGAAGGACTTATTACCCCGGAACTCTTCGACCGGGCGTCCGATCTATGCTTTCGGCTCTTCGAGCGTGGACAGCAGTTCGCGGCCACCCGGGGGTTGATTCTTGTGGACACCAAGTATGAACTGGGGCTCCGCAACGGCGTTTTAACCGTCACCGATGAGATCCACACGCCGGACTCCTCCCGCTACTGGTTCGCAGATACGTACGAGGAACTCTTTCGAGCAGGCCGGGAGCAGCGCAAACTGGACAAGGAGTACGTCCGAGAGTGGCTGGCGGCCCAGGGTTTCCGGGGCGAAGGTACTCCGCCGGTCATCCCCGACGAGGTACGGGTCGAAGCGGCGCGCCGCTACATCGAGGCGTATGAACTCATCACCGGCCGTCCCTTCGAAGTCTCCGAGGAACCGCCGATCGAACGGATCCAACGCAATCTGAGATCCCAGGGATATCTCCCCGGTTAATCCCGACGCCCGATCAGACGGCGCAGAAAGGTCACGGCCCGCCGGATATCCGCCTCAGGGTCCGCACCCACCTCACGCTCGATCGTAAGAGCGCCGGAAAAGCCGGCGCGTTCAAGCGCCCGGAGATAGGCCGCCCAGGGAACCGCTCCCTCGCCGAGCGGCGTCTCGATGAAGAGTTTTCCCATCCGCTGTTCCAGGGCGGCAAACCCCCCATCCGCAAAGGCTCCATAAACCTCGCGGGGATTGCAGGGCTGAAGCTGGCGGCCGTCCTTGGCATGAGTGTGGACAAGGTAGGGACCGAGAGACGCAACCGCCGCAACCGGGTCTTCACCGATCACCATGACGAGGTTGGCCGGATCGAGATTGACGCCCAAACCGGGTTGAGCCAGGTCGTCCAGGAAACGACGCAGAACGGTCGCCGGTTCGGGCCCTGTTTCTATGGCAAAGGTCACGCCGCGCGGCGCCGCGTAGGCCCCCAGCCGACGGCAGGCCTCTTTCATCGTCCGATACCTCGGGTCTGAAGGATCTTCGGGAATGACCCCAATATGGGTGGTGACGACGGAGCATCCGAAATCCACCGCCAGATCCACGATCCGGCACGAGCGCTCGATTTTCGCCGGGTTCTCCTCTGCCCGCTCAAAGCCGTGGCCCCCGAGATCGCCACACAGCGCAAAAGGCTCAATGCTCAGATTCCGGCAAAATCTCCGAAACTCCTGCCGATCCCGGGCGGTCATCACCTCTGGAGCAAGCGGCCCGTCAACGACATAAACCTGGAACCCATCCGCGCCGAGCTCCTTTGCCTTCCGAATCCCCTCCATCGGAGGCAACCGGAAGGAATCGCTCAACACTCCTATCTTGAAGTTCATGATGTTCTGTCCTCCTCCGTGGAGCAACGGGTCACGAGCTTTTTCCCGAGCCCGAGCATAAGGCCGACCCCCCCGCACAGACAAGCGGTAACCCCCAAAACCGCGTAAAGGTCGGCCAGGGGACGAATCCCCTGCTCGGCCCATTGAACCACGCCCGGATAGGCCCAGCGAACAATCAGCAGGAGAATCCAGACGGTCAGAACCAGTACCCCAAAACCTTTGACGGTATCCTTGACATCCGAACCGCTCAGGCTCATATGGACGCCGATGCTGAAGGCCAGATAGAGGAAAAGCCATGTTGTCCATCGTCCCCACGGTTCCAGCTGGAAGAGTCCTCTCATAAGCCTTCCCACCACCTCGGCGATCGCCCACCAAGCCGGCCACCCTCTCCACGCGTTTTCCACCATTCCTGCCCCCGGAAGGAACCATGCGCCGTTCAGCAACCAGCGCCCCAAGGCACCAATGACCACTCCTCCCATCCATAAAGGCCCAGTCCCGATGAAAAAATGGCCCAGCCATGCCCATGGATTTGCCACCGAGTGGGAGTGAATCACCTCACCAACCGATCCGTACCGGGCGGGTCGAAAAAGGCGTATGCGCTCAATCCGATGGCCGAAGGGCAGACAAAACACCGCATGCCCAAGCTCGTGAACGATCGTCCCAGGCGCAGTCAGCCAAAGAAACCATAACGCAACCTTCCCACCACCCAGCAACTGAAAGATCCAAAGGGAAAGAAGATGAAAAAGAATCGCGAAAAAAAGCAGGGGACCCAGCAAAAAACCCACCAACGCCACAATCTCGATCAGCCCTTCCAACAAATAGCACCCAACCTCATCCATGGCGCCATTCTACGTGACCCCGTCGCCCTACAGCTACATAAAAAAGCCTGGCACTAAGGCCAGGCTTTACGCTGAGTTATTGCCCATCAGCCGGGCATCCCATTCGGCCAGTCGACGCTCATTCACATGACTTCCATTTCATTGGATGTGTGAGCTTTGTTGTCAACCAACCTCAGGTTAATTTTGTATAAAGCATACGCCATGCCGATATTTTTTGCTGAAAATCAACGGTTTTGTACTATTTCTGCGCAAGATTTCGAGACAGATTGTCATGTGGGTGGAGACAAAGTGTCCAATCTCCTCCGAACTCTTGGAGATTTCTCATTTTTTTCGAGTCCTGGAGGGCGGACTATCACTCCTTCAAATCCGGGAGCAGCCGGGCGATCTCCGAGGCTAGCCGGGGATCGTTCGCGCGGGCCATGCCGGCGTACTGCTGGGCCAACGGATAGGCCCGCTCGCCCTGCATATAGAGGTAGATCGCCGCCGCCAGTTGCAGGGGAGCGATCCCCCTTCGTCCCAGCTTCTCGCGCGCCTCCTCGCTTTTGACGTAGGCTTCGAAAAGCCGGATCATCTGAATCACCGAGACGGACGACCAAGGTTCGGTACGGCCGCGGACCTCGATGCCCCGGTCGGAGGCGCCGCTGATGTCCACAAGGGACCCGGCCGGAGTGTACCAACCCCACCGCAGGGGTTTCTCCCGGATGGCTTCGATCAGATACCGCTTCAAGGCCTCCATCCGCTCCATCCGCTCGATGGCCTTCTGGGCCTCGGCCTTTCCTTCTTCCGTCTGGAGCGACGATAAAGCGCGCTTGAGGCCTTCCGCTGCTTCGGCAAAGGCGTTCTCCCGAAGACGATCACGCTGGGCCTCGACAGCCTCACGGACCCTCGTCCGCTCGGCTTCGATGCGGGCGAGTCGTTCCTCCTCCTCGCGCCGCCGCCGCTCGGCCTCCTCCTCGCGCCGCCGCTGCTCCTCCTCTTCCGCTTTCTTCCGTTCCAACGCCTTCCGAGCTGCTTCGATGGCGGCATCGGCCCGGGTCAGCCACTCGCGGCTTCGCTCCAGATCGCCACGGGCTTTCTCGAGGAACGCCTGAATTTTCGGGATAAGCGCCCGACTTTCCAAATCGATCGTCTCAAGCCTCCGATACTCCCACCGGACTCGTTCCCACTCATCCCGGCTGATCTCCGACCGCGGCCTCGCCAAACTCTGGGCCAGAATGACCGCCTCCCCGCGCATCGCTTCCAGGTTCGTGACGGCGGGCCAGGCGGCAAAGGCCGTCTCTTCAAACGGACGAACAATCTCTCCCTCCGTCGGGAAAGAGGGTGGAAGAGCCAACGGCGCCAGTTGGGGATCCATCGTCTCCATCTTCCGTCGGGCCTCCCGGAGAATGGCCGCTGCCTCATCGTCGAGAAAGAAAAGCGAATTCACTTCGGCCAGGAGACCCGTCACCCCCCCTTCATAGGAGGCATAGAGCGTTTCAGCCTCCCTCTGAAAGCGTTGAACCTCTTCCTTCCTTTGCCTGGCCTCCCGTCGTTCCCGATACCACCGGCTGATCCCCCACCCCGCAGTCCCAATCCCTCCCAACAGAACCAAAACCAGGAGCGTAATCCCGATCGCCTTCCAGGGCAAACGCCGAACCTGTTGGGTGGCCCCGGAAGGAGTGCCCGATTCGAGAGGAAGGGCCGGCAAGGGTCCCGTCGCAGGAAGCGAAACCCGTTTGCCTTTCATAATGAGCCGTTTGCCGGTCGGAGAGAGGCCCGTCACCGGAGCCGGCGCCTCCACTCCCCCCATCCCCACCCCCTCGCCTCTCAGTCGCTGAAAGGCCTGTCGCAACTCATCATACGAGCTAAAGCGCTTTGCAGGATCGGCCTCCAACATCCGCGCCAAAAGCGCCGCCGTCTCCGGACGGATATCAGGGCGAAACTGACGGATATCGGGAGCCGGCTCCTTCAGGCGAGCCTTGATCACCTCGACCGCTGTCTCCCCCTCGAATGGCGGACGGCCGGCGAGAGCATGAAAAAGCGTGCCCCCCAGGCTGTACATGTCCGATCGGAAGTCGGGCGCCTGCCGTTTGATCTTTTCGGGGGAAATGTAGTAGGGCGTCCCCCAGATCTCGTTGGCGCCGGTCTCAGGGCCAAGCCCTCGAAAGCGCGCCAGCCCAAAATCCGCAACCTTGGCCGTCTTGTTATCATCAAAAAGAATGTTCTCAGGTTTGATATCGTCGTGTATCAACCCGACCGCATGAGCCGCACGAAGCGCTTCAACCACCTCGGCGCCCGTTTTGAGAACGAATCCTTCTTCCAGCTTCCTGCCCTGGCCGATCATCTGATCGAATCGGCCGCCCAAAAGCAGTTCCATGACAATGAAGGGTTGCCCCTTCTCTTCCCCAAGGGAGTAGATCTGAACGATGTTGGGATGACTGAGAGCAGCTGCCGAGCGGGCCTCCCGCGTGAACTGATCGAAAAGAGCCGGAATGGCGGCCACGCTTTTGAGCATGACCTTCAGCGCCACCTGACGGCCGAGCGCCTCGTCCAGGGCGCGATAGACAATGCCCATCCCCCCCTGGCCCAAAAATTCAAGAAGTAGAAAGTTTCCAAACCGCGCCGGCACGGTTTGAATGGAGGAACAATGGCCGCAGCGGAATTTGGAAAAGGGAGCCAATCCAGTGACGTCTAACGATTTTCCACAACCGCTGCAGACGATCCTCCGGACCGGTTCCGCATGAATCTCGTCGAACGGCGTTCCCATACCGCGGCCGATTATGCCCCAGCACCCCGGCTGTGTCCAGCCGCGGAAAACCCGTGTCCGCCCCATCGGGAAAATTCGTTGTCGCTCCTCCTCCAGTCCCCTATAATAAGAATGGTATGTTTCCCATGGTCATCCCCAGGGAGCGACACTCCCTGAGCCGTTCGCTGATCCGCCCCGAGGCTTTGCGAATTCTCTATCGCCTTCGCGACGCGGGCTATAAAGCCTACCTCTGCGGCGGTTGCGTCCGAGATCTCCTTCTCCAGCGCAAACCAAAAGATTTCGACCTGGTCACCGATGCCCGCCCCGACGAGATCCGCCGCCTCTTTCGAAACTGCCGAATCATTGGCCGGCGATTCCGCCTCTGCCATATTCTTTTCGGGCGCAACGATTTTATCGAGGTCGCCACCTTCCGATCACTCGCGGATGCCCCGGAAGTTCCCCAGGCCAGCCGTCGTCTCAAAGCGGCCGCCGCCCGCCTTCCCGCAGGCCTGATCATCCGAGATAATGTATTCGGGACGCCGGAAGAGGATGCGCTGCGGCGGGATTTCACCGTCAACGCGCTCTTTTATGACATTTCGACCTTCGCCATCCTCGATTACGTCAACGGGATGGCCGACTTGCAGGCCCGAGTGCTCCGCTGTATCGGCGACCCGCGCCGGCGTTACGTGGAGGATCCGGTCCGAATGATCCGGGCCATCCGCCATGCGGCAGCCCTGGACCTGACCATGGAAAAGGAAACCCGCGAGGCCATCTCGGAATGCCGGGACTACCTGGCTTACTCTTCACCGGCCCGTCTCTACGAGGAAATGCTCAAACTGCTGGCGTGCGGCGCCCTGGAACGGGTCTATGGAGTACTTCGGGAGACGGGTCTCATGGAGAACCTGTTCCCTCCGCTGGCCGAGTGGCTCTCGGCCCACCCGCACGAGGGCGAGGAACGCACCCGGCTCGCTGCCCGTTGGCTCGACGCCGCGCTTCGCGACGGCCGAACCCTTCCTCCCGCGCTTCAAATCGCCATCTTTTTTGGTCCTTTCCACGCGGCCGAAGCGGAGCGCCTCCTGGCCGAAGGGAGCGCCCCGTCCGGGAACGCAGCGCTTATGGCCGCGGTTCATCAACACTTTGACCGTCTGCGTCCCCGGATTCTGGTCCCCAGGATCACCGTTTCGGAAATCGCCCATCTGATGAACCTTATGCTCCGTCTGTTCCGAGTCCCGCCCGTGGCGCGCCACCCGCTCCGATCCCGGCCGCTCTTCGCGGAGGCCCTCGAATACGCCGCCTTCCATGCGCGCCTGACCGGCGAAGGGCTCGATCGCATCAACGCATGGGCCACGACAGAACCCTCCTCGGCATCGCCGCCCTCATCCCGACCCCCCTTCCGAAAACGCCGGCGGCGCACCGCCCGGCGAGTTCCCGCGGACGGCGCGGACGGTCCGCAAGAGGCCGTCCCCCTGGCAGCCCAATCCGCCGAGGGAGAGTCCCTGGTATGACCTCTCGGAAGATCCTCCTGGGAATGGCCCTGAGCGCCCTTCTCCCGGTTCTGCCACGGCTCCAGGCCGAAGAAGAAGAGCCTCTGCTGGCGCTTCCCGAAATCCGAATCTCGCTGCCCGGCGGGGATTACGTCGTGGAGTGGTTGACCCCCCAGGAGTTGGCGCCCTTCTGGAAGCCCTTCCAGACGCTCCTGGAAGAAGGCACCCTGGATGAATTCGCCTGGGTCCTGCCCTACGTTCGGCACGTCCTGGATCTCTCCCAAACCCAGCCCGAGCTCGAGCCTTATACCGACTGGCTTCGGGCCCAACTCGACTATCTCGAATTTGCCGCCCTGCTCGTAACCCTCCATCCGCCGGAACGCCCGCCTCCCCCGCTGCCGCCCCTTCCCCTGACATTGACCGATCTTCGGCTTCCCTCGCTTCCAGCCCCTCCGTCCGTCGCGCCGGACATTCGCCGAAAACGCGACCAGGATTCGCAGTCGCGCGAGCTCTGGAAAAAGACGCTCCAAACCCATCCTCTTCCGGCGTCAGCCATCCGCCTCGTTCCTCATCTCAAAGCGATCTTCCAAAAGGAGGGCGTTCCCCCGGAGCTGGTATGGATGGCTGAAGTGGAATCCTCGTTCAATCCGCGCGCCCGTTCCCCGGCCGGCGCCGTGGGCCTCTTCCAATTCATGCCGGCAACGGCCGAACGATTCGGCCTTCGCCGTTTCCCGTGGGATGAACGCGAATCGCCAACGCGTTCGGCTCAGGCCGCGGCCCGTTATCTCCGCCTTCTCTACCAGCAGTTCGGAGACTGGGCCCTCACGCTGGCCGCCTACAACGCAGGCGAGGGCCGCGTAGGCCGGGCCCTTCAGAAAAGCGCCACCTCCCGCTTCGACAAAGTCGCCTCCCTCCTTCCCACCGAAACTCAGCTTTACGTCCCCCGGGTGTTCACGCTCATCGAACTGCGCGAAGGCGTGACCCCAGAAACCCTTCCGCCACCAAAGACCTAATCCCAAGGCCGAACCAGGATCTGGCCGCACTGACCCCCAGCCTGGGTCTCCAGCGCCTTCGGAATCTCATCCAGCGAAAAGAGATGCGTAATCATCTTGCCGATCACGGGAGAATCCCGAATCACCTGCAGAACGCGGGGAAACGCCGGAATCGGATAATGCCAAATCCCATGCAGCCGAAGCCCTTTCCGGCGCAGGTGACGCGAAATGGCCAGGGAAATCGAGGAAGAAGGGCTCTCGCCTACAAAGGCGATCTGACCCCGGATGCGCGCGGCCTCGCCGCAAAGGGACTGCCCTTCCGGCGTGCCGGAGCACTCCAGACAGGCATCCACCCCCCGCCCTTCGGTCATCTCCCGAATGGCTTCCAGGCAATCCCTCTCTGCCGGGTTCCACACCATTTCCGCGCCCAACTCCTGGGCCAGCCGGGCCCGGTAGGGATTGGATTCCACCGCCACCACCCGAGCGCCCCGAAAGACCGCATTGACGACACCGCCCAGCCCCACCGGACCCAAACCGATCACCAGGACGGTTTCGAAAGCGCCAATGGCCATCGCCTCGCAGGCAGCGAAGGAGGGTCCCACACCACCCACCGCAAGCACCGCCAGTTCATAGGGAATATCCTCGGGAATCGGCAGGAGAAGCCAGTCCGGTTTCAGGACATAGTGCGCCAGCGCCACCCCGCCTGAGGCGCTCCCCGTAAACGCTTCAAAATCGACGCCGTTCGAACAGTGGATAAAATGGCCGCTCAGGCACCACTCGCACCGTCCGCAGGCCAGACCGGGCTGGACAACCACCCGGTCACCAGGGCGAACACGGCACGGCTGAGCCACCTCCACCACTTCGCCGGCAGCCGCGTGGTTCCGCCCGCCAAACTCCTCTTCTTCCCCTCCATCCCCCGTATCGGTGTTCAAGGGCGCCGCCAGCACCTTGACTTTGACCCAGTTTTCCTTCGGGACCGGCTCCGGCACCTCGGTCACACTAGCCCCTCGAAGCCCTGTCACCATTGCCTGTTTCATGCGGCACTCCCGATTCGAAAGAGCCTCGCCCCCCGCGTCCTCCCTCACATGAGGGCGATTCTAACGCCTCCGCCCACCCCGCGCAAGAGCGTCCTGAGGGAAAATCTGCGGAAAAGCACGGCATGTGAATCTTCCTTTTGACATCGGCCGCTCCTCTCCCCACTTCCCGGGGTCAGCCCTTGACAATGGACAATCCCGCCGTTGCGGGGAGCCTGACCCCCGGACGTTTGTTGGGCCGAACGTGGCGTCGGCGGTTTCGGGAGCCTTGGATGAAAAGTTAAATCTTTTGATGCGACCCCCAAATGGCTAGGTGCGCTTGCGTGAAGGGAGGTCGGCCACGCTTGTCACCCGTGGACTTAGCGATAAACCACATTTTCCCCTTCTTGCGCAATACGGTCCACATTTTGGCCTTAAAATCGCCCTCTAAGGCCAAAAAACGGGGGTCCGAGGCGATCTATCCCCTTGTCCCACAAGAACTTAGCGTAGATAAACCACATTTTCTCCTTAACCCTCACTCGCGGGAAACGTGAAGCCGGAAAAAGGCGCGGCGGACCGAATCGCCAGGCACATACGTCACATCGGACGAAGCAGCCAGATTGGTAGCCCAGACCGTCGCCCACTCTCCCCCTGCGCTCAAATTCGTTCCGGCCTTCACCTCATAGCGACGGCCGGAAACACCGGCCCACGTGATCGCCACACCGCCCTCCTGAAGGTCCACCGACTTGATCCGGAAGAAGTCCTTGGGATCATCCCCGCGTGTGCCGGCTACCCACTCCTCATAATCGTTATGAGGATCCCCATCCGTGTTGGGATTGACTGGAGACGTGCCAAAACCCCATTCCTCAAAATCGGCTAGATCATCGTAGTCATCGTCCAGATCCATGGCTACGTTGTTCAGGCCATCGTTGTCCGTATCATAGGGCCGTGAGTCCTCCGCATCCACCAGCCCATCCCCATCGCTGTCCGGATCCAGAAAATCAGGTAGGCCATCTCCATCGGAGTCCAAACCTTCGGTTGTGGCCTGATAGCCGGGAGCCAACTGGATCGTCGCTCCAAACGCAGACGACCCGCAGACCGTCAAGGCACCGACGCTGACGGAGGCCTGATACCTGGCCGACCCCACAGCCAGGGCGGAATCGCCCCGCGTGAACACATCCGCCGCCACCGCATAACTGGCGCTGTGCTGACCGGCCGCAAGGATCACCGAGGGACCGATCGCCCACCCCCAAAGGGTCAATACGACCGATGCCAGAGCTAAAATATTCCGCTTCATGGTCGTACTCCTAAGGGGTCGTTAGAATCACGTTTCCATAGTCATCCTGCGGAGGCATGTACATTTTGCCGATGTTGGGATGAAGAGGGGCGGTCAGTACGCTGTTGGCCATGAAAACTTGCCCCGTGGTCGCGCCTCCTTGGAGATCTATGGCATAAGGAGCGCTCGCGGACGGTTCGAACGTACACGTGAGAAACGTGGGCACCGTCGTCTGGCCGGTCGTTCCAAATAACGTCACGGCTGCATGGGTGCTGGAGAAACCCATCAAATCGGCCGCGGAGGTCAATATGCAGTGGCTAAACCGGGCGTTGCAGTTGGTACCCACCAGTTTCGCCATCGGCCCATTGCCCGAGACCAACCAAGAATGATTGACCAAAAGTTTTCCGGAGTCACATTCCAAGGCCGCTCCCTCGATGCTGCCGACGACCGTGTTCGCAACAATCGCCAGCCCATCACCCGCCGAAAGTGAGAGATAAAGACCCCGCCCTTCGCCATCCCCCCAGAGATCCGCGGTGCAGGCAAAGAGCATCCCGGCACCCACCAGATGCACCGCGTCGCCATTTTCACCGCTGACCGCACTACAAACCACATCAAGCTCGATGCTGTTGGTGGAGACAAGGCCATGCCGGACGCCCTCGACCTCCGAGTTGGCGATATTCACTTCAATACCGCCCCCCTCACAGCCAATCCCGTCCCGGATCTCGCCCGACACCCGGCACCCCTGAAATTCCAAATGGATCTCTATGCCCTGTTCCACATTGGCCGGATCATTGCGAAGAACGACGGCATCGGCGTCCTCAGCCCCGTCCCGCTCCGCCCGCAGGATACAATTCCGGAGTCCGGCAGAGATGTCGGATCCCGGGGCCATCGCCGTGGTGGCCACAAGCTCCAGAGCCCCGGCATCGATGGCCTGCAGCTCCGTGTTTTCCATCTGAAGGTACCCTGTCCAATCCCGCGCGTAAAACGTGGATGCCCTGCGAGCAGGAAGGAAGCAGTTCTTGAATCGGAGGTGGGCCTGACCCCCGACCGCCCGGACCCGATTCACCCCCTCCCCATACCCAAACTGGCAATTGGCAAAGGTCAATCCTCCGCGCGCAAGCCCGTAAAGGCCCACCGAGGCGCCAAATGTACAGTCCGCCCACTGGGCGCCAAAAGAGCCGTTCGTGATCAAAATGTTGTTCTGAAACCGGCAGCGTGAAAAGTCGCCATAGCCACTCCCGTCATCCACCCATAACGACCGGCCTGACCCCCAGAACGAACAGTCCCTCAACTCGCAACGGCCCTCCCCCCTCACCCGGAACGCACTGGCGCCCTCATCCTGCGTCCAGAGCTGGCAGGCCACCGCGGAAACGAAAGCCCGGCCGCCGAGCGCCAGCGCACTGCCCGCCTCGTCATTGGCGATTTCACATTCTCGAAGCGTCACATGCGTCCCATCCCCGGACAACGCCACCACCGGCCCCTCTCCAGATCCAGGAGAACGGCGGAACTGACAGTTCCGCGCCTGAAGCCCGCGCCAGCCGGACCCGCCGACGTCCGTCCTGAACCGCAGGCGCGCCAAAGAGACTGATTCCCTCCAGGGTCACGTTGACCTGTGGCTCGAGGAGGAGGACGGCACCCGTACTGCTGGACAGGGAGACATTCCAGGCATGAGCCCCTACTCCCCGGAGCTGAATCGCTCGATTGGTCGGAAACCGCAGGGGTTCGTTCAGGACATACCATCCCGGCATGATCAGAATGCCTTCGGAATAACGGAAGGGATCGGCCGCCACGAAATCCATGGCCTCTTGGACGTTGTCAAAATCGCCATGACCATCATCGTCCACAATGAGCAGATTTCCCGTGTTGATATGAGCCAGATCGGAGGGGCGGATCTGGATATCCGGATTGAGCTGTTCAAAGGCCAGCCCATTCGTGGAGAACCATGTTCTTAACCAGAGGTGGACTTTCGCACTTTCCAGCCCCAACTGATCTGAGCTTCCGCAGTCCCGTGTCGTGAGATTTCCCTGTTGACCCTGCACGCTGTTTTGGGCATAGTCTGTAAGCGGTAA
>Ga0308419_1000724_pt1 | contig 23216 bp, 19 predicted proteins | sample HotsprSampleMS50_FD_203674 | JGI IMG/M metagenome (GOLD analysis project Ga0308419, IMG submission 203674) | Hot spring phototrophic mat microbial communities from Mushroom Spring, Yellowstone National Park, Wyoming, United States - 20090730_MS50 ... | reverse complement strand
TTAATAACTATGATAAATCTGGAAATATAGGAATTTATCAAACTTTTGTATATGATGATACTATTGAATATGAAATCTATGTTTATTGTAAATCTAATTACTCAGCAACAAAAGCATATATTAAAATTACTGATACAACCTTAGATAAAATTTTTTATGTCTATAAAATTGATTCATTACTATCAAACTGGAAAAAAGAAAAATTGATTTTACCTAAATTTCCCGGTATTTCAAGATTAAATATACTATTTGAAATAGAAGGATTAGGACAAATTGACATTGATGAAGCATCTATTATGCCTGTTAATAATGTTTTTGGAATAAGAAAGGAATATTTTGATTTGTTCAAAAATTGGAAAATGGGAATTTTACGATATCCTGGCGGTTCTTTTGCAGATTTTTATTCTACAAGATGGTATTATGGTATAGGCCCTATTGATAAAAGAAAGACTCCTCTTTATGGTGACAGAAATTATAAACAACGAATGGATTTTGGACTCCACGAATACATGAAACTTTGCGATAGTTTAAAAATTGAACCTCAATATACTATAAATTTTTACATCGATTCACCAAAAGAAGCGGTAGAATTTCTTCGTTATGCTAATTCAGATACTAACGATACATTTGGAAAATTACGATATTTAAATGGTTCACAAAATCCATTTAATATAAAAGTAATTGAAATAGGTAATGAACAATGGTTTTATGGTTATAAATATGCACTAAATTATCATAAATATTATGACGCAATTTATAATTATGATTCAACATTAACTATTGGTCTTGCTTTAGATGTATGGCCGGGTCAAGGTTATTTTGATACCTGTATGTCAATTATTGGTGATAAAGGTAATTTATATACTTATCATCCATTACTTCTTTCTTTTCCAAAAGATACATTAGTTAGTGATACTGCAATTTATCTTAATACATTAGCATTACCTGTTAATTTTGAAGTTTATATAGAATGGTTAAATAATTGGTTGAAAGAAAAAAACTTGCATAATATATATAAACATGGTATTACAGAATGGGGGCTTGGATATATTGGATTTCCAGAACTATTCTATGATACAGTTAGTAGAGCAGCATCATTAGAATCAGGATTATATTATGCTAATGAACTTATTACCTTTATAAGAAATGCTGAATCTGTAAAGTTAGCAAATGTAACTATAGGTTTTGGATTTATTAGACGTGGTTTTAATTCAAAAAATGGTAAAAGAAGCATCGTACCTACTCCTGCTTATTATTCATTAGCTTTATTGTCAAATCATACAGGTAATGATCTTATAAATGTTAAAATTAATTCTCCAGCATACAAAGTTTTAGAAATTAATGGTTTTTGGTGGAATAATCATGTAAAATGGATAGATGGAGTAGCAACAAAAAGAGATGATACTATATTTGTAGCTATAATTAATAAGCACTATTCTGATTCTGCTGAATTAATATTTAATTTCAAAGATCTTAATGTTTCAAAAAAAGTTAAAATTCATCAATTATCTTCTAATCATTTTTTAGACCAAAATTCATTTGATGAGCCAAATTACATAAAACCACATTCATTTCAAATTGATTTTAAAAATATTATAAAAGTTCCAAAACACTCTTTGAATATTTTTGAGTTTGTTTTAAACAATGATAATAAGCAAGATACTTTGATTTATGATAGTAATTTAGTTGTAAATAATTACATTAAAGTTTATGATAAATATGATGTTGTAATAGAAGAAAACTATAATGAAAAAATTCTTAATATTGAATTAATTGATATACTTGGAAAATATAATAAAATTAATTACATATCTAATAATAAAAATTTTATAATAAATATAAATGATTTATATTCAGGTAAATATTTTCTAATAATTACTACCGAAAAAAGGAAGTACGTTCACCAAATTATAAAAGTAAATTAATCAAAGATAAGTCTTGGTTCCCAACCCATCGGTAATAAATGGTCTTGGTCGAATCCAGCAACAGGACCAATCAAAGGACCTGCATAATCTAAGAAATCTTCGCTAACATCTTTTCCATAAGTTCCAATGAAGTTTTGTGGCATTTTTTTAGTTTTTCCAGCAACTTTGTCTAATTCTACATATTCTGTTTTTATTGAATATGTATGTAGATGTCCAGTTCTTTTAATAATTACAGAGCCACTTCCTTTATCATTCAAAGCATATTTAACACCTTGAATTCCTACAAATTCTGCTTCTATAGCATCTACAGACGATACATCGGGATAAGAACGAGCCACATAGCCCAAAACATCTGCTCTAACTCTCTCATTTGGAAATGCTGACTGTAGTTTTTGTGCTAAATATCTTGCCATTACCGAGCTACCTACAGATAAGCTAATTCCTCCTAAGTTTTGTTCCCGTTCAACTTGTTCGTTCATTTCCTCGGCTGCAATATCTGCTATTAATTTTTGTTTAATTTCGCCATCTTCTTCGAAATATAATCTTATTCCTTCGGAAACTACAATATATGCTCTACTTGGATTAGATGTTCGAGACAATACATCTTCTACATCTCTAAGGAAAAAACCAAGATTGAATGAACGTTCAGGTAAATAAACTAAATGAGGTCCTCCTTCTGCTCTTAATAATGTGGAGGCAGCAGCTAAAAAACCAGCATCTCGTCCCATTATTACTTGTAAATGAATTCCTCCTTGTGAACGATTTTCTTGGTCTAAACCAAAAGCAACTTTAGCGACAGTTAAAGCAGCACTCCCATATCCAGGACAATGATCAGTTTCAACTAAATCATTATCGATTGTTTTAGGTAAATGAGTAATTGTAATTTCGTGATTAAAAGATTGAGCTGCTTTTAGTATTTTATTTGCTATAGTAGCAGTAGAATCACCTCCTATCATAAAAAAATAATTAACTCCGTATTCTTTTAATTTTTGAGCTATTTGCGGAGCATTATCATCATTTACATTAAACTTTGATGTGCCCAAATAAGAACCAGGTTTTCTTCTTATATCATCTAATTTTAAATCCGAAAAGCCACTCAATACTAAAAAATCATTTTTTAAAACACCATCTATTCCTCTAATCGGTCCCCATACTTCTATATCTTTATCTTTTAATTCATTAGCTACTCCAAACAAAGTTCTATTGATTACAGATGTAGGACCTCCGAATTGTGCAACAACAGCAATTTTTTTCTTTTTAAACGAATTTTTAACCATAAATTATATCTAATCATCAAAATTAAAAAACAAAATTAAATAAACTATTCTGAATAATAAAAAAATAAATTAATTTGTTTAGAACATTGAAAAAAGTTATTTTTGAATGCTTCCTTAGCTCAGTTGGCCAGAGCAAATGACTCTTAATCATTGGGTCGCGGGTTCGAATCCCGCAGGAAGCACAATGAGATAAAATTTTTGAATAAATAATTATTTATTTTGTTTTACTTTTGATCTTTTTTTTATCCATACATATACACCTGTAAATATTAATAATATTACACTTAATGATACTATATTTATCCATATCCACTCGTTCTGTTTCCCTAAAAATGCTCTACCCGTATGTATATGTAAAACTAAATCCTTCAAATCTACAATTTTACTTTCATTTATTAATTTATTCTCGATAACAGGTAAAAAATTTCTTTCTATAATTCCTTTTTTTCCTTCAGCTATTATATATTTATTGTTGAAAATTTGACAATCAAAAATTTCTTTATCATATCTTTTGTATATTTTTTCGTTGTATAAGCTCCATAATCCATATTTCCCGCCAAAAAATATTGTATCATCAAATTTTTTTATAAATCTAATTTCACTTCCTATTGTTTCATTTACAATTGAAGTATCATTATTCAATATAATTTGTAATCCATTTTTGGTACCTAAAAATATTTTATTATCGAATATTGCAATAGACTTTATATCATTTTGATAATCTACATCAATATTTTTCTCAAATAAATATCCTGGTATATATTTTTTATTAATTTTATAATTTTTAAGATTCAATTCTTTTTCAAATCCTAATATTATTGCTGTAATAGCAACCAATAAAATAGGTAGAGATAAAATAATTCCAATCCAATTATGCCATTTTAGAAAACTTTTCATTAACACAAATGAATTTTTCTTCATTAAATTCTCCAACTAATTCCAAAATTTATGATTGGTCCTCTTGTATTTTCGATTTCGGTAGATATTACATTAGAAGTTGTATTGTTTTTAACTTTTTTCAAAGTATCGAATAAGTCTGATATTCTTAAATATCCTTCAAAATTAAATATTATAGGAAAATTTAGACCTAAATCAACAAAATAAATTTCATTTTCTGATTTAGTTTTGGATGCTTTTGGTCCCAAATAGTTTCCAGAGATTTGTAATTTAATTTGATAAGGTAAATTAAAATCTGTAATAAATTTAGCTAACCATTGAATTTGGTCTTTTAAAGCTTCTCCTTCTAAATTTGAGTCATTAATTTTAGAGTCAAAATATGAATAATTCAAATTTATATTCCACCAATTAAAAATTTTTATAGATGAAATTAATTCTACACCCATTAAATAACCAGATGAAAAATTATTTGGTTTTTCATAAATTATTCCATTTGTATCGCTGGTAATTACTTTTTGTATAATATTACTTATATCTCTTCGGAATAAATTAGTTCCAAAACTTGCAAAATCAAAATTTTTCATATAACCTAATTCATAAGCCCAAGCTATTTCTGGCTTTAGTTCTGGATTGCCTTGTTTAATTTTTAATGGGTCTTTATCATCAATAAATGGATTTAGGTCTTTATAACCAGCTTTTCTAAGTCTTTTTCCAAAACTTAAAGTTATATACTGTGTAGTATCTAAATTATATAAAAAATTTAATGACGGTAAAATTAAATTATGATGAGATATTGATTTATTATCTCGATTTTTCGTTTGACTCTCTTGAACTAAGCTTTCAAATCTTAATCCTAAATTTATTTGATAATTATCAAATTTGATTTTACTATCTGCGAATAATATATTAGTATATTCATCTAATGTAAAGTTATCACCTCCTGAAAATGAATTTTCCCATTTAGAAGTTTTATAATTAAAACTTTCTGAATTTAAAGTAGAATTGTATTGCAATAAGTTGTAATTATAACCAATTTTTAATGTTCCTAAATTTTCTAAAAGATATTGATATACTATACCACCGGAGAGATTGTTTTCTCTTTTAAACTCATCTTTTTTAGATTTCTTAGGATCAGGACTAATATTTTCTCCTTTAGAATTATATTTGTTCTCGACATCATTTTTTATCACATCTTCATAAGCATTTTTATAAAAAATATTAGTATTGATTTGAGAAAGTGGAGATAAAATAATTTTAAAATCTAAAGAATAATCGCTTGAAAATCTATTATTTGTTTCAGTTCCGTTAATTCTTTTATCATCTTTAAATGATGAATCTGATTTTAAAGATAGAGTTTTATTTATTTTATCTTTATCTTCTATTTGATTATTAAAATTTACTTCAAAATTTAAAGTGTTGTTTTTGTTTATATTATATTTTATACCCGCATTAATAAAATCATTAGTAAATTTACTATCTTCATTTTCAGTTTGTATATCATAACTATCTAATTTATTAGATTTAAAATTTGATTTCGAAACATCTTTATCTCTGTCAATTAGTCTATTTAGTCTTGAATAATTTGAAAATAATTCTATATTGTCTAAACCTGTTGAGAAATTTAAACCAGCTGTATAGCCTGAATTAAAATCAATACCTGTATTAATTCTAAAGTTTGAGTTTCTATTAATTTTTTTTGTAACAATATTTATTATTCCGTTCATACCTTCTGATGAATATTCTGCTCCAGGAACTGAAATTATTTCAATATAATCAATATTTTCAGCAGGAATCATATCTATTACTGTTTCGCGATTATTCCCGCTAGCTCCTGATTTCTTACCATTAATTAATACTTGACTATATGCATTACCTAAACCTCTAAACCTAACATCTCTATTTTGTTGTGGACGACCACCCATAAAAACAGAAGTCATATTTTTTAAAATATCACCAGCTGTCCCTCCTTTTACTGTTGGTAAATCTACAGATGAGTAAACTATTCTACCTGGACTGATTTGAGTAATCCCAATATTACTTTTTACAACCACTTCATCTGTAATAATTATTCTTTCTTTAAGTAAAATATCTAAATCAATAATATTATTAGAGTTATCTATGTTAAGAATATTTTCGTAATTTTCATATCCAAGATATGAAACGATTATTTTAAGTTTATCAATTTCAATGTTTTTTATTACAAAAGATCCTTTAGAATCTGATACGGTAGAGTATATTAAAGAATCATTTAAATTGTAAATTTTTATATTAGCATTTTTCACAAATTCTTTTGTATCAGAAAACTTTATATTTCCTTTGATAGTTTGTGAAAAAAGATTAGAAGATACAAATAATATAATTATCGAATTTATAATAAAGTTTTTCATAACTTGCTCCAAATATTTCAAAGAATTAGTTTCAAAAGTATTTGTAAAATTTATAATAAGAAATACCTAATATTAGGTATTTTTCTGAAGTCTATATTCATTAAATTAGTTTAATTAATTACTATAAATAATTAATATTAATAATATTTAAAGATAATAATCTTTTTTTTTAAAATTTTTTAGGTAGGTATAAAATTTATTATTATAAGAAAATCTAAAACGTAACCACTACTATCTTCTTCTCTTCTTTTTTAAACCATTCTACACCAAATAAATCTATTTGAATTTCTTCAATTTTTATTTTAGGAAATTTTTGGTGCGAAGTTTTTATTTCTTCTTCTAAATTACCACCTTTTAAAAATATCATTTTTCCATCGGGCTTTAATAATTCTTTACTCCAGGCTATTAAATTATCTAATCTCGATACTGCTCTTGCAAAAATGTAATCAAATTTATTAGTATAATTTTTATCATTGTTCAAATCTTCTACTCTACTGCAGATTACATTTATATTCTTTAGTCCAGTATGTTTTGCAAAAATTTCGGTTATTTTGATTTTCTTTTTAATAGAATCAACTAATGTCATATGAATATATGGTCTTGCTATTTTTAATGGTAAACCTGGGAAACCAGCTCCTGTTCCAAAATCAAGGCAACAGGCTTTTTTTTTCATATTTTCATATTTTAAAATAGATAAGGAATGAAGAAAATGCCTTTCGAATATATTTTCGATATCAGAACGCGAAATTAAATTAACTTTTTCGTTCCAATGAATTAATTCTTTATGATATCTTTCGAAATTCTCAATTTGTGTTTTATCTAATACTATCGAGTTTGCAGAGCAAATCGTCCAAAATTTAAAAATATCCATAATCGTCATTAAATTATGAAAAAAAATACAATAAACGATAAAATATTCTTTTCTGTAGTGCTTACAACGTTTAATAGAGAACATATTTTACAGAATGCTATAGATTCTGTTTTAAATCAAACATTTCGTGATTGGGAATTAATAATTGTAGATGATGGCAGCACTGATAATACTTATGAAAATGTAGTAATAAATTATTTAGATAAAGATAGTAGAATAAAATATATATATCAAACTAATCAAAAGCAAGCCATAGCAAAAAATAATGGGATTAGAAACTCATTAGGAAAATATATTACATTTTTAGATTCGGACGATTTATATTTAGAAAATCATTTATTTTCTAGATATAATTTACTTAAAAAAGAAGTAATAGAGTTATTACACGGCGGTGTTAAAGTCATAGGTGAAGAATATGTTCCGAGTATTTATGATTTAAATTCTAAAATACATTTATCAAAATGTATTATTGGTGGAACTTTCTTTATTAAAAAATCAGTATTCGATAAAGTCGGCTTGATTGACGATATAAGTTATGGAGATGATACAAGTTTTTTTAATAAATGTTTAAAAAATAATTTAATAATCGGAAAAACAAACATTAAAACTTACATTTATAATAGAAATTCAATTGATTCAATTTGTAATAATATTGTTAATAATGAAAGCAAATAAAAAAAATATAAATAAAAAAAAATTATTTAAAAACATTATAGATATTTTATCAAAAGAGTATCCTAATGTTAAAATTCAATTAAATCATAGTAATCCATTTGAATTATTAATTGCTACAATATTATCTGCTCAATGCACAGATGCACGTGTAAATATAGTTACAGAGAAGTTATTTAAAAAATATATTACACCTTTAGATTATTTAAAAGTTCCTATTGAAGAATTGGAACAAGATATTTTTTCAACAGGATATTATAAATCCAAAGCGAAAAATATTAGGGCACTATGTGAAATATTAATTAACCAATATAATGGTATTGTTCCTAATACATTAGATGAACTAATTAAACTACCAGGTGTAGGTAGAAAGACTGCAAATGTAATTTTAGGTCATTGTTTTAATACTCCAGCCATTGTAGTTGATACACACGTTATTAGAATATCGAACTTATTAGGTATTGTTAATACAAAGAATGCAGAAAAAATAGAATACGAATTAATGAATATTATAGAACAAGATTTATGGGTAAGTTTTACACATTATTTTATCAATCACGGTAGAAAAGTATGTATAGCGAGAAGACCTAAATGTAGTGAATGCAAAATATCACACTTATGTAAATCAGCCAAAAATACTAATTAAATTTATCTTCAATTGCTTTTTTAATCTTTTCCATAAGCCACATTGGTGTACTAGTAGCACCAGTAATTCCAACTTTTTCTACATTTTCGAACCAATTCCAATCAATTTCGTTTAAATCTTCGATAAAATAGCTTTTTGGATTCTCTTTAAGGCAGGTATTAAATAATGCTTTACCGTTAGAAGAATCTTTTCCAGAAACAAAAATTAAAATATCGTTTTCTTTTGCAAATTGTTTTAATGGTTCTTCTCTACTAGTAACAGCCCTACAAGTAGTATCGCGTGATAAGAAATTATTATCAATATAACCAATATTTAATAAATTCTTTATTTTTGATTTTAAATAATCTTCTATTTGATGGAATATATGTTTATCCATAGTAGTTTGCGACATTAAAACAGTTTTTTTACTAAAATCATTTATCTGATAGGCTTCTTCTAACGATCTAATTACAACACATTCATCATTGCATACCCCCCTTAGACCTATAACTTCGGGATGCTCTTTCTTACCGAAAATAATAATCTGAAAACCTTGTTCATAATATTTTCTAACTCTATTTTGTAAATTAGTTACTAGTGGACAGGTAGCATCTACATAATTTATGTTTAAGTTATCGAGTTGTTTGTATGTAGATGGTGGCTCGCCATGTGCTCTAATTATTACAGTTGCATTAGGTTCATTTTTTGCAATATTTTCAAAATCTGAATGATTGATAGTTTTTAATCCTAAATTAGCCAACCTTTCTACTTCTTTGCTATTGTGAATAATTTTTCCTAATATATAAGCATTATTATTTTTTTCGTTCAAAACACTTTCAGCAATATCAATAGTTCTTACAACACCCCAACAAAATCCGGACTTTTCATTTATTGTTACAATCATTTTTTTCTCCTATTATTTTATTTGCTAATTCTAAAATTTTATTTGTTTGTTCTTCTATAGTGATATTTGATGTATCTATTTCGATAGCATCAATTGCTTTTTTTAAAGGAGAAACTACGCGTTTACTATCGTAAATGTCTCTCTCGACGATTAATTTTCTAACTTCATCTTCAGAAATATTTATACCTTTATCTAACATTTCTTTAAGACGTCTTTTAGTCCTTGCTTCTATAGACGCAATAAGATAAATTTTAAGTTCAGCATTCGGAAAAACAACAGTTCCTATGTCACGCCCATCCATTACAATTCCACCATTTTTTCCTATTAATCTTTGTTGTTCTACTAATTTTTCTCTTACGTAATAATCAGCACTAACTGGAGAAACAAACTTAGTTACTTCAGGAGTTCTTATATCAAAACTTATATCAATACCATCTAATATTGTTTTTTGTCCATTTTCTGATGGTATTAGTTCAATAACCGAATTATCCGTTATAAATTTTAAATTATGAGAATTTAATTCTAATGAAGATTTAAGCCATTTTAAGGTAATTGCTCTATACATTGCACCGGTATCTATATAGATATAGTTCAATTTTTCAGCAACAATTTTTGCTGAAGTTGATTTACCCGAGCCTGCTGGCCCATCAATTGCTATGATAATTTTTTTCATTAATTAATCTTATAATTGTATCTTTAATTAAAATAGTATTTGTTAGATCATTAAAAATTGCCTCCGGATTTAATTTTGCTAATTCTTCATAACTCTGGTATCCCGTACATACAGCAATACAAGCAATATTATTTGCTTTAGCACATTGTATATCTCTATAAGTATCCCCTATAATGATTGTATTAGAATTATTGAAAAGTTTTTCTTTATTAAAAAAATTATTAGCACGTTCTATTGCAATTGGTGGCAATAAATCTCTATCTTCAGTATCACATCCAAATGCACCAAATTGAAAAAACTCATCTAATCCTACAGTCCTAATTTTTAGATAAGCATTTTTTTTAAAATTACCTGTTAGCAATCCTAAAATAAAATCATTATCACTATCTAGTATTTCGATTAAATCTCTTATTCCTGGCATTAAATAAATATTTTCATTGTTAGAATAACTTAAAAAAATATTATATAGATTTTCCCATAAATTTGATAAATTTTTAGCTAATTCATTATAAGAATAACCAATATTCAAGCATATATTTTTGATTATTTGTAAATCAGTCATTCCGTAGAAATCGGGAAGTGCTATTTCAGGAATTTTTAAATTTAAAAACTTTTCTAATTCTTCAGCAAATATTTTTTTGGCTATACTATGCTTAAATTTTAAAATAGTTCCATCAATATCAAATAGCACTAAATATTTCATAATTAAAATGGAATATCGTCACCATCTTCTGTTTCAGTATTACTAAAATCGTCTTCTAAAGATGAAGAATTAGTTGATTTTATATTTTGTAAAGAATCTGATTGCGAAGTATTATCATTATAATTAGATTTTTGTGTTTTGGGGTCTAATATTATTAATTTTGAAGCTACAATTTCAGTTATAAATCTAGTTATACCTTCTCTATCGTCATATTTCCTTGTTCTAATCTTACCTTCAACATAAATTTTAGAACTTACGTTCAAATTTTTTGCAGCTTGCTCTGCTAAATTATCCCAAAAAACAATTCTATGCCATTCAGTATGTTCTTTCCATTCGTTGGTATTTTTATCTTTATAAGATTCTGATGTGGTTATCTTAAGAGTGCAAACACTATTTCCTTGTGGAGTAGTTCTTAATTCAGGTTCAGCACCTACATTACCAATAATTTCTGCTCTGTTTAAACTTCTTGCCATAAAAAACTCACATTTTTTTCAAAAGACAAATTTAATTATAAATTATTTGAAATCCAATTGAATTTAATTCATCAAAATTATTATAAAACATTCCGTGTATAGAATTCCCACTATAATAATATTGTCCAATAAATAAGCCAATATTTTTTATAAATTTTATTTTCATTCCATTTTGTAGCGAAAAATTAGTTGTATTTTCACCATTTTGAATAATTATTCCACCAATAAATTCAATGTAATTATTAAATTTATAAGAATAATCTAATCCAATAATATAATTCAATTTAGTTAGACTATCGGGAGTTGTAGAAAAGATATATTTACCACCTAAAATTGGTTTTAAATCAAAATTTTCGTTAATATTTATTTTCAAAATTGAAATTAGTTCAATTAATTCTCTACTGTATATAAAAGGTTTTTGCCTAAATATTCCATCATTAGAAAATCCATCAACTAAATGAGATGAAATATGAGAAATTCTTAATCTTGATGCAAATTCTAAATTATATATTTTAATTTTATTAGAGTAATTTATACCAAAAAAGTAATCAGAAGTTTCTACAGGAAATTTAAAATTTGGCTCACTCCTTAATCTTGTATAAGTAAAAAAATCAGCACCTATTGAATTATATAAATTTTCTTGTTCATAATCAAATCTATATAAATCAAAAGAAGCACCAATATCTAATCTTAAATTATCATTGTTTAAATTAATTATGCTACCAATTCTTGGTTCGAAAACATAAGCATTTAATGGATTGAATAATAAATTTTCTGAAAATAAAGTAGTATTAATATATATCAGAAAAAAAAATAACAAAAAAACTTTTTCATTTTACCTATGTATTCCACGTTTTGAATTTTTAATAAAATCAATACAGTATAATACTTCTTCAGAAATACGTTCTCTTTCTAAAAATTTTGAAATTCCGTCCTTGTTATTTAGTCCCGAAAATAGCAAGGTATCGTAAAAGTCTTCTATTTCATTAATTATTTCTGGTGCAAATCCCCTACGTTTAAGTCCAATTTTGTTTATTGTTTCTACTCTTGCTGGATTACCATCAACTAATGTATAAGGAGCGACATCCATCACTATTTTAGTATCAGCCCCTATCATAGAATGTTTCCCAATTTTACAAAATTGATGAACTTTAGATACTCCGCCCATTATCACCCAATCTTCTAATACTACGTGTCCTGCTAATTGTGTTACATTCGACAAAATTACATTATCTCCTAAAATACAATCGTGAGCTATATGACAATAAGACATAATAAGACAATTTTGACCTACTTTAGTCATACCTGTTTCTACAGTTCCCCTATTTACAGTAGCAAATTCTCTAATTGTACTATTATTATCTATGAATGTATATGTTTTTTCACCTTTATATTTTAAGTCTTGTGGCTCGCCCGAAACTACTGCATAAGAATAAACTTTTACATTATCACCAATTCTTGCCCCATTACATATTTTAGCTCCGTTTTGGATAACACAATTATCACCTATAATTACATCATCTTCTATAATTGCATGTGGTTCGATAATTGTATTATGTCCAATTACGGCTTTATTAGAAATTAACTTCATCTTACAACCTTTATCTATCAACTAAAGCGGCTTGAAATTCTGTTTCTGTAACTAATTGGTTATCAACATATGCTTTACCAATAAATGTAAATATGTTTAATTTTTTTGAAATTAATTTTACTTCTAAAATTAACTGATCCCCAGGAATAACAGCTTTCCTAAATTTAGTATTATTTACACCTATAAACATAGCTAGTTTATTTTGCATATTTTCATATTTATTAAATAGTAATAATCCACCTGTTTGAGCTAATGCTTCCAATATCAACATCCCTGGCATAACTGGTTTGTTTGGGAAATGCCCTACAAAAAATGGCTCATTTATTGTAACATTTTTTAAACCTATTATAATATCTTTTTGTTGGTCGTAGCTTAATATTCTATCAATTAACAAAAATGGATACTTATGAGGCATTATTTTAAGCACATCGTTTATATCGTGCAAAATTTCATTAGTTTTTACTTTTGATTTTGCGTTTTTCTGTTTTTCTAAATATAATTTTCTTAACTTTTTACCAAATTCTATGTTACTTGCGTGCCCGGGTCTAGCTGCTAATATTTGAGCTTTAATTGGAACACCAACTAAAGCTAAATCACCTATCATATCTAATAATTTATGTCTTGCAGGTTCATTCTTAAATCTTAATGGTGTTCCATTTAGAATTCCATTACTACCCATTATAGGTGCTTTTTCCAACTTAAATATTGATTTTAGTTCTTCTAATTCATAATTATTCATTTCTTTATCAATAATTACAATAGCACTATCTAAACTTCCACCTTTTATTAATCCATTTTTGTATAATGAAATAACTTCTGTAAGAAAACAAAATGTTCGTGCTGGCGCAAATTCTGTAACAAATTCTTTATCTAAGTTAAATAATCCCGAATGTTGACTTCCTAATGCTGGATTGAAATAATCAACCATTACAGTTATTCTATATGCATCTGTAGGTAAAGCAACTATGTCTACAAATTTAGCTTCATTAGAATAAGTAATTTCTTCATCAACTATTAAATAATTTCTTTCTGCTTCCTGTTCTTTGAAACCTGCTTCCAATAGTGCATTTACATAATGAATTGAACTACCATCTATTACTGGTGGTTCGTTAGAAGATAATTCTATTCTACAATTATCTATTTTTAATCCGGCTAAAGCAGCTAATACATGCTCTACTGTATGTACTTTTACATCTCCAATTCCTATCGTAGTTCCTCTTGATAAATCAACAACATAATCTACTAAAGCTGGAACTTCTACAGGTGGATTTAAATCAGCTCTTACAAATACATATCCGTAATTTTCAGGTGCTGGATGGAATGTTATTTTACATTTATTACCCGTATGTAAGCCTATTCCTTCTATCGAAATACTTTTATTTATAGTTCTTTGTTTTTCCATAAAATAAAACTTATTGATAATAAAAAAAGATTAACTTAGAAGTAAGTTAATCTGCAAAAATAGTAAAATTAGTTTGATTTTAATTATTGATTAGATTTATCTTTATATAATTTTTTAAAAATCTCGTAGATTTCTGGTAAATTTCTCATTATAGCTTCTAATTTAAATGCAGTTTTTACATCTTTTACAGGTGAACCAAAATAAATACCCGAATTTAATATTGATTTAGACACCCCAGATTGAGCTAATAAAGTTACATTATCAGCAATTTCTAAATGTCCAGCTATCCCCACTTGACCACCAATTCTACAATAATTTCCAATTTTAACAGAACCAGAAATTCCTGTTTGGGCTGCAATTCCAGTATTACTACCAATATCACAATTATGAGCAATATGAACTAAATTATCAATTTTTGTTCCTGTTCGAATATATGTAGAGCCTACTAAAGCTCTATCAATAGTAGAATTAGCTCCGATTTCGACATTATCTTCTAATATTACATTACCTAATTGTGGTATTTTGATAAATTCTTTATTTTCATTTTCATAAAACCCAAATCCATCAGAACCTATAACGGAGCCAGAATGGATTATGCAATTATTCCCAATTTTACATTCTTTATATATACTAACATTTGAATATATGATGCAATTATTTCCAATTGTTACATTATCATCTATACAAACATTCGATTTTATAATTGTATTTTTACCTATTCTAACATTTTTTCCAATAACAGAATTTGCTCCTATTGAAACGGTATCATCTATTAAACACTCGTCTTCAATAATAACAGAATGGTGAATAATTCCATAAGGTAGATTATCTTTTTTACTTAAATGATTTAAAAGGTTAATTAAACTATTAAATGGATTTTTGCATTTTATAAAGACTTGATTTTCTTTAGGATATATTTCTATATCTTCAGGAACAATTATACAAGTTGCTTTAGAATTTAATAGAAATTTTTTATATTTTTCATTTATGTAAAATGTTAACTCGCCTTCTGTAGCATATTCAATTCTATTTAATTGTTTTAGAACTTTTTGAGTATTACCTACAGCTATTCCACCCGTTACTTCAATTATTTCATTTAAATTAAGCATAATCAACGATTTCTTGGTTTAGATAATTCTTTTATTTCATCGGGATCAGGTTTTGTTTTTGGTGTTTCTCTTTCATCAAATTGTCTTTCTTGTTTTATCTGTTCATTTTTATCAGTTCTACTCCTTCTTCTTGGAACTTTAGATTCTGTTTCTGCATTACGAGGATCTTTTTCAATTTTGTCTTGTAATTCTTTTTCTAATTCAGAAACATCCACTCCTAATACTTTTAATACATAAATTGTAAGATCGTATTTATAATTTACATATGGTAATGGTTGAATACTTTGATCTAAGATTATATCAAAACCTTTATCTGCGGCAACTTGTTGTACTGCTGCATAAATTTTTTCTTCAACAGGTGTAAAAATTGTAGTAATAGCATTATCGAATTTTCCATTAGTTTCATAAACTTGTCTTGCATATTCGTCTCTTTGTTTTTTGTAATTTAAAAGTTCATTTTCTTTAGCGATTCTTTCGGATTCAGTCCAAACTAATCTATTTTTTTTTATCTCGAACTCCATATTATCAATTTTTTGCTGCATAGCGTCAATTTCTCTTTTCCATTCATCATTCATAGATTGAACTCTTTGTTGGGCTTGTTGTGCTTCGGGGAACTTTTCTCTTATAGTTTTAGAATTTATAAATGCTACTCTTTGAGATAATATCTCAATATTAGCAGATAATAAAAATAACAATAAAATAATGATATTTTTCATTTTAATGTTTTTTAATCAATGAGAAAATAGTATAAAATTTGATACATAAACATATAAATAATTATTTAGAGCCACGTTTAATTGTATCTATTACAATATAAGTAATATCGATTGCAGATTCGGCATATAAAGCCATTAATTTATCTAACACTAATTGAAATTTCTCTTTTTTTGCTACAGTTTCTATTGCTGATTTAACTTTCTCTCTAATTGGTGCTAATAGTTTTTCGCGTAGAGAATTAATTTCACCCTGCTGTCCAAATTTTTCATCTTGATATTGAAGTAATTGCATTTGTTGAGCTTGTAAAGACTGTTCTTCTTTTTGTTGCTGATCTTGAGTCATCATTGATTTTTGTTTTTGATACTGCTCAAATTTACTTTGTAAATCATTTCTCATTTGTAGAAGAGTATCTTGCCATTTTTGACCTATTTCTTTTATTTTTTTATCAGCTTCTATTGCTTCGGGCAATTCTTTAAGTATAGTTTCTACTTCTACCACAGCAACTTTAAAACTTTCTTTATTTTGTGCATAAACTAAGTTAATTGATATGGTAATTATAAACGTTAAAAAAAATAAAGATCTGAAAAAATACATAAAAACTCCAATATTTATAAAATTTTCTATTTGACGTATATATTTTAATATTGTTACTGTCCTAAATGAAATAAAAATCTCCAACCTGAAACATCAGGTTCGTCAGCATATTTATCGAAACCATATCCATAACTAAATCCTACAATACCTATTGGGGCAATCATTAATTGAACTCCTAAACCTGCTGCTCTTTTCAAATCGAATGGGTCAGTCTGTTTTAAATTTTTAAATATGTTCCCTGCTTCAGCAAAAGCATAAATATATATAGGCATTGGGTCTAAAGAAATTGCAAACCTTAATTCTGTAGTATATTTTATTAATACTTTATCTCCAAAACCTGTTCCTAATTTGCTATCAGGATAACCTCTTAGAGGTATTACATTACTAAATCCACTTAAGCCATTTCCTCCCATCCTATATAATTCTATTGGTGAAATTGTAGTATCGGATAAAAATCCATTTATATATCCTAATTTAGTTGATAACATTAGAACTAATCTATCGTTACCTTCGATTTTAGATAAAGTACTAAATAATTCTAAGTTTAGTTCATTTTTAATATAATCTGTTTGACCTAATCCTATTGATCCCATTGCAAAATCCGTACTTAAAGAGAATTTTGAACCTGTTGAAGGAAAAAACATATTATTAATTGATATTCTTGAAAATCTTTGTCCAAAAGTTAATTCTGAATACTTACCCTGTCTATAATAAATATTCCCAATTTTATTGTCATTTAATTGAACTCTAAAACTCCAATCACCTCGCCAGTAATCATCAGGCCAACGAAATCTTCTACCTAAATTAAAACCAAAACCAGTTCTAGATTGATTTAAATCTAAAAAGTTATAATAAGTATCGAAAAGACTAAATCCTACTGTTGTAGGTTCATCAAAAAGCCAAGGTTCAGTAATACCTAAAGAAAATGTTCTATAACGATTTGCCTGACCAAACTCCCAATTAAAATTAAAAATTTGACCACCACCACCTTTAAGTGGCTCTAATAATGAAAAATTATTGAAAGTAAATCCAATAGAACCTGTTAATCCAAATGTTCCTGCAAAACCAATAGAAGCATTAAAAGTATCTGTTGAACGCTCTTCTACTTTGTAAACTAAATCTACCGCTGTATTATCGGTTTCGGATGGTTTTACATCAGGTCTTAAAGTCTCGGGATTAAAATACTGCATTACCTGCAAAGCTCTGATACTTCTTATTATAGCTGACCTATCGAAATAATCTCCAGGACGAGTATATAATTCTCTCCTAATTACTTTATCTTTAGTTTTTGTATTACCTACTATATCAATTTTTCCAATCTTAAATCTTTCGTTTTCAAATACCTTTATAATTATGTCAATAGAATCGGGTGGAATTCTATAAATTTCGGGTATTAATTTTGCTTGTAAGTATCCATTATCTAAATATAGTGAGGCGGCATCAGTTTGGTTTTCGTTTCCAGTTAAATTTTTTTGAAATTTTTCTAAATTATAATAATCACCTTTGTTAAATTCCAATCTTCTTAGTAACATATTATCAGAAAATACAACATTACCCTCAAAATCAATATTTCTAATATAAACTCTTGGACCTTCGTCAATTTCTATGTATATATCAACTATTTTATCTCGATTGTTAAAAATCAAAGTATCCTTGATAATTCTAGCATCTATGAAGCCTTTGTTTTGCATATATTTAAGTAATAATTTCTTGTCTTCGTCATATTTTGATTTCTCAAATTTTGCACTTTTCCAAAACTGCCACCAAGATTTAGTAGAAGTTTCTTTAAATGATCTCTTTAAATCAGATTGATCTAATAAATTATTACCTATAAAGTTAATAGAATTTACTTTAAATACAATCCCTTCTTCAATATCATAAATTAGATTAATATAATTAGATATGTTTGATTCTTCTTCTTTAATTATTATTTCAACAAATGAAATTCCTTCTTTTTCATAAAGTTTCTTAATTTCGTCGATTGATCTTTGAATATCAAATTTTGTAATTATATCACCTTTAGTTTTACTAATTACTTTTTTAATTTCGAACTCATCTATTTCTTTATTATTTTTTATAATCAATTCATTTAATCTTGGATATTCTTTAACGCGAATTTCTAAAAATACCCCCATATTGGTAATTTTATCAAAAACTACTTCAATATTCGAAAACTGTTTCTTTTTCCATAGATTTTGAATTGCCCTTTGTATATTAAAATCATTTATTAGTCTAATCTTATTACCAACTCTTAATCCCGAAATAGATATAATAGTTTCTGTATCAGCATAAACATTACCTGTTACACTTATGCCAGCAATCATTAATTCTTGTTCACTTTGCTGTGCAAATGAAATGTTTAAAATTAAAGAGAAATTTAAAAATATAAAAAAAACAAAATTAATCTTTTTTAAATACATTGATTACCCGATTAATATAAGAAGAATTTTTTCTTTCATCTTTTTTTTCAGATGCAATTTGTTGAGAAGTTTTTCCAAATCTACGTTCTCTATGAATAAAATCTCTTATTGCATTATAAAAATCAATACGTCGAAATTCTGGCCAATAATTATTAGTTATATAGATTTCCCCATAAGCCATTTCCCATAATAAAAAGTTACTCAATCTCATCTCTCCACTTGTTCTAATTAATAAATCTGCATCTGGTAAATCATTAGTCAATAAATAAGACGAAAATAGTTCTTCATTAATATCTTCAGGAGAAATTTTTCCTCTTCTAATATCTAATCCGATCATTTGAACTGCTCTTAGAATATCCCAACGACCACTGTAACTCAAAGCAAGAGTTAAAGTAAGACCACTATTGTTTTTAGTTTTTTCTATAGAATTTTTTAATAATTTCTGAACCACTTTAGGTAATGAATTAAACTTGCCAATAGTTTTCAGTCTTACATTATTTCTATTCAATTCGTCAATTTCCTGCCTTAAATAAATTTCTAACAACTTCATAAGTCCATTAACTTCAGAAGCAGGTCTTTTCCAATTTTCTAATGAAAAAGCATATAGTGTAAGGTATTTAATTCCAATTTGAGATGCTGCTTTTACTATATCACGAACTGATTCTATACCTTGTCTATGGCCTTCTAATCTCGGTAAGTTTTTTTCTAAAGCCCATCTACCATTTCCATCCATAATTATTGCAATATGAATAGGTAATTTCCCTGATTTTTTTAATTCTTCTTGTAATATTTGATCTTCGGGAGTTTTTTCTTCGTTCCAATTCAAAAAAATCCTCTTTGAAAATTTGTTAGAAAAACTTATACAAATTTACCTTAAAAATTAATATTTTCAAATTATTATTAATAACAAAAAATATTATTAAATAATTTTATTTATTTATATATTCTTTTGTAAATTTGAAATCTTTAAATATTAAAAAACTAAAAAAGTATCAAATTTAAAGGGTAAATATATGACTAAAGCTGATATTGTAGATGAAATTTCAAAAGCTACTGGACTAACAAAAGTAGAAACAAAAGCAGTAGTAGAAGGTGTTTTTTCTTGTATAATTAATGCTGTAGCAGAAGGTAAGAGAATTGAATTAAGGGGATTTGGAGTCTTTAAACAAAAAAGTAGAAAACCTCGTATGGCTCGTAATCCTAAAACTGGAGAATTAGTTCCACTCGAAAAAAGATATGTTCCTCTATTTAAACCATCTCCTGAATTTTTTGCTAAAGTAAATCAATCTTTAAATGAAGAAACTGTTCAAAAAGTATCTTAGATTTGTTAATTTAAAAATAATATTTTATTTTTGTTGTTTAATTTTTAGAAAATGGAGTAATTATGCCTTGCGGTAAAAAAAGAAAACGTCATAAAATGGCTACCCATAAAAGAAAAAAAAGATTACGAAAAAATCGTCATAAAAAAAGAAAATAAAAGGGCATTTTAGCCCTTTTTTGTTTTTCGTAACTTTTTTTTAAATTATTTGTTAAATTGCAATATAAAACATTGTAATTAATTAAAATGTATAAATTTATTATTTTTTTTATTATCCTACTTTCTTTAAAATCAAATGCACTATATTGGGAGAAATCTAATAATATACCCGAACCATACAAAAACAATTATTGGTTAGATGTTTATTTTCATCCTTCAAATCCAAATTATGGTTGGGTTTGTGGTTTTAATGGAAGAGTAATAAGAACTACTGATGGTGGCAATTCTTGGTTGGGTTCTACAATTGTTGATGTTAATCATTTAGAGCATATTCATTTCCCTACTTTAAATATTGGATATGTTTCTGGTCCTGATGGAATATTTAAATCAACTGACGGAGGTAATACCTGGATAGATATTACGCCAAGTGAACTATTAGGTTTTTATTGGGGTTGTTATTTTGTTGATGAAAATAATGGAATTTTAGTTGGTGGTGGTTGTATAAATAATCAGACATTTTACAAAACTTCAAATGGCGGAATAAGCTGGACAAAATTTGAAGGGAATGTTCCAGGCAGTGGACTTACTGATGTAATATTATATGATAAAAATGGCTTGGGTTATGCTGTTAGTAGTGGATTAATTTGGCGAACATTAAATGGAGGAGGAACATGGGAAGTATTTTCAAATTCTGGAACTAAAGTTTGGCAAGAAGAATTAACAAATATTAACAATTCTTTTTTATTACCATATTCTGGTATAGATTGTCAAGGGTGGGGACCTGATGGTGGAGCAAGGTTTACAACAAATAATGGTTTAACTTGGAACGATTTTAATACTGGCAAAAATATGTTTGGCTCTTTTTTAATTAATCAGTATGAAGGTTGGGTATGTGGTAATGATAGAAATGTATATTTTACATCTGATGGTGGTAAAAACTGGGAAATAAGAAATTGTGGCTTAGATAGTGGTAATTATGATGATATGTGGTTTATTGACCAAAATAATGGATGGATTGTTGGGAATGGTGTTTATAAACTATCTAATCCAAAACAATTAATTTCTAAAGATACAATTTATTTTGATAAAGTTTGCCTTAATGATATTCAAAAAGATACATTAAAAATAAACAACATATCATTTTTTGATTGTATTGTAAATTTATCCACTAATATTAATATACCTAATTTAATAATAAATAATAATATTAATGATTTTAATATCCAAAAGTGCAGTATTTATAATATCATTATTGAATATCAAGCAAAGCAATATATAGATACTACAATTGTACTAACTATAACTACAAATAAAAATACAATTAATCAAAAAATTTACAATATCCCTATTGTAATTAAATCATACTATCCTACTGCTTTTCCAATTAGTGATATTATAATTATTGATCCGATTGCGGTAGGCGAAGAATTAAAAAGCTCATTTAAAATTTTTTCAAATAGTAATTCTGAATTTTTAATAGAAGCTATTAAAATAGCTAATAATCAAGATATTAATATAAGCACAAAATTACCTATAAAAGCTTTAAAAAATGGTAGTGATATCGACTTTACAATCTATTTAAAAGATACTGGATGGAGCGAAGTAAAATATAGATTGAAGTTTGATAGATGTAATTTTGATACTATAATTACCATTAAGGCTTATGGTAAAGCACCTATTATATATTCTAATCAACAAATATCATCTAAAATCAATTGTAATCAAATTACTTCAGATAGTATCATAATATACAATAATGGTAATGATGATTTAATAATTACTGAATATAATTTAGAAACACCATCTAATGAAATTAAATTAATAGGGTTTAAAGAAAATTTACCAATAATAATCAAACCTAAAAAAAATTCAATTTTTTATCTTGAATATAATTTAAATCAACCAAAAACTATTAATAATACTCTAAACATAAAATATAAAGATAATTTATCAAAAATTAATTTATTTAAGAATTGGCAAATAAACTTAGAAATTACTAACTATACACATAAATTAGTATATGAAAAAAATATAGATTTTGGAAAAATTTGTGTAAATGATATTAAAATTATCGATAATTATATTAAAAATTTAGGAAATATTAATTGTACTATCCATAAATTGAACACTAAATCTAAAGAGTTTAGCTTTGATTTTATTAATAATAGCAATAATATTTTAGTAAGCAGCTTAGATTCTACTTTAGTTCGATATAGTTTCCAACCTAAAAGTGTTGGTTTATTTAAAGATACCTTAATATTTTTAGTAGTTCCCTGCAATGATACTATTATAATTACTTTGAAAGGTATAGCTGTAAATAACGATATATTATTTTCCCCTATTTACATTGATACTTCAATAAAAGTAGGAGATATAGTTAGATATAAAATAAATATTAAGTCAAAATCACAAGATGTATCTATAAATAATATTTATATCGAAAATGAAAATCAGAATTGGGAAATTAGATATAATATTAAATTACCAATGGTTTTACTT
>Ga0308419_1000721_pt1 | contig 23251 bp, 18 predicted proteins | sample HotsprSampleMS50_FD_203674 | JGI IMG/M metagenome (GOLD analysis project Ga0308419, IMG submission 203674) | Hot spring phototrophic mat microbial communities from Mushroom Spring, Yellowstone National Park, Wyoming, United States - 20090730_MS50 ... | reverse complement strand
ACCTAATTCTTCTAATTTTTGGATTCCAATATCTTTTTCTAAATTAGTAATTTTTGGTATTATTATCTCTTTTTTGTCGTATACTATAAAAGGGATAATAATTTTATCAAATAATACTGATAGTATTACTAAAAAAGTAATAAAAATACCAAAAACAATCAAATAAGATTTAAATTCACTGTAATTGTAAGTTTTTTTTTGCTTTTGAGTATAAAATTTACTATATGGTTTATGTTCTAATTCTTCCATTTATTATTCTTATAATAATTATCAGACGAAATTAAAATTAAATTTAATTTAATTCATTATTTTTATATTTATTTTCAAAAATATTAATTTTTATGCAAAATATCATAGTAACAGGTGGATTAGGTTTTATTGGTAGTCATACAGTTGTTGAATTACTTAATAATAACTACAATGTTATAATTTTAGATAATTTATCAAATTCTGAAATTTTCATTTTGGACAGAATCATAAAAATTACTAATAAAAAGCCAATTTTTATTGAAATTGATGTAAAAAATTATATTAAATTATTCGAAATATTAGTTAAATACAAACCAATTGATGGAGTATTTCATTTTGCAGCATTTAAATCTGTAAATGAATCAGTAGCAAATCCATTAATGTATTATGATAATAATATTAATTCATTAATTTCTATAATTCGTTTAATGGAAAATTTTAAAATAGAAAAATTAGTTTATTCATCATCTTGCACAGTTTATGGTCAACCAAATATATTACCTGTTACTGAAAATTCTCCTTTTATAAAAGCTTGGTCTCCATACGGACATACCAAACAAATATGCGAAGAAATTATAAATAGCTACATAAATTCTAATCCAATAATCAAAGTTGCTACTTTAAGATATTTTAACCCTGTTGGAGCTCACGAAAGTGGATTAATAGGAGAATTACCAAAAGGAATCCCTAATAACTTAATGCCTTATCTTACACAAACAGCATTAGGAATTAGAGAATTTGTGAATGTTTATGGTAATGATTATAATACTAAAGATGGTACACCAATAAGAGACTATATACACATTGTAGATCTTGCTATTTCACATTTGAAAGCTTATGAATATATAAGTAATTTGGATAAATCTTCGAATGAAATTTTTAATATTGGTACGGGTAAAGGATATAGTGTTTTAGAAGTAATAAACAGTTTAAATAAATGGTTAGATAAACCAATTAAATTCAAAATAGTCGCAAGAAGACCAGGAGATGTAGAAAAAATTTGGGCAGATCCTACAAAAGCTAATAAAATTTTAAATTGGTTTCCTAAATATGATTTGGATGATATGACTAAAACAGCATTAAATTGGGAGAAAAATTTTAGAAAAGAAAGAAATTTTTAATTTTACTTCTACTAATATTACTTCTACTAATATTTTATTTTTAATCTTCAAATATATTTTTAGTTTAATATAACATTTAATTTTGTTAATATTATAAAATGAATTACATAATTAATTGAAAAATATAATTTTATGTTATGTAATTATTAAATTTCGTTTTTTTATGTGAAAAAAAATACATTATTTTGTAATATTAATTATTGAAAATTATCAATATTTTTATGATAAAAAATATCATATTAAACAACAAATTAAGGAGTTAATATGGCTAAAGTAATCGGCGAAATAGTTATAAACGTAGAAAGATGCAAGGGCTGTGAATTATGTGTAGAAGCCTGTCCCAAAGAATCAATTGAGATTAGTGATTCAATAAATTCAAAAGGTTATCAATTTGCAATAAAAGTAAACGATTTATGTAATGGATGTGGGAGTTGCGCTTTAGTATGTCCAGATGCAGTAATTACAGTTTATAGAAAAATTGATAAAGAAAAAAAAGAAATTAAAGTTGTAGAAGTATAACATAGGTTAATTATGGGTGAACTTAAATTAATGAAAGGTAATGAAGCATTAGCAGAAGCAATGATTAGAGCAGGCTGCGATGCTTATTTTGGTTATCCAATTACGCCACAATCAGAAGTATTAGAATATTTATCTAAAGATGCTACAAAAAGAACAGGTATGGTAGTTCTTCAAGCAGAGAGCGAAATTGCCGCAATTAATATGATTTATGGTGCCGCTGGTTGCGGAAGAAGAGTAATGACTACATCATCCAGTCCAGGAATTAGTTTAATGCAAGAAGGACTTTCTTATATTGCAGGGGCTGAATTACCATGTTTATTAGCAAATGTAGTAAGAGGAGGACCCGGACTTGGAACTATACAACCTTCACAAGCGGATTATTTTCAAGCTTGTAAAGGTGGAGGTCACGGAGACTATAAATTAATAGTTTTAGCTCCGTCAAGCGTTCAAGAAATGGTTGATTTCGTTAAATTAGGCTTTGAATTAGCAGAAAAATATCGTAATCCCGCTATGATATTAACTGACGGTGCAATTGGGCAAATGATGGAGAAAGTTGTTTTATTCGATCAAATAGAACGTAAAAAAGAATTTCCCGAATGGGCTACTATTGGAAAAAAAGAGGGAAAAGAACGAAATTATATTACATCTCTACATATCCAGCCTGATAAAATGGAAGAAATTAATATTAGATTGCAGAATAAGTACAAGGAAATGCAAGAAAAAGAAGTCCGTTATCAAGCAATTAATTTAGATGATGCAGATTATATATTTACTGGATATGGATTAGCTGCAAGAATATCTATGAAAGCTATGGAAATTGCTAGAGATAATGGATATAAAGTAGGTTTAATAAGACCTATTACTTTATTCCCATTCCCAACTAAGATCTATAATGAAATTTCTAAGAAATTAAAAGGAATTTTAGATATAGAAATGAATGCTGGACAGATGGTTGAAGATGTAAGGCTTGCAGTAAATGGACAAACACGAGTAGAATTTTTTGGAAGAATGGGAGGTATGATACCATCACCCGAAGAAATATATGAACAATTTATTAAAATCTTCATCGAAGGAGAGAAAAATGATAGAAAAGACTAAAATAAATATTCTTGAAGAATTAGATCATAATAATATTCACCATCCTGAAATATGTATAGAAGATAATATTGTTTGGAAAAAACCATCTACATTAATTGATACTCCAATGCACTACTGTCCAGGTTGTGGTCATAGCACTGCACATAAGATATTTATGGAAGTAGTTGAAGAAATGGGTATCCAAAACGAAATTATAGGTGTTGCACCTGTTGGCTGCTCTGTTTTTGCTTATCACTATATGGATGTAGATATGCAAGAAGCTGCTCACGGTCGTGCTTGTGCTGTGGCAACTGGTATTAAACGAGTTATGCCCGATAAATATGTTTTTACATATCAAGGTGATGGTGATTTAGCAGCAATCGGTACAGGCGAAACAATTCACGCAGCTAATAGAGGAGAAAAAATTTTAGTTATATTTATAAACAATGGTATTTATGGAATGACTTCTGGTCAAATGGCACCCACTACTTTACCTGGAATGGTTTCTACTACTTCTCCTTATGGACGTGACGTAAACACTATGGGATATCCATTAAAAATTTCCGAACTAATAGCTCATTTACCAGGAGTGGCTTATGTTACCCGTCAATCTGTTCATAAACCCGCTAATGTTACTAAAACTAAAAAAGCACTTAAAAAAGCATTGGAATATCAAAAACAAGGGCTTGGATTTTGCTTAGTAGAAATTGTATCTAACTGTCCTTCAAATTGGAAAATGACTCCATTAGAATCGAATAGATTTGTAGAAGAACAAATGATCCCATTCTATCCATTAGGTGATATTAAAGTACCGGAGGGCAAATAATATGTTACAAGAAGCAATTTTCGCTGGATTTGGTGGTCAAGGTGTTTTATCAATGGGTATGATCTTGGCTTATGCAGGTATGTTAGAAGGTAAAGAAGTATGCTGGATGCCTTCGTATGGACCAGAAATGCGTGGTGGTACTGCTAATGCTATTACAATAGTTTCTGATAAAATGATTAGTTCTCCTATCATAACATACTTTGATACTGTAGTAGCACTTAATCAACCATCTGTAGATAAGTTTGAATCTAAAGTTAAGAAAGGTGGCAAGATAATTTTTGATAGTACAAATATTTTAAAACCACCAACTAGAGACGATATTGAGATTATTGCTGTACCTGGAAGTGCTGAAGCCGTAAAATTAAAAAACATAAAAGTCCTAAATATGTTGATGCTTGGCTCATTTATAGCAGCTAATCAAACTGTAAACGATGAAACAATTAAAAAAGCTTTAGAACAAGTATTACCCGAAAGATATTATAAATTAATTCCACTTAATTTAGAAGCTTATTTTATTGGAAAAAGTTTTGTAAAGAATTGATATAAAAAAAATCAAGGGGCTGTCTAATAAGTCCGAATTGATGTCATCCGAGTAATCGGGAATCCATAATTCTTTTCCTAGATTGGATTCCTGCTTTTGCGGGAATGACAAATTATTAAAATTTTCAACTTATGAGACAGCCCCTTAATAAATTTAAACTAAAAATTTAACAATTCATTTATTTTATTATAAACCTTATTTTCATTAGGTAATACTACTTCTTCATATACTGGTGCATAAGGAATATGACAATCTTCTGCTGCTAATCGTAGAACAGGTGCATCCAGCCAATGGAATGCATCTGATGCAATAGTAGCTGAAATTTCTGCTCCAAAGCCAGTAGTCAATGTATCTTCGTGAACAATTAAAGCTCTTCCCGTTCTTTTCACAGATTCTAAAACTAATTCTTTATCCCAAGGTATAATAGTTCTAAGATCAATTATTTCGATAGATTTTCCAGTTTCTTTTTCGTATCTTTTTACAGCATTTAAAGAATCTTTTACTCCCATCCCATAAGTAATAATTGTAGCATCTATCCCTTTTTTAAAAATTTTTGCTTTTCCAAAAGGAATTAAATAATTTTCGTCAGGTTCTATAGTTCTTGCAAAAGGCAATCTATACATTCCTTTATGCTCTAAAAATAATACAGGATCTTGCAATCTACAAGCTGTCTTAAGTAAACCTTTAGCATCTGCAGCATTTGATGGATATGCAATCATTATTCCTGGAATATGCGAAAAAATAGACTCTATGTTCTGAGAGTGATACAAACCGCCGTGAATATAACCACCTACAGCTACTCTTGTAACGACAGGAGCTGAAAATCCACCATTAGACCTATAACGCATTGTTGCAACTTCATTTTTGAGCTGCATAAATGCAGGCCATATATAATCTCCGAATTGAATTTCGACTACAGGTTTATATCCTCGTACAGCTAATCCTAAAGCAACTCCTATTATTGATGCTTCTGCTAACGGAGAATTAAATACTCTTGCCTGTCCATATTCATTTGTTAATCCACGCGTAGCAGTAAATACACCTCCTTTTGGATCTGCTATATCTTCACCAAATATTAGCATTTTGTCATTTAATTTCATTTCTTCGAACAATGCGTGATTAATAGCATCTACTAATACTATTGGATTACCTTCTGTATGTTCAGATTTAGCATATGGCAAATTTCTTGTTTCTTTATCAGCCCATAGTGTTTTTAGAGCATTTTCAGGCTTAGGATCAGGACGAGATTCAGCCCATTGAACAGCATCTTCTATTTCTCGTCTTACCTGTTCTTTTAATTCAATTATTTCTAACTCTGATGCAATTTTATGAGAAATAATGTAAGATTCCAACTTCTTAATACAATCTCTACTATTCATTGCTTCTTGTAATTCCTTTTCATCACGATATTTTCTGTGATCATCTGAAGAAGAGTGAGGCAATAATCTTTCTACAATGGCGTGAAGCAACGACGGTCCCTTTCCCTTTCTCATATAATCTACAGCATGTCTTGCAGCATTTAATGATTCGAAGAAATCTGTACCATCAAATTCTTTCATTAAAAGATTAGGATAACAGCAAAAAGAATAAACTACGCTCCCACCCATTGATTGTTCTTCTTTAGGTACTGATATCGCATAGCCATTATCTTGGATACAAAACATTACTGCTAATTTCTCTCTTGTTGCCCAATTAACAGCTTCATAAAATTCACCTTGACTTGTAGTTCCTTCGCCAGAAGCAACATAAGTAATATCATCTAAGCCTGATTTTCTTGCCGCAAGTGCAGTTCCAACAGCATTTAAAAATTGTGTTCCTGTAGGTGATGATTGTGTAGGTAAATTATATTTTGGATGACCAAAATGCCCAGGCATCTGACGCCCTCCAGTAGCAGGGTCTTCTTCTTTAGCTAATGCAAGAAGAAAATAATCTTTAAGCGAAAAACCCATTCCAAAAGAGAATGCCATATCTCTATAGTATGTCCAACCCCAATCTTTTCCGCTTTCTAATGTAAAGGCAATAGCAGTTTGAACTGCTTCGTGTCCTGAACAACCAATATGAAAGAAAGATTTACCCTGTTTTACTAATGTTAAATGCTTTTCATCCGTAAATCTTGCTTGAAGCATATTTTTTAAGGCTCTCATTAAATCTTCTTTTGATAAATTTAATGTAATATGAGGAGGTTTTGTCCTATCCAACATAGTTCTATCAACATTGCAATCATCTCCTCTTCCGTGATGACATTTAGAACCAATAACATTAGTATTTAATGTTTCTAGTTCTATTACTCGGGTATAAGTTTCTAATTTTGGGTTATTATTGTCATTTTTATTGGAATTTTTTGTGTTTTTTTTGGGTTGTTCTTTGACATTTGTTTTTTTTGCCATATATTTATCTCTAAATTTGTGTTGAACATACTTTTTTAAAAAATTCGAAAATAAACTCTTATGTCTTGGAATAAAATCTTTGGAAACGAAAGGATTAAAAGAATATTGCAAAGAGCGATATTAAGTAAAAAAGTTCCACACTCTTATTTATTTATTGGTAATGATGGTGTCGGTAAGGACGCATTTGCAATTCAAATAGCTAAAGTTCTTAATTGCAAAAATCCAATAATTAATAATAATTTAATAGATTGTTGTGAACAATGCAATAATTGTATTTCAATTAATAATTTCTCTAATCCAAATTTCGAGCTTATTTTCCCATTACCTGTTACTAATGATAGTTCTTCAAATACTTTTTCTGATGCTCTATTAGAAGAAATTAAATATCAATTAGAATTGAAAATTAAAAATCATTACCATAAAATTAGAATAAAAAATGCAAACTTTATTAGAGTAAGCGCTATTAGAGAAATAAAAAGGAAATTATCACTTTCTAGTTTTTCTAATCAAACAAGAGTAATATTAATTTCTGAAGCAGAAAAAATGAATACAGAAGCTGCAAATGCTTTTCTGAAAACTCTCGAAGAACCTAATCCAAATACTTTAATAATTCTTACTACATCTAATCCTAATTTAATTTTAGACACTATTAAATCTAGATGTCAGGTAATAAAGTTCTCTCCTATTCCCGAAGATATAATTACTAATTTTTTAGTAAATAAATATAACATAGAAGAGAATAATGCTAAAATAATAGCGAGTTTAAGTGATGGTTCAATAAGCAATGCTATAGACAATATAAATGAAAAATTTATTGAATTAGAGAATTTAACTATAGAATTATTACGAACTTCATTGAAAAAGAAAAATTTTAGGAAAGATTTATATCAAGGTATATCATATATTTTAGATAATTATGATAAAAATGATATTCTAAAATTATTTAAAATTTTAATTTTTTGGCTTAAAGATGCTGAGAATTTCAAGTATAATAAAGAAAAATTCAAATCTAATAAATATTCTAGCAATTACGAAAAGTTTATTAATAATTTTACTACACAAAATTATTTAGAAATAATTAATTTTATTGATGATGCCATTTTATTTATGAATAGAAATGTAATTTTGAATGGAGTGTTGATAAAATTATTTCTCCAAATAAGACATTATTTGAATAAATGATTTAATTTTTTTATAAATATTTCTTTTTTTTTTGATATATTAGTAGCAAAAAAACTGAAAATTAATGAATAATAATGAATAATATAGATTATATATCAGATAAAAATTCTGATGATTTTAAACTTAAAAGTAATAAGCATAAAGTAGATAATTCATTAATAAAAGTATATGAAAAATATCCTTTAATTAAAAGAATTCCGATAAATTATTTTTCAAAATATGATTTTCATCTTAAAAATGGATTAATTGATTATATAAGGGATGATTATTCTTATTTCGAAGTTTCAACAAAATGTAATAAAAAATTAACTTTTAAAAGAAGCACAAAATTTAATTTAAAATTATATGATATATTAGTTCTAAAATTTAACGATGATACAGAATTAGGTATTGTAATTAATTTTTTTTATCCCGAAGATAACTTAATCATTTATAAATTTACTGAATTAATTGATATAGAAATTATAAGAAAAGCAACTGAAAGCGATTTCAATTTTTTTAATAATAAATATAAAAACGAAGATTTAGCAAAAAAAACAGTTAACGAAATAATTCAAAAATATAATTTTGAAATGAAAATAACAGATGTACGATGGCAATCTGATAGACAAAAAATTACAATTTTCTTTACAGCACCAAACAGAATAGATTTTAGAGAACTGGTAAAAGATTTAGCTAAATTATTCAAAACTAGAATAGAAATGCGTCAAATATCAGCTCGTGAAGAAGCTAAACGTTTAGGAAATTTTATTGGTCCTTGTGGAAGGGATCTTTGTTGCTCAGCATTTCTGAATAATTTTGAACATATTACTTTAGAACACGCCCGCATACAACAATTGGCGCATAATTTAACAAAATTAACAGGAAATTGCGGTAGATTAAAATGCTGTTTAAATTATGAATATGATGTATATAAAAAGGTATATGAAAAATTATTACCGATAGGAACAACAATATATAAGAATGAGAATACTTATAAAATAAAAAAAATTGATTTTGTTAATGAAAAATTAGAAATACTTAATTTACAAGATAATAATACTCAATACATAAATTTTGAAAATTTACAACAGTTTATAAAAGATTCAAATATTGTAAAACCTTTAATTTATTCACATCAATATATTAATAATAATGACATTGAAGATTTATCTAATTTAGAAGGTTAATTTTTGTTAATATTAATCTTTTTTATGTGAAAAATATAACATTTTATTATATTTGTATAACTGAAAATTAGAAATTTTCTAATTTAGGTTTTTTAAAATTTTTTTACCAATCCAAAGGATTGATTCTGATGGAAAAGAGAATTGGAAATATTCTAATAAAAGTATATCCCAAAGCAGATATATCTATTCTCAATAAAATTATTTCAAATTATTCTGAAATAATAATTGGAAGAATGGGTATACCATTAAAAGACAATAATTTTTCGTTAATTTCACTCATTATAGAAGCCGATACAGATATAATAGGAGCATTTACAGGTAAATTAGGTAAATGCAAAAATATAAAAGTTAAATCAAATCTATTTAAATTAGAAGGAGTTGCAAATGATTTATAATCCACAAAAATATAAACTTGAAGATAAACCTGAATTTCCATTTATAGATAATGAAGAAATTTTTGATATTTTGCAAAGTACAAAATCAGATAAAGTAAAAGTTAGGGAAATTATAGATAAATCATTAAGTAAAAATAGATTATCATTACAAGAAACAGCAGTATTAATAAATGCAAATGATAATGAACTAATCGAAGAAATTAAAAATGCTGCAAATTTATTAAAAAATACTATCTATGGAGATAGAATTGTATTATTTGCACCTTTATATATTGGTAATTATTGCAATAATAATTGTACATATTGTGGATTTAAAGCTTCGAATAAAGATGTTATAAGAAAAACTTTATTAGAAAATGAGCTAAAAAAAGAAGTTTTAGCATTAGAGAATAAAGGACATAAAAGATTGGTATTAGTATTTGGCGAACATCAAATTTATTCTCCAGAATTTATTGCTAATACTGTAAAAACTGTATATTCTGTAAAGCATATGAATGGAGAAATAAGAAGAGTAAATATAAATGCTGCTCCACAAGATATAGAGGGATTTAGAATAATTAAAGAATCAGGTATAGGCACTTATCAAATTTTCCAAGAAACATATTATAAACCAATTTACCAAAAAGTGCATATAAATGGATTAAAACACAATTACGAATGGAGATTAAGTTCAATGGATAGAGCTATGGAGGCCGGAATTGATGATGTTGGTATAGGTGCATTGTTTGGTTTGTATGACTGGAGATTTGATGTATTAGGATTAGTTAGACATGTCAACCATTTAGAAGCTGTTTATAATATAGGTCCACACACAATTTCTTTTCCTAGAGTTCAATATGCTGCAGAAATGAAATTAGATCCTACTTATTTAGTTTCTGATAAGGATTTTACTAAATTAGTTGCAATTTTAAGACTTGCCGTTCCGTATACAGGGATGATTCTTACTGCAAGAGAATCTGCTGAAATAAGAAATGAAGTCTTAAAATATGGAGTATCACAAATTGACGGTGGAACTAATATCGAATTAGGTGGTTATAGCGAAGAAAACAAACATTTGCAAAATTTAAATAGAGAACAATTCCAAATTAATGATAATAGAAGTTTAAATGAAGTAATAGATGAACTGATTGAGAATGAATTACTACCGTCATTTTGTACTGCTTGCTATCGTATGGGCAGAACGGGAGAACATTTTATGGAATTTGCTGTACCAGGATTTGTTAAAAGGTTGTGCTCCCCTAATGCAATTCTTACTTTTGCTGAATATTTAGAAGATTACGCTCTCGAAAGCACTAAAATTGCTGGATACAAACTAATAAATAAAAAAATTGAAGAACTAAATGGACATATGAATGTAAAAAGTTTATTAGATAAATTGGAACTAATAAAACAAGGTAAAAGGGATCTTTATTATTAGTATGGAAGATTTACTCAAAAATATACATAAAAAAGAGAATATAATTAAGATATTACAACTCGAAGGAGATGATTTAAAGAAATTATTTGAATATTCTGCAGAAATTAAAAAAATTTATATTGGTAAGAAAACTTATCTAAGAGGTTTAATAGAATTCTCAAATATTTGTTCAAAAAATTGCTTGTATTGTGGTATAAGAAAAGATAATAAGTTTTTATTTAGATATAATTTAAATGATGGAGAAATACTAAATGCTGTTTCTATAGCTTTAAAAAATAATTATTCCAATATAGTATTACAATCAGGTGAAATCTCTTCTAAATCATTTACATTAAGAATTGCCAATTTAATAAGACAAATAATGGATTTAGCAAATGGCAATATTGGAATTACATTATCTTGTGGAGAACAATCTGAGAGCACATATAAACTTTGGAAAGAGCGTGGAGCAAAAAGATATTTATTAAGAATTGAAACATCTAATAAAGATTTATATTATAAAATTCATCCCAATAATAAATTACACAACTTTGATAAAAGACTCAACTGTTTAAAAATTTTAAAATCATTAAATTATCAAGTTGGAACAGGAATAATGATTGGTTTACCATTTCAGACAATTGAAGATTTAGCCAATGATTTGATTTTTTTTAAAGACATAGATATTGATATGTGTGGTATGGGACCCTATATAGAACATAAAAATACTCCACTATATGAATATAAAGATCTATTATTACCATTAAAAGATAGATTTAACCTTACTTTAAAAATGATAGCTATACTTAGAATTATGATGCCCGATATAAATATTGCTGCTACTACAGCTTTACAATCAATTGATAAATTAGGAAGAGAAAAAGCCTTAAAAATTGGAGCCAATATTATTATGCCAAACATAACCCCAGGCAAATATCGAGATTATTACAAACTATACGAAAATAAACCTTGTACAGATGAACAAGCAGATGATTGCATAAATTGTATGGAAGTTAGAATAAATCTTGCAGGTGATGAAATTGGATATGGAGAATTAGGCGATTCTAAACATTTTCTTAAAAAGGTGTCCAAGTAAAACTCATAACGGGAAAAAAATAAGGAACTGTCATAAAAACAAAACCAAAATCAGCAGAAATATTTTGATTTGATATTCGAATAGCACCCAAAAGAGCTGTATTATTTTTTTTGGTAATATTAGTATTCCATAATTCACCTATTAAATATAAATCGTGATTTTTAGATAATTCTGTTGTAATACCTACTCCAATACCAAATGAACCATTTTCAAAAATAAAATCATATTTATTTTCATTTATTCGAAATTCATAATAATCTACAGTACCAATTTTACTATAAACTAATCCTGTAATATCAGTTTTATCACCATAAAAAGTAAAATTACCATAAATATGACTAATTTGATTGTCATGATTTGCAAAACCTATATTAGCACCTAACCCGATTTTCATACCACCTGGCATTTCGTCCCAATTTACTGAATATGGAGTTAGTTTTAAATTTAAAACGCTTAGTTGATGTTCGCTTCGGACTGTAGGAACAAAAGTTCTCCCTGCTGTTAATGAAAAATATTCAGTAATTCCAAATCCAAAGTAAAATGCTGCAAGTGCATAATTTGATATAAAATGATTGTTATGAATTGGGAATGAAGATGGCAAAATAAAATGCTTGTGACGATTCCTATTTTTATCAGTTTCTTTAAAAATATCTTGAATTTCGTTTTCGTAAACTTTTGTTGTTCCTATTAATGTATTTATTTTTAGATATTGTTTTCCATTTTCATCCAAAGATATTTCAATTATTTTGCCACTAATTATATCACCATTAATTAATTTTATTATATATAACTGATTAAAATCGATATCTTGCTGCTCTATTTTGAGACATAATAACAAGCGTGTATTAATAATTAATAATACTGTAAAAAAAATTAAATTTTTATACATTTTTTATTTTCAAAAAAATAAAAGTATACAAAAAAAACATAATAAAATACTAATTGATTGAATTAAAAAAAACTACAATTTAATAAATTACAAAAATTATTAATCTAATAATTAAATATAATGCTTGAAATTAAAGAATAGGCATAAATTAGTAAATTGCTTTTTCAAATAAATTAAAATTTTTATTTAGGTGATGGAAATGCTTAATTTAAAAAAATTATTAAAATTTTATCTTCTTTATATAAAATATCAAAACAACATAATTCTCTAAAAATAGAAATTATAAAAAAATGCATATATCTGTTAAAATGGCCAGAAATATTTTCTTGGATTTGGTTTTAGCATAATTTTAATATATCTAAGAAACGTAAAACTTGAATAATATTAGTCATAATATTTCCGCAAGTCTATATAAATAAAAGGTTTATGAAGATAATGAGTGATCCCGCCGGGACTCGAACCCGGGACCACTTGATTAAAAGTCAAGTGCTCTACCTGCTGAGCTACGGAATCAATTCATTTCAAATAACAAAGAATACAAAAATACTATATTTATTTAAATTAAACAAATATTTTTTGTGTTACAATTTCATTTTTAGTAGTTTCAATTTTTAGAATTTCTAGAACTTTTTTAATAATACCATTTTTATCCAAGCCCAATTCTGCGTGTAATTCTTCCTGTGTACCGTGATGAATAAATTTATCAGGAATACCCATTATGTGAAGTCTTGAATTATCAATATGTTTTTCTACCATATACTCTGCTATTGCGCTACCAAAACCACCCAACTTCTGTCCATCTTCAATAGAAATAACGTTTTCGAATTTTGCAAATAAATAATCTAACATATCATAATCCAGAGGTTTAATAAATCTTGGGTTAACTACTTCGCACGATATATTCATAGAATCTAAATCTTCGGCTGCCTTTATTGCTTCTATGTGCATCTTGCCAAGTCCCAATATTGCAATATCTTTTCCTTCTTTGGTAATTTCAGCTTTACCTAATGGTATTAACGACATAGGTTTTAGCTTAACTCCTAAACTATTTCCTCTTGGAAATCTTATAGAAACAGGTCCATTTGTGAATGAAAATACAGCAGAATAAAGCATATCTCTTAATTCTTGCTCATCTTTTGGTGCCATCATTACTATATTTTGTACCGAGCGTAAATAACAAATATCAAGAACACCATGGTGAGTAGCTCCATCAGAACCTACTAATCCTGCTCTATCTAAAGCAAAAACTACATGCAAACCTTGAATAGCGCAATCATGCACTAGATGGTCATAGGCTCTTTGTAAGAATGTAGAATAAATTGCACAAATTGGGATAATCCCCTCGCAAGCTAATCCAGCCGCAAATGTAACTGCGTGTCCTTCAGCTATACCAACATCGAAAAATCTATCGGGAAAAGTTTTTTCTAGCTTAACTAATCCCGTACCTTCACCCATTGCTGCAGTAATCCCTACAACTTTTGGATTCATTTTACATATCTCAACTACTGCATCCCCAAAAATTGAACTATAAGATGGTGGTTTAGGCTTATCATTAGGTGAAGATATTGCTTTGCCTGTTAATTTATCTACTTTCCCAATTGCGTGTAAAGCTTGCGAATCCTTTTCAGCAGGTGCATATCCTTTACCTTTTTGAGTAATAACGTGAAGGAAAATTGGACCTTTAATATCTTTAATTAATTTTAATAATCTTACTAATTTATTTACATTATTCCCATTAATTGGACCAAAATATTGGAAACCTAATGTTTCGAAAAGTACTCCTGGTGTAATTATTGCCTTTACTCCATCTTCTATTTTTGCTACAAATTTTCTTAATCTATCTCCAAGCGTATCCATCTTTCCCGCCATTTCCCAAATACCTTTTCTAATAGAATTTATTGTAGGAGAAGCAAAAAATTCATTAAAATAATTTGAAAAAGCTGAAACATTAGGTTCGATTGAAATATTATTATCGTTTAATATAACTATAATATCTCTTTTCTGAACACCACAATTGTTTAAGGCTTCAAAAGCTAATCCACCCGTCATTGCTCCATCACCAATTACAGCAACTACTTTATAATCCTTATTATGCAAATCCCGAGCAACAGCCATACCAAGAGCTGCAGAAATACTTGTTGAGGCGTGACCAGCTCCAAATGCATCATATTCGCTTTCACTTCTTTTCAAAAATCCTGAAATTCCGCCTTTTTGCCTTATTGTATGCAACAAATCACGTCTTCCCGTAAGTATTTTATGTGGATAGCCTTGATGACCTGTATCAAAAACAATTTTATCTACAGGTGTATTAAATACGTAATGAAGTGCAACAGTCAATTCTACTACCCCTAATCCCGCACCAAAATGCCCACCAACTCGAGTAATTGTATCAATTAAATATTCTCTTACTTCATCACATACATTTTTTAAAGCAACTTCCGGCAGACTTCTTAGATCTGCCGGTGAGTTTATATTAAATAAATACTTATAATTATATTTTTCTTCCATCTATTACTTAATAGGAGTTATTACATAAATTTGTACAGTTCTAGATAATTGTCTTCCAATTGTTAAATTATTGTCGAATGGCTGCACAGCCTCTCCTACACCGTATACTTCAAATTTTACATCTTTTAGTTTAGATTGTAAAATTTTTCTTACCGATTCTGCTCTTTGCATAGATAATTTTTTATTGTAATCTTCTGAACCAATTCTATCTGCATAACCATATATTTGAACAGTAGAATTAAATTTAATTGCAGGTATTACATATTGATCGATTATTCTTTTATCTAATTCTGAAACTTCGGGGCTATCAAAATCAAATAAAACTAAAGAGAATTTTGCAACTGATTTATCTGCACTTTGAGTTTCTTTCTTTTTGGAAATTGATAAAAATTCAACGGGAATAGACGATGAATAATTGCCTTTAGTTCCATCTTTTGCAAATACAGTAAGATTGTAATCGGCAGGAATTTCGTTCGAAGCTAATTCATTTGGCGATATATTCCATTGTATACTTTCAGGAGAGCCAAAACCACTATATGTTTTGAGTGTTCTACCTGATTGTTTAATTTCTAATTCCCAACCTTCGATTTCTAATCCTTCACTTAATTCTACACTTGGAGTAAATTGAATAATAGGTGGATTAGCAAGTCTTTGTCTATCGCTTTCGATTACTATAGGTTTTAACAAAGTAGAATTAATATTTTGAGGAACAATCTCTACTCGTCTATTTTCTTCAATTCCATCTTTGTCTTTTGTAGAGGAAGGTTTTGAAGGTAATCCAGTTGCTTCTGTAGTTATCCTATTTCCTTCAATACCATAATTTACAACCAAATAATTTTTAGCAAATTCAGCTCTTCTTTTAGCTAAATCACTTGTTGGTTTTTCGTTTTTATTATCTATTGTTCCAATCAATTTAATAGAAGCATTTTTATCTTGTTGCATTCTTACGCCAATAATATCTAAAGTATTAGAATTTATTTTTATAGCATCGGGCTCTAAACCTTCGATAGAAAATGAACCAGCTTCACGACTTGCATTTAATTTTTGTGTTCTTGGATTGGGCTCTGCTTTATTTTCATCAAAGAATACATATGGAACTATTGGAAATAGTTCTGTATATTGAGTTTCTTCTACTCTAATTTTATTTGCAGGAATTTTTTTACCTTGCAAATCTAAACCAGTAATTTCTTTCATCCCAACATTAATGTATTTATCTTTTTCAATTATAGGTTTAGGTTCGTCTTTGCTGAAACCAAATGTTAAATTAATACCTGCCCTAAGTTGTGGAATTTCCCATTTGTCAAATATTGAACTATTACTAACTTTTGAAAAAGGTATTCTAAACGATACCTCTGGACTTAAGAATACATTACTTCCTAAATCAAACATCCATCCAGCACCTACTGCTAATGCTACTCGAGTAGCTGCATCGGGTATATCAGTTTTATCGCCAAGGTAAGTAACATTATTAGAAGCTGTATAATTAAATTCATAACTTTTAGTTAATGGAACTCCTAATTCTAAGCCAGCTAATAAATAAAGACCTTGATTTTCTATCAAATTATGTATTTGTAAAATTGGTGATATTTCTAAATAACTTAAAGAAGCTTTAGTTTGATTAGTGGCAATAATATTATCATCTAATGTACCGTTCATCATATTATAGCCTAATCTACCTGATAAATAGAACATGTTACTCAATGGTATACTTGCTATAAATCCAAAGTTTCCACCTACTGAATTAGCATTTTTTGAATGAACCATATTACCAACTAAACTTTTGTTATTATCATAAACCTCATATGTAAAACTAGGTGTGTGAAAATTAAAATTTAAACCACCATATATACCCATATTAAAAGGTATCTCATTATTTTTTGATTGAGAAATAGCAAAATTAATTGCCGTTATAAAAATAATTAGCATCAAAATTGTTTTTTTCATTATTACTCCTATGATAGATTGAAACAAATAAAAAAATAAGACGTAAGTAATATATTATTAATTTTACACAAATGAAAAATTTAATTATATTTGTTATTTCTTTAGTAATATTCAATAACTTACTCTTTTCAGAACAAAGAAGTTCAACTTATAGTTTTAGTTTAGGATTGCTATTACCCGGAAATTCTATATTTAAAGATTTTCCGGGTGAAAAAATTGAGATTACTGATACTTTGGTAAAATTTTTAAATACCGATCTAAACCAACCAAAATTAGGGTATGCATTTAACATAAAATTTGGAGTATATCTTACTTCTAATTTTATTTTCAACGGTGGAATTGGTTATAATAGATTTAATTCTAATGAATTAAAAATTTACAATAATCAAGAACAAGTAGGGATATATGATGTAATTAATACTATGATACCAATATCTGTTGATATTAATTACTTTATTAGTAGATCTTTCTTTAATACATATTTAATCACAGGTATTATTTATAATTACATTACTCAAAATCTTATTAATATTGATTCAAAATATATTTTAAAATTATCTGATGAACAAAAAAAATCAAATTTAAGTATAATTTTTGGAGTTGGTAATGAAATTCAGATAAGAAAAAATTTTATTTTCTTAGAAACAAATTTTATAATTTTTGATATATTCAACAGTAAAGAAATTAATTTAAATAGAAGTATTATAGAAATTAAAACTGGCTTTAAATTTTAATTATTTTAATTATTCCCAAGTTCCATTTTTAATTATACATATTGTAAATTCACATTCTGCCTGTCCATTTTCGTCAAATTTGATTTTACTTAAAGCACCATTATATGTTTTATTTTTATAATTTGTAAATAATACATCATTTTTTTTATTCGATTGATATAATTGATCTAATGACTTAATTAAATCATACGCTTCCGCACCAAATGAAGACATTCTGTAGCCATATTTTGACTTAAATGTATTAAAAATTGGTTTACTCTTATCTAAATCAGGATATGAAAACATTAAACCATCTGCATTAGGCTCCTTCAATAGTTGATTAGTAAGCGTTGGCCTTACACCATACATATCTACTTTCAAATTTATATTAGCAGCTTGTTTTACAATTTCTACTGCTTCTCTTGTACTAATTAATACAAGAGCTTATGGATTTAAATTCTTAATTTCTAATAATTGATTTGTAAAATCTTTATTTGTATCTGAGTAAGATATAGATTTGATAAGTTTTGTTCCAAGTATTGATTTTAATGAATTTTCCCAACCTATACCATAATCATTGTTGAAATATAATACAGCTATTTTATTATATTTTTTTAAATAATTAGATAAGAACTCTGTTTCTTTGGCTACATCACCAGTAAATCTAATACAATTATTTAAATTAGCATAATTATATACTGCGCTCCCAATAGCCATTTGTAAAATATTATTATTCTTTAGTTTTTGTGATAAATTATTACTTATCCAACTTGCTAATGTAACTACTACATCAGGTTTATTTTTATTAATTAACGAATCTAATATAGAATTAGCAATATTCTCATCTGCTTTTGTATCGTAAAATGTTACATCAATTTTTTTTGTTTCTAAAAGAGCTAATTCCATAGACTGCTTCGATTCAATACCAAACTGACTATAATGACCACTAAGATCTATCAAAGCAGCTATTTTAATTTTTTCATTTTCATTAACAAAAGAGTTAGTATTATCAGAACAAGAATTTAACGTTATTATAACAAGCAAAAAAATGCAAATAAAATATTTCATTGTTACCTCTCTAAATCATTTTTTAAAAGCAAAAGGAGACCATTTATTAAACTTAAAAGCACTTTTTTCTTTTGCAGGGAAAACACCACCATTTACAAATTTTACGTCTTCTATTGTATAAAATGCATTTGGATTATAATGTTTAATTATATTTATAATTTCATCAGTATTAGTTCTACGCAAAACAAGAAATATTAACTTAACAGGACCATTTACACCCATAGCATTTAATACAGTTACTGTATATTTATTTTTTCGTAAGTGATCTACCAATTCATTAGCTTCTTTGTAGGTAATCACTCTTATTATTACATAACCCAATGAGATTTTTTCTTCAATTATCATACCTATTAGAGTACCTACAGCAAATCCACTTGCATAAGCAACATAATAATAGAAATTATTTAAATGCATCATTATCTGACTTACAGCTAAAATCCATATTAATGATTCAAAAAAACCTAATATAGGTGCAATTTTTTTTAAGCCTTTAGCTATCAAAATTATTCTAATAGTTCCTACACTTACATCAAAGATTCTTGCTAAAAAAATGAGTAATGGAACTATTATAAAACTTATAATAAAATTATCATTTAACATATTAGCAACAAATTATTTTCAAAAATAAGTAATTTTTTGTGATTTATTCAATTCAATATAAACTTATACGTTTTTTATTTATATTTGTAAGTTTAAAAATTTAGGATTTATAATGATTGAAAATTATCCAAAACTAATTTTACCTGAAATAAAAGATTATCATAAATTAGATGTTTATAGAAACAATGGTGGTTATGAAATATATAGAAATGTATTGAAATTAACTCCCGAAGAAGTAATAAACGAAGTTAAAAAATCAAAGTTAAGAGGTCGTGGAGGAGCTTGTTTCCCCACTGGTTTAAAATGGAGTTTTATGCCAAAATCTAATGACAGACCAAAATATTTAGCTATTAATGGAGATGAATCAGAACCTGGATCTTTTAAAGACAGACAAATTTTTGAATACAATCCCCACCAATTAATCGAAGGAATTTTAATTGCTGGATATGCTATGGGTATCAAAACTGCTTATATATACATTAGAGGTGAATACCATAAATGGATATATTTAATGCAAAAAGCTTTAGATGATGCCTATGAAGCTGGATTAGTTGGTGATAAGATGAAAGAAACTTTCAACTCTAATTACTCTTTAGACATTTTTATTCACAAAGGTGCGGGCGCTTATATTTGTGGAGAAGAAACTTCTTTGATGAGCTCATTAGAAGGTGATAGAGGCTATCCACGGGTAAAACCACCATTCCCTGCACAGAAAGGTCTATGGGGAATGCCTACGACTATCAATAATGTAGAAACAATTGCAACTGTTCCTGCTATATTTAGAATTGGTGCAGAAAGTTATGCTAAAATTGGAGCTGAAGGACATACAGGAACATTACTTTTTGGTGTAAGCGGTCACATTAATAAACCGGGCGTTTATGAATTGCCAACCGGAATACCACTAAAAAAATTAATTTATGATATTTGTGGTGGTGTACCTAACAATAAATCAATTAAAGCCGTTATTCCTGGTGGTTCTTCTATGCCACCATTAAGAGGCGATGAGATTGACGAAGTATTGATGGATGAAGAATCACTTAAAAAGTATGGCACGCATATTGGTACTGCTGGTGTAATGGTGATGGACGAAGATACTGATATTGTTGCTGTTACTCTTCGAATAGCACATTTTTACCATCACGAATCTTGTGGACAATGTACACCTTGTAGAGAAGGTTGCGGTTGGATGGAAAAAATTCTAAAAAGAATTTATAAAGGAGATGGCACATCTAAAGATTTAGATTTATTATTATCGATTACTGATAATATCGAAGGTAATACAATTTGTGCATTAGGAGATGCTGCTGCTTGGCCTGTTAGAGGATTTATTAAAAAATTTAGAGATGAATTCGAGAAGAGAGTAAAACAAAGTAGAACATTTATTGCACCTAATGTAGTTCACGGGAAAAAAATTACAGCAGATAAATTAGTTTTTGAAATTAATTAAATTAATCCATAACGTTTTCTTAGAAACCACTCAATTGAGAGTAAAACTATGGAAATAATCATTAAAAAATAATTATTCCATAGTAATATTTCTGTTTTTAGAGTAGAGATAGTTGATTTAAATGTATTACTACTTTCGATATCTTTAATTACTGATGATGAATTTTCATTAAAATAAATCTTACCATTTGTAGATTTAGCTAACGCATTTAGTAATTGATAATTCATTCTTAAATTTGAAAATTCAATATTTAAACCGCCAACAGAAAACTTTCCGTTATCATTTCCAATTTCTTTATTATTTAAATTAGCAAATCCTTTAAACTGATAATCGCCTTTAGGAAGTTTATCTATACTTAAAAAGTATTTACCGCCTCCTATACTTGTAAAGACTAATTCTTTTTCAATATTTTGTATAGGTAACTTAATAGAAACAGTTGCATTTTCTATAGGATTAAAAGCAGCATCATATATCTGAGCGATAAATTCAATAGGCTCTTTTTCAGTAAAGAAGTCTTTTACCGGTTGAATTCTAATTCTTCTACTTGTTTCTGATACTGACAACCATTTTAAAGAGTTATTTAGCAATACAGAATATAAATCTTTAGTTTCACTTCGTCCCTTGTAAATTTCTGAAGCATAAGCTAATTTCCATTTATATAAATCATAACCTAAAATTGATAGGGATTTTTTTCCTTGAAAATCTCTTATAATAATTAGTGGTTCTTTGATAGGAGTATTATTTATTTTATAATAAGCCAAAATTTCTGATTCAGGCTTTATTCTAAAGAAGGCTTCAGTTTTGAATATTGGTGATAATGAGTTCCAATATTTTAAATCATTTTCATTTCCATCAATTCTTAAAATTGGATTTGATATTGCATTGAAAAGAAAATCAGGAATCACTTGATATTCCCTACTTTGAAATGAAGCAGTATTGAATGGCAAAAATTCTTCAATCTTTTTTAATTTATTATAATCAGTATTTAAGCCGCTGATAAATAAAATTGGCTTTCCAATTGATAATTGTTTCCTTATTTTTTCTATAATAACATCAGGAGTAGAATTAATTGGAAAAGCAATAAAAATAAATAATTCTGTTTCTGCTATATCTTGGTCTGATGGAGCATTGTAAAATTCTGAACCTAATTTTTGTATGTATTCATTAAATTCAATATTTGATTGTTCATTAAGTAAATTTTTTAAAAATGATATATCAGGATTTGGATAACCACTAAATATAGATATTTTACGCTTATTTTTCAATACTTTAACATATTTTGATAATGAATTATTTTGCTTAGTAATTTCGTCTTCGCTTCCCCTAATTCTAAAGGATAATTTGATTGAGCCTTCTTGCTTTGGAATATATTCAAAATATGAAGAAATAGAATTAGTCTGACTTAGTAGAGAAATTTCTTTGCTATCTAATAATTTATCATTTTCATAAAAATCAATGATTGTATTTAGATTATTATATCCAGAATAATTAATATTAACATTAATTGGCAAAACATTACCTAAATAAGTAATATCATTAGTGATTATAGAATGTATGTATATATCTTTTGGATCAGTCGTATCTCCAATTCCTACAACATAAAAAGGAATTGCTAATTTATCAATATCAAAAACGGGATTATGTCCCTGATTGTAAGCTCCATCAGTAAATAATAAAATAGTTCTAATATTTTCGTTTTTTAAAAAATTTATAGAATTAATTGCTTTAGATAAGTCAGTAATTTCTCCATCGAATTTTAAACTGTCAAAAGAAAATTTATCTACAAATTTGACATCTTTATCAAAAATTCCAAATTTACTAATATCTTGTTTATCAATAATTTTTGAATTTATAATAGCATTTTTATATTTTTCAAGTCTATCTCCACCAGCATCTTTTAACTTCATAGATAGAGAATTATCTAATAAAACTAATATTTTAGGTTTATATTCTTTAGAAATAGAAGAAGTTAATATTGGTTCGAATAAAGCGAATAATAATAATCCGATAGCAACAATTCTTAATAACATAAGAAAGATTTTAGTTGAATTACTTAATGGTGGATTAGTCTTTCGATAACTATAAACAGTATAAATTATAAATAAAAGATATAAAAATATTAAT
>Ga0308419_1000720_pt1 | contig 23259 bp, 15 predicted proteins | sample HotsprSampleMS50_FD_203674 | JGI IMG/M metagenome (GOLD analysis project Ga0308419, IMG submission 203674) | Hot spring phototrophic mat microbial communities from Mushroom Spring, Yellowstone National Park, Wyoming, United States - 20090730_MS50 ... | reverse complement strand
ACCACCTGAGAAGAATACTACTTTATTAGGATTAAGTAGCTTTTTATCTCAGCAAAATATGACATCGCTTTTAACACCAAGTTTATCTAATGCAAGTTCACAACTTTATTCAGAGATTCTAAAAAGCCGAACTGCTGCGCTTTATGTAATTGATAAGTTAAAAATTCAAAATGAATTTGATGAAAACAATATTTATGAAGCAGCCAGAAAATTAAGTAAAAATGTTAATATTGAATTAACAAAAGAAGGTTTAATAAAACTTTCAGTTGATTATTCGACTAAATTTTTCCCGGCATTTTTAGATGATGTAAACAGAAAGAGAAATTTGTCTGCTTTATTGTCAAACACTTTTGTAGAAGCGTTGGATAAAATAAATAACGAAAAAATTGCGTCCCGTTCAAAAAAAGCAAGAATATACCTTGAAAAACAAATTGCTATAACAAAAACTGTATTAGATTCTGTTGAGTTAAAATTGCAAGATTTTCAAAAAAGAAACAAAACCATCTCATTGCCTGATCAGTTAAAGGCTTCTATCGAGTCTGCTGCAAAAATTAAATCAGAAATAACTCAAAAAGAAATTGAACTTGGCTTGTTACAATACAATGTTCAAAAAGATGATAAAATATATCAATCAGTTTTAAAGAGATTGGAGCAGTTAAAAGACCAATACAGGAAAATTGAATCCCAAAATGAAGATTTCTTGTTAAACTTTAGTTTGATTCCACAAATTGGTAGAGAGCTTGCTGATTTGTATAGAGAATTAAGAATCCAGAATGAAGTTTACTCTTTTCTTCAACAGCAATACTATAAAGAAAAAATAGAGGAGAATAGAGATCTTCCTACGGTTGAAGTGTTAGACCCTGCCATTCCACCCTCCAGACCTACAAGTCCAAGAATTCTATTTGGAAGTGCAATTGGAGGAGTTTTTGCATTCAGTTTGATGTCTGTTATTTACATAATTAAAGCAAGCAAGTTAAAAATAAAATTCTGATGTTTTAATTTAATTCTATGACAAAAAATCACCGTGAAATTTTTTACTCTAATTATAATTCAAAGTTCAATTCAATTGTTTCTCGTTTTGATGAGAAAATAATTAAAAGCCTTTATGAGCATTATGATTATAAAATTTATCCATTGATAAAAAATTATAAACCAGAATCAAAAATTTTAGAATTGGGTTGCGGACCTGGTCATTTATTAGGTTATTTAAAATCAAAAAATTTTGACAATATAATCGGGATAGATATATCTAAAGAACAATTATTAATCGCAAAATCTAAAGGTTTAAATGTACTAGAAATTGATGCAATTAAATTCTTAAGTAATTCTTTAGAAAAATATGATATAATTTTTGCTTTTGATTTTATTGAACACTTTACAAAAGAAGAATTAGTTCTATTAACAAGTCTTATTTACAAAAATCTTAATGATAATGGATTAGTTATATTCAGAACACCTAATGGACAGGGCATATTTGCTGGTACTATTATCTATGGTGATTTAACTCATCAAACAATATTAACACCTAATTCAATCGTTCAATTGCTTAAACAAGCTGGTTTTGATAAAATCAACTGCTTTGAAAATGGACCTATTCCTAAAAATCTAAAAGGTATAATGAGAAAAATTCTATGGGGGTTCTTCAAATCTTTTCTAAATCTATTTAGACTTTGTGAAATTGGTGGAACAATTAAAATATTATCACAAGATTTTTATGCGTATTCAATTAAAAGTTAATATGCATTTTCTTTTAATATGAGTAAATCCCTTATAATTAAAGCCTCCATTCTAATAACTATTGTTAGTTTTTTGGGTCGTATTATGGGTTTTTTTAGAGAAATTCTCTTTGCGAATTATTATGGACTTAATGAGGATTATGAAATCTATTTAGTAGCTTCGATTATTCCTATTACAATAAATACAATTTCGATTTTTTTTTATCAAAATTATTTCATACCTAATTATGCAATTTTTCAGAAAGAGACCTCTGGTAGGAAAGACTATTTTGCAAAAAGAACTTTACGTGACTCTGTTCTGATTTCGATTTTTATTACAATCATATTATTGCTTTTTTCAAAACAAATTCTTAACCTTTACATTGGTTCAGTTTTTTACAACACTAAATTTACTGATGTATTTTTAATATTTTCTTTGACAATTATTCCTTCAATTATTTCATCATTTTTATCAGCATACATAAATTCTAATTATAAATTTGGAGCACCAGCTTTTTCTTTATTATTTATAAATATTACTACAATTTTAGCTTTAATGTTATTTAAAACATCAAATATAGTTTATATAGCTTATGGATACCTGTTAGGAACAATAATTCAAATGGTTTATCTAATTTTTCATAAAGATGTTTTAAGTCTGATTAAAACTAAAACCTTTGAAACTAAAATTGAGTGGAAGATACCTTATTTATCTATCATCACTATTTTATCTATTGAACTAATAGGACAACTTTATATGGTTGCCGATCGATATTTTTTTCCTTATGTTGAATCAGGTGGCATTGCATCGTTACATTTTGCTACAAATATTTTTCTACTACCTGTTACAATTTTTACAATTTCTATTTCAACTGCTATTATGCCAGATATATCAAGATTATCTGTAAAAAAAAATATTGAAGAGTTAAAAGAATTACTTTCGCAACTAATAACTTTTTCTTTTTATTTTTTTATACCGATATTTTTTTCTTTAATTCTTTTTGGTGATAAACTTATAAAAATATTTTTGGAACGAGGTGCATTTGATTCTAATAGCACAAATTTAACTTTTGATGTTCTTTTCTATTTGTCTTTTAGTTTAATTTTTTATGTTATTTATGGTTTCTTAAATAAATATTTATATACCTTACAAAAAATTAATTTTTTGTTTTTCATTACAGTAATGATTTTAATTGTGAAATTTGCTTTAAACTACATTTTTGTTATTGATTTAAAACAAAATGGATTGGCGATTTCAACAGCAATTAGTTACATTTTATTTTTTTCATTTTCATATTACAAAGTAAAAAAAGAAATTTCATTTGAATTTACCAAAAAATTGTTTGAAGATTTAGTTTTCTATTTAGTTAACTCATTTTTTTCTTATTTGATAACTATGATATTAACAAGAATTCTTGGTTATAACACATTTTTTAATGATACTTTATATTTCATTTGTTTCATTACAATTTATGTTCTTAATAATCAAACTTTCTATGATAGAAATCAAAAAAGGATTTTTCACTACTTAAAAATCATTAAATGAACAAATTAAGTTTATATTGGAACAAACTAAAAGTTTTTATACGACCAGATAGTGCCTCATATTGGCATACAATTACCAGATGTGCAATTGATAAAAAACCTGATAAGCTTGATAGATATTATTTAAACTTTGAAACAAAATTATTTTATCCAGAAAAATTTATGAACGAAGTTCCTCTCTGGCGTAATTTCAGTGAACCATATTTTTTCCATCCGATTGTTATAGCTCAATATGCTCTCGGTATATATGAACATTATTATCAAAGTAATTTTTCAAATGAAGAATTAAAGAATAAATTTCTCAAACAAGTAGAATGGTTTAAAAATAACTACTCTGAGATATCCTGTGGAAAAGTTTGGTATATTTATTATGATATACCTCAGTATAAAATTAGAAAGCCTTGGTATTCTGCTCTTTCTCAAGGTGAAGCTGTGTCAGTATTAACAAGAGCTTACTTATTAACTAAAGATGATTCTTTAATCAAATTGTGTGAAGATGCTATTTTGCCTTTTACAAAAGAGGTAAAAGAAGATGGACTAATTAATTACTTTAACAACATTCCTATCTATGAAGAGTATCCATCTATTTATAAAACTGTTGCAGTTCTAAATGGATTTATGTTTTCATTATTTGGTCTTTATGATTTACTACTATTGAATCAGAGTGTTACAGCTGAAAAGTTATTTTATGATGGTATAGAATCTCTAAAGAAATTATTACCCTATTATGATACTGGTTACTGGGCAAGATATTATTTATTTGATTATCCTAAAGAATATGTCGCTTCTTTTACTTATATTTCACTGATGTATGAACAATTAAAAGTATTATATTATTTAACTGATGAAGAGATTTTCAACGAGTATTCTATTAAATGGAAAGTCTATACTGAAAAGAAAATAAATAAATATAGAGCTTTGCTAAAAAAAATTATATACGCTAATACTTATTAAAAAATTATTTTGGAAAAGAGTTTAACTAAAAAAATCTCGAAGAACAGGCTAATAAATTTACTTATTCAGATTTTATTTGATGTTGTTCTGAAAATTATCAGAAGTTTTAATAAGTTATTTAGTAAAAATGGAATAAATGTCTGTGTAGTTAGTATTCATAAACTTGGTGATTCAATTTTTACTTTTGAAGCTATTAATTCAATTAAGAACTTTTTCAAGAATGATGTTTATATTTTATGTCATTATAATGCTGAAGAAATTTACAAATTATTCCATCCTCAAGATAAAATAATACCAATACCGAAAGAATATTTTCATTTTAATGATAGATATCTAGATTCTCGAGCAAGAAAAATACTTAAATTGTTGAAGCCGCGAATAATTATTGACTTAACTGGAGTTATGACTTCAATTAGTTTAATTTTTACCTCTAAAGCGAAAAGAATTATAGGAATGAATAGAAAATTATTTCGTTCTTTGTTTGATGATTTTGTTGAAATTAATACTAACTTAAAATCATTGGAAATTTATAATAATGCAATTAAAGATATAATCCCTATTAAACCTTTGATATTTAATAATTATGAATTATATAAACCCATAAAAAAGATTCTTATTTTTCCATTTGCTGGCTGGAAATCAAAAGAATGGGGAATAGGAAAATTCATTAGACTGGCTGAGAAAATTAATACTGACTATGATGTAGAATTTGTATTTGATAGCACTTTCATATCTAATGAAATTTATCAATATCTTAAAGAAAATAATATTAAGTATTCTATCACAAAAAATATTAAAGAACTAATTGAAAAAATCAAGTCATCTGATTTAATAATTGGTAATGATTCAGGTCCAGTTCAAATAGCAGCATTTTTAGGTAAAAAAACATTTAGCATTTTTGGTCCAACGAATCCAAAACATCATTTAGTCATTGGCAATAAAAATAAATTTATTCAAAAAAAGATATCTTGCAGTCCAAAAGAAAATGAAAGGATTTGTTTTACAGATGGTGGTAAATCAGGTTGCCCTTCATTTGAGTGTATGAATCTGTTAACCGTTAACGAAGTTTTTAACTTCTTAAAGACAGAAGTATTGTAGATGAGACTAATATGATTATGAACTACATTAATGCCTTTTTTCAATATATATTTCATAATATTAAAGAGATTTTAATAATTGCTTTTCCATTATCGATTTTATTTTCAATGTTAGTTAATTTGTATTATGTACCTTTTGCAATATTGACAGCAGTATTATTATATAAATATCTAAGTGAAAAAACATTTGTTCTTTTAAGTATAATAATATTGATTTCTTTTACAGGTGAAGCGCTTGAGTCTATAAGAGATTATATTACTATCCTTGCAATTAGTGGACTATTTTTCTTTTTCATTAAAAGATATGGTTTAGTAATTATTGATTATCCGAAGCCTCCTGGAATTTTAATTAGACTTTGGTCTATCTTGCTTTTTACAATCGCATTTATAACTTCTATAAACGGATTTCATTTTGGTGGCATCGATGCTTTATTCCGATCAATAGTGTTTTTTACAATATGTTATTTCCTATACGCATTTATCGAAGAAAAAAATTCACCAGATAACTTTTACTACCTAATTTTAGCTTTAATTTTAACAACACTAATATTAATCATTACAATTTATTATGATTTGATATCTAAAGGACTGGTTATTTTTGTAGTTGAAGGTTTTTTTGCGAGGTTTACAGGTGCATTTGGCAATAGTCTGGCTCTTATTTTATCAATAGGTCTTATTATCTCTATAGTTGCACTTTATTCGGGGAAAATATCAAAAAGAATAAAAAAAGTTTTTATATCTATTTATATAGTAAACAATTTATTTATTATTTTTCTTACAAATTCAAGAGCAGCAATATTAGCTCTAACAGTTGCATTATTATTCCTATTTTATTATCTAAATAAGAAAATCATACTAATCTTCATTTTGTCATCTTTTGGATTAATATTACTATATCTAATTGAACCATTTATTCAAACATTAATAGATGCATATATAAGATTGGATACAGTTTCGCAACGTGATTATTTGTGGTCAGCTGGGATAGAAATTATGAAGGATTATCCAATTTTTGGTGTTGGAACTGAAATGTTTCATCATAAATTCTATACTTATGTTCCTACTGCAGGTTCATATTTTTTTGAATTATTTATGATTTTGCAAAAGCCACATCCTCATAATTATACTCTCTGGCTAATAACAGAAAATGGAATTCTTGGTTTAATCTCCGCTTTATCGATTTTTGGTATTTATTTTTATATGGCTTGGAAATTAAAATCTAAATTCGATAATGAAAAAAATGAGGTTTACTATTTTTCACTGGGTTTTATTTCAATTGGTATTTTGGTTTTTGTTAGATCATTCTTTGAGGTAGAGGGTATTTTTTCATATGGTTATATCTCTCGTGATTTACCATTTTGGATTACATACATATTACTTGCATATTTTTATAAAAATTTTTACCAAGAAAACTTTAGAAAATTAAATTGAGAAAGTCCTTTAAATTGTTAATGTTATCTGATCCTGCCTCAAGCCATACCTCAAAATGGGTAAATACTTTATTTGATTATGGAATTGATATTAAGTTATTCGGACTTTCAAATTTTGATAGAAATGAGTATAATGAAGAAATTCATATTATTTATGAAGATTATTCAAAGTCTGCAAAATCAAAATCAGATGGTGATTTAAGAAAAATTGTTTATTTAAAATCTTTAATGAAACTTAAATCGATAGTAAATGAATTTAACCCAGATATTATTCACGCGCATTATGCTTCAAGCTATGGTTTACTAGGGGCACTCAGTGCTACTAAACCATTTTTAGTATCAATATGGGGAAATGATGTATATGATTTTCCTTATAAATCAATTTTACATAAGAAAGTATTTAAATATGTATTAAAAAAAAGTGATAAAATTTTTTCAACAAGTAAGATTATGGCTGAAGAAATTTCTAAATTCACTAAAAAGAATATTATAGTTATTCCTTTTGGAATTGATACAAATATATTTAAACCAATAGCTGTAAAAAAGATATTTGATAATGATGCTATTCTAATTGGTGCAGTTAAATCATTGTCGTATAAGTATGGCAACGAAATAGTAATTAAAGCATTTAAGATTATTAAAGATAAGTTACCTGATAAAAAATTAAAACTTATTCTGATTGGTGATGGAGTTCTTCGTAAGAAAATAGAAATGATGGTAGCTGAATTAAATTTAAGTGATGATGTAAAATTTTTAGGTAAGGTTCCTCATAAGGAAATTAATATTTATCATAATATGATTGACATTCACATCTATCCCTCTGTTTGGGAAAGTTTTGGAGTATCGAATCTTGAAGCAGCAGCTTGTGAAAAACCACAGATTGCAACTAATATCGGTGGTTTTAGGGAAATACTGAGAGATAATGTCGATGCATTTCTTGTTAAGCCTGATTCACCTGAAGAAGTTGCAGAAAAAACAATTTTACTTATTGAAAATCCAGAATTAAGAATTAAAATGGGAAGAAATGCTAGAGAAAATGTTATAAAAAATTTTAGTTGGCAGAGTTCTGTGCATATGATGCTTAATCAATATTATTCAACTTTAGGAATTAATTTGTAATGTGTGGAATTTTTGGTGCAATAAATTTTGATAATTACTTCGACTTAAAAGATTTTAACAAATTTCGACTATTGACCGATATTGTTTCTTATAGAGGTCCAGATGATTCGGATTACAAAGGATTTGATTATATTAACAAAAAAGAGTCAAATACTAAGTTTAATCTTTTTTTAGGACATAGACGACTTGCTATTATTGATTTATCATCTGATGGTAGACAACCTCTTCTGTCCGAAAATTGCTGGATCATTTTTAACGGAGAAATTTTTAATTACATAGAACTCAAAAATGATTTGAGGTCTAAAGGTGTCGAATTTAAAACTCAAACAGATACTGAAGTAATAATTAAAATTTATAAAATTTATGGACCATCAGGTTTTGACAGATTAAATGGAATGTGGGCTTTTGCTATTTACGATGTCGAAAAAAATTTAGTTGTTCTTTCGCGAGATAGATTTTCAATCAAACCTTTATTCTTTTATAAAGATTCAAATAAATTATTTTTCTCAAGTGAGATAAAACAAATTCTTCCTCTTCTAAAAAGAAGAGAATTAGAATTAGAAAGAATGAAAATTTACCTTAATCAAGGATTGCTTGATTTTGATGAGCAAACTTTGTTTAATGATATCTTAAGAGTCAAACCAAAGACTAATATGGTAATTGATTTGTCAAAGAATGAAATTGTTGAAAGTATGTATTGGAATTATTCAAACCAAAAAATTGAAGGTAGTGATGAGCAGTTATTTTCAAAGTTCTTTGATTTATTTAACGATAGCGTTCGAATTAGATTAAGAAGTGATGTAAATGTTGGCTCTCTTTTAAGTGGTGGTTTAGACTCATCCGCAATTACTGATTCTGCATTGAAGTTTACAGCTAATAACATAGAAACTTTTTCAGTAATAAGTGATGAGACAAAATTCTCTGAAGAAGAATATATAGATTTATTTGTATCTCATTATAAAATTCGAAATAAAAAAATCTTACTTAATACAGACTCTCTAAAAAGTAATATTGATATAGTTATACAACATCAAGATGAGCCTTTTAATTATTTCATTCCTGTAGCTCATTATAATTTAATTAAATCATTGAATGAAAATTCTGATATAGTGGTTATTCTAAACGGGCAGGGTGGTGATGAGGTGTTACTTGGTTATTTGAGATTCTATTTTTTTTATTGGAGAAAATTGGTTTCTGAAAAAAGGTTTTTTCTATTATTGAAAGAATTGTTCTCATCTTTAATATTTAGAACTGCAATTTTACAATTACGTTTTAATGCCGCTAAAAGATATCTTCCAAAAAAATTATTGAGTGAGAAAGAATTTTTAATTAATAAAACCGAACTAATTAAAGTTTGGCAATTTGATGACATTAGGGATGCACAAATTAAGGATATTGATTATTTTTCTATTCCGTTTCTTAATCGTTATGAAGATAGAAACTCTATGGCTTTTTCAAAGGAAATTCGATTACCATTCCTTGACCATCGTTTAGTGGATTTTTTAATTAATATATCACCTGAAAAAAAAATGAGAAACGGATGGAGTAAATATATTTTAAGAAAATCGCTTAATCAGTTACCAGACAGCATCAGATGGAGAAGAGACAAAAAGGGTTTTATACTACCAGAATCAAATTGGCTCCGTAGCGATTTTAAGAAAGAGATTTTTGATTTGTTCAGTGATAAAAAAAATATTTTAACAAGAATGAATTTGATTGACCCGAATAAATTTCTTGAATATTATAAAAAGTTTTTATCAGGCGATAAAAAAATTCATCACACTGATATTTCTAGAATTTATATTGCTGAAAAATGGTTACAGAGATATTTTAATTGAAAATGAACGAAGTTGAAATAATACAAGTAATTCCTGATTATAATATAATCATTAATATTTCAAGTTTGCATAGACAACTTTTCGATAAAGAACATTTTACAGCAAGATTTAATGAAAAATTACTCAACAAATACTTCGAAGAACTTCTATCTCATAGTTCTTACAATTTATTCGCTTTTAATGGAAAAGAATTCGTTGGATATTTAATTGCAGGTGAAAAACTGGATAATGTATTAAAAAAATTTAGTAAAGATTATTTCTTTCAATTAATAATTTTGCTAATTAAAAATCCGAAATTTTTAATAGAAAAATTGATAGATTTTTTCGAAAGCATTTTTAATAAAAATAAAAAATCAAAAGCTGAAATGAGATTGTTTCTTATTGCTTCAAAACATAATGAGAATTTGAAAGGCGTTGGTAGTTCTTTGATTAAGAATCTTGAAAAAAAATTAATTCAAAACGGTAAATTTATTTATGGACTATCTGTCAGGAAGCATAATCAAAATGCAATTGATTTTTATTTACGATTGGGATTTGTTGAGGAATTCAGGACACATAAATCAATATATTTAATAAAAAATCTTCAGGAGAAATGATAACTGTTATCTGCCCAACTTATAATGAAGAAGAGCACATTGATGATGTTCTAAATTTTTTTGTAAATGCTGAACCGACAGAGAAAGAATTGATTATTGTTGATGGTGGTTCAAATGATAAAACAGTTGAGATTATCAAACAATGGATTGCTAAGCATTCAAATATTAAATTATTAAATAATCCTCAAAAATATGTCCCTTTTGCATTAAATTTAGCAATTAAAAATTCATCTGGCGATCCGATTATAAGACTGGATGCCCATACAAAATATTCAAGCGATTATTTTCTAAGAATTTTAGAAGTTTTTGATAAATCACAAGCTGATATCGTTGGTGGTCCAATGATAAAAAAGGGGATTACTAATTTTCAAAAAGCAGCAGCTTATGTTACATCTTCCCCTTTTGGAATTGGAGATAGTAAAATTCATAAATCAAATTACAATGGCGAGAGCGACCATGTTTATCTTGGAGCGTGGAAAAGAAAGTTATTTGAAGAAATTGGTTACTTTGATGAAAATTTAATACGCAATCAAGATGACGAATTTCATTACAGAGCCAGAAGTTTAGGGAAAAAAATATATCTATCATCAAGCATAAAATCACAATACTTACCAAGAAAAAATTTTAAGTCTATTTTTAAACAATATTTTCAGTATGGATTATATAAACCTCTCGTCTTAAAAAAAATTAAAAGCGAAATTAAAATTAGGCACATAATTCCTCTGGTTTTTTCTACATATATCATTTTATTGCCAGTAATAATACATTTTAATCACAATTTAATAATACCTCTATTAATATATTTATTTTTGAATTTAATATTTGCAATTAAAGCTGAAGAGAAAATTATTATTAAACTTTTATCATTTTTATTGTTTCCAACTATTCATTTTGCTTATGGTATTGGATTTTTATTTGGAATATTCAAACTATTGAATAAAAAAATATTTTTAATTAAAAAATCAAATAATTAGATTATAAGGTAATTTTAGAATTTTTTAGGAAAAGTCAAATTTATGAATAAAGATTATCTTCTTTTTCACAAACCTTATATAACTGAAGATGAGATAAACGAAATGATTGATACGCTACGCTCTGGGTGGCTGAGTATGGGACCAAAGACTATAAAGTTTGAAGAAGAATTTAATAAATACATTGGTAGTAAAAAGTCTGTTGCTGTTAGTTCTTGGACAGCAGGTGGGCATCTAACTTTAGAGGCTTTTGGTATTAAACAGGGTGATGAAGTTATTGTTCCTACTATGACTTTTCCAGCAACTGCAGAAATTGTTTGTTATTTTGGCGCTAAACCTGTAATTGTAGATGTAGAAGAAGATACTTTAAACATTTCCATTGAACAAATAGAAAAGAATATTACAAAGAAAACAAAAGCAATAATTCCTGTTCATTATGCAGGACAACCCTGTAATTTAGATGAGATTAATGAGATTGCAAAAAAGTACAACCTTCGAGTTTTAGAAGATGCTGCACATTCTCTTCCAGCATTTTATAAAGGTAAAAAAATAGGAACTATATCTGAAGTTACTTGCTTTTCGTTTTATGCTACTAAAACCCTCTCAACTGGTGAGGGTGGTATGATTTGTACGAATAACGAGGAATTGGCTGAAAGATGTGCAATTATGCGTCTTCACGGCATAAATCGCGATGCTTGGAAAAGATACTCAGAATCAGGTTCCTGGTATTATGAGGTTGTTGCGTTAGGATACAAATATAATTTTACTGATTTACAGGCTTCTTTAGGTTTACCTCAATTAAAAAAAGTCGATTCAATGTGGGAATCAAGAAAACACATTGCCCGGAAATATACCGAAGCTTTTAAAGACCTTGATTTAATTACTTTACATACTATTAAACCAGATAGAGAATCCTCTTGGCATCTTTATCCAATTAGGTTAAATTTAGAGATGTTATCAGTTACCCGAGCTCAAATAATCGAAGAGTTAAAAAAGAATAATATTGGAGTTGGGGTTCATTTTATGCCTGTTCATAAACATTTATTCTATAGTGAAACATTCAATTTAAATGATAAAGATTTTCCCGTTGCATCTTCTGCTTTTCCTCGATTATTATCCTTGCCCATTTATCCAGGAATGACTGATTATAACATTAACAAAGTTATTGATGTATTTACTTCAATACTTAAAAAATATAGGAAATAAGTCTTTACTCTAAATGGGTAAACAGGGTAGCTTCTTAAAAAGATTTACTGATATTTTATTCAGTTTAGTGATACTTTTAATTTCATTACCCCTATTTTTATTGGTAATGATAGCTATTAAACTTGACTCAAAAGGTCCTGTATTTTTTATTCACGAAAGAACAGGATTGGGAGGAAAACCTTTTAGAATGATTAAGTTTAGAGGTATGATAGATAATGCTCTTTCCTACGGACCTGTTCTGACTCAAGAAAATGATCCACGAATTACAAAAGTAGGTAAAATTTTAAGAAGAACAAGTTTTGATGAAGTTCCACAATTTATTAATGTTCTTAAAGGCGAAATGAGTATAATCGGACCAAGACCCGAGATGGTTAGTATTACTGAAACCTATGATGATTATCAAAAAAAGGTTTTTAATTATAAGCCTGGTATTACTGGTATTTCTCAAGTTAGTGGTAGACAAAAATTAACACCCGAGCAAAGAACTAAAATGGAAATTGAATATTATGAAAAAGAGAATTTTTGGAGTGATTTGAAAATTCTTTTCAAGACAATTTCTGTTGTTATTACCAATGAGGGCAATATCTAATAGTGATAAAAACTTATAAACTAACCCTTTTCCTAATCTTGCTTGTTTTAGTTGCTTTACCTAGGTTCAATTGGAGAGAATTACCGCATCCACTAAATAAGTTTGTCGGAATAAAACCATTTGATATTGAACAATATGAAATTTATGTAAAATATTTTCGAGGTGAAAAAAAATTAGCAGATCAATTAGAGGGTCCATTTTCTTACCGTCCTTTTGTACCATTCGTTGCCTCTTTTTTACCTTTTGACCCACTTACATCAATTAACATAACTAATTTGATTTTCGTATCTATTGGTTTAATTTTTTTGATAAAATTCCTAATTAAGTTAGAATTTAATGATAGAGAAATAACAATTGGCAGTTTGATATTTATATTTTCCTTCCCCTTATTTTATTACACAACCAGTGGTTATATTGATGCTTCTTTAATTGGAATAATGCTTATTTCAAATTATTTTTTATTTACAAATAGATATTTCATTTTTATTATGTCATTTATTATTGGAATCCTCATTAAAGAGACTATTTTGATATTACTTCCTGTCTTAATAGTATATTATTTATTCAACGATGAAATTAAAAACAGGATATTAAAAATAATCATTCCTATTATCATTTATATTTTATTATATGGACTTATAAGAAATTTTGCTCCTCAAAAAGAAACCTTTGTATGGGTTCCATCTTTAGAAATAATCAAAGACAACCTTATTAGAATAAAAACTTATTTAACTTTTCTTCTAACTTTTGGTATTCCAGGATTGCTCTCTTTAGTTGTTGCAGTACATAAAGTAAGAAAAAATATTCCCTCAAAAATTTTTTATTCATTAATTACAGGTTTGATATTCAGTTTTCTTTTGTGGTTTTATTCTCTATTTGCAGCATATTCAGATGGTAGACAATTGTGGACTTCATATATTTTTACAATTCCTTTAAGTGCTTATTTATTTCGCCTTAATAGAAAAATAAAAATTAAGTAAAGTTATAACCTATTGTTCATTTGAATAAAAACTTGATCAAATTTATATCATCTCAAAATGTTATTAAATGAATTATGAAGTTATTTTTGACCTTTTAGAACTATTTTCTAAATCTAATATTTGAAGTAGTAAAAATCAGGATTCAGAATGAAAATTACAAGTTCTCTTATTCTTATTATTTTAATTCTCTTTAATAATGGATTATTCTCACAAGTATTAGATAAAAGATTTGTAAAACTTATCGAATCTAATCTTAATTATTCCATAATTCAATGTGAATTCGATAAAGAATTTGTAATTATTGATTCTACTATTGGTGGTTATAAATATACTTTTGTAATTGATAATGATATATCTCTTAAAAAGCCAGGGGAACCTTTCATCCCTAATCGAATAATCTTTTATGGTATTCCATTTAATTCAAAAATTAAAATTCAAATTTTGGATTATGAGAATGAAATATATTATAATAAACATATTCTTCCTACCCCCGATAGTGTAGGTCAGCCAATTGAAAAATTAAACTATGACTTTGAAATTTATTCAAAAAATGATTTTTATCCTGATGAAATTGTTAGCTCATCTGAACCATCAATTTTTCGATATTCTAAATTTACCTCTCTAATTATCTCCCCATTTCAATATAATCCTGTAGAAAGGAAATTACTTTTCTACAGAAAAATAAAATTTAGAATTGACTATCAAATTGATGAATTATTTAATTCAGAGATCAAATCTGTTCTTGATGATAGATTAACAAATGAATTTATAAAATCTCAACTGATTAATTCTGATATTGCAATCAATTTTTCTGGTAAAGTTTTAGATTTAACTCAATTTCCAGAGAATAGCAACTATTGGTATAACCCTAACAAGGAATGGTTTAAGATATACTTGAATAAAAGAGGAATATATAGAATTACTTTTGATAGGTTAGTTCAATTAGGTATTAACCCTAATGGACAGATAAGGCAAGGTAAATTAGAATTATACAATAATGGTGAAAAAATTCCTTTAGATATAGTTGATATTAACCAGGATGGTTTTTTTAATTCTGGTGACTATTTCCAATTTGTTGGAGATAAAGTTAAACCAACTCCTTTTTCAGGGCTTAATATTTATAATTTAAGTAATGTTTATTGGTTTTCTTATCAAGCAGACTCTGTATATCAATATCAAATAAAAAACGGCTTTCCAGAGAATACATTTTATCCTGTAATTTCCTCCGTTGCAAAAATTCACTGGGAAATTGATAAATTATATGATAATTTTGGGTATGCTCCAAATGACCAAAGAGATTATTGGAATTGGGGAACTTCGGATTTACGAAATATGATACCCATATCATTTTTTGATATTTGGTTAAAAGATAGTATTGCTTTTTATCGTGACCCAAACAATCCGCAAGCAAGAATTAGAGTAAGCCTTCACGGATTAACAGCTTCAACTTGTCCCACTGCGCATAATGCTTGGATTAAATGGAACTTTAAAAAAATTGGTGATACAGAAACTTGGGCGGGTCAAAATTCTATTGTCTTTACTCGAGATTTTTTCTGGGGTTTGTTAGGAGATAGTGTTTATTGTTCCCCCGATAGTAATTACATTATCATTGGCCTTGATTCAACAAATTGTAACTTCAACACTGATATTGTTAGAATCAATTGGTTTGAATTAGAATATTGGCGCTTACATAAAATTAGAGGACCTTATTTCGAATTTAAAAATCCTCCAAATAGATATGGAATACTAAATTATTATATGTTCGAGTATCCCTATTCACAAATGAAGATTTATATCCCACAATCAGGAAAAATGATTATTAATCCTGATGTGAGAAATGATGCTGATAGAAGTGTCTGGTTTACAGATACAGTTTTAGTACCTACTGAATATTTCTGTGTATCACCAGATTATTTTTTGGTTCCTGATTCTATCGTTAAAGATAGACCAAGTGATTTAAGAAACAGAAATAATGGTGCTGATTATATAATTATCACACATAGAAAATTTATTAATTATGCTCAACAATTAGCTGACTTTCGAGTACAAAATCTTTATGGTGTTGAAGATCCAAGAGTAATGGTTGTTGATGTTCAGGATATTTATGATGAATTTAGCTTCGGACTTTTGGAACCAAAGGCAATTCGTGATTTTATAAAATATGTTTTTGATTTTTGGACTGCGCCCACTATTTCTTATGTGGCTTTATTTGGTGATATGAGTAGAGACTATAGAGGTATTTTACAAAATAGTAAAGTGAGTTATATGCCTTCATTTCCATATCATGCTCCGCTTTATGGGTTGCTTTATAGTGATAATGCTTTTGTAAGTATTTTAGGTAATGATTTTGTCCCAGAATTATCAATTGGAAGAATTTCTGCCGAAGATGAAGCTGAGGCAAATATTCTTATATCAAAGATAATTAACTATCCAGCTGATAATTCAAAAGAATGGAAAAAGACCGTTGGTTTATATTCGGGTGGATTGAACGAATCAGATGAAAACTCATTTAAATTTAATGATAGTAATATTTTTTTAGAGGATACTTATTTAAAACCCTTCGGTGCAATAACATCAAAAGTTTTCCGATTTCCTAATAAGCCTGAATATCTTCCGTTTGCTGGCGGGGGTCCAGAAATAAGACAATCAATAAACAAGGGAACCGTTGTAGTTAGTTATTATGGTCATGGTGGTGGATATCAATGGGATTTCGTTTTCACTGATGATGATATTTACGCACTTAATAATCAAAATCGTTTACCTTTTGTTATCAGTGTCACTTGTTACACTTCACATTTTGATAATCAAAAAGTTTTTGGTGAGATTTTTAATTCAGTTCCTAATAAAGGCAGCATTGCGACCTTTGGAAGTTCGGGAGTCTCTCTTTGGCCTACTGCTAAATTCTTTAATCAAGAGCTTTTCAGAGAAATTTTTAGAAATAGACGCTATACAATAGGTGATGCAATATTAGTTGCAAAAGCTAATCCAGCTTATGGAACTATGACGCAAGTTTTAACGCTTCTAGGTGATCCAGCTTTAAGATTAGCATTACCCTCTTATCCAGATTTTGTTGTTAAAAGTGCTGATATAAATATATTCCCAAAAAATCCATTAAAAGACGATACAGTTAAAATAAAAGTATTTATCAGAAATATGGGAACATCTTTTATTAACGATACTGTTTCCGTTCAACTATTTAAGCACTTCATTGCTGATACAAATTTGATTGGAATTAAAAGACTTACTAATTTCAATTTTATTGATTCAACTGAATTTTATTGGGTTGCAAACGAAGATGGTCTTATTAACATTATCGTTTCAGTTAATAATGTTGATACTCTTATGGAGTTAGATTTAACTGATAACATTGCCTCTGTAAGTTTACCAGTGTTTAACATAAGTAAACCTAATATTATCAAACCATCTGATAATTATTTTACCAAAAACAATTTCATTGATTTCAGAATTGTTGATGTAGGTTCCTATGTTCAGCAGAATTTTACATATCAGATCATTATAGATACTTCAAGATCATTGCAATCTTCTGGTAAAATCTTTTCCCCAGTTTTAAGACCAATAAATGGTATTGTAGATTGGAGAACACCACAATTAGCCAATGGGATTTATTATTGGAGGGCATACATATTTTCAGGTGCTGATACGAATTTCACTGATATTAAAACATTTTCAATTGTCGATGAATTTGGTGAGGGCTTCTTCGCTCATAAAGAACAACTATTGGACTTTAAATTAAACAACATTGACTATTCAGATTCTCTAAAAAGTCTAATTTTAAGTACTAAAGTAAATCCCCCTTATCCCACTGATGAAAGACTTATTGATTCGATATTGGTAACTATACCTGATGATTCCACATATTTTACAGCCTCCGCAACTGATGGAACATATATTTACTTCGGTAATGTTGTAGAGCATAATTTTAATAGAAAAAGTAAGATTTATAAAGTTGGTACTGGTAGAAATGGAACTATTAAAGGTTTCAACTATGGATCAATTGGTAATCTTGAGGTAATGATTAAAAATCAGATGTTCTATCACTCTGATGGATATTTGTATGTTGCAACAGGTGATAGCACATCTTTACTTAGAATCAATCCAAATACAGCAGATACGCTTACAATTACTTTAGGGGCTGAACTAATTTCAAGTATTGATGGATTGTTAAACAATTTTGGGCAATATGTTACTTCAGATGGAAGATATGTTTACAATCTTTCTGCAGGAACACTAAATAAAAGAGAAAAATATGTTTTAAGAATATTCGACCCTCAAAATAACTGGTCCAAAGTTGGTGATGATATTGAATTTATTGGTAAATCTCAAAGAGGATTTTCTAACTTTTTTGTTAGCGAAGGTTATGTTATAACTATTGAGAGTTTTGAAAATCATTATATGAGGCGCTATCGTTTAGATGGTTTTTATGAAGGGGAATGGATGCCACTTAAAAGAGAAAATATTTTGTATTCAATTGCTTTCGACAGAACTAATAATTTAGTTTACATTAGTACTTATAAACCACCTCAATTTTTGTATCAATCTGGATTTTTTGTTTATAAAGGAACTTATGTAAATGCTAATGGTTCTTTAGAATCACCTGAAATAGGTCCTGTTTTGAAATTTTTAGAATTGAAATACACAATTGATAATGAGAACTCGCAAGGTAATTTTAATACTTATCTTTTTGCAAGAAAAGCTAATTCACTTCAATGGGACACTATTTCAACCAATATTCCTTCAACTTATAACCTAAACTCTTTAGTTGGTTATGAATATTTGAAATTCTTAGTTACTTTTATAGATACATCTGATAGAACCTCACAACCATTGAAATTTAAGGATTTAAAAGTAACTTATCATAATTTTCCAGAAATTCATTTAGCCCCAAATTATTTAACTTTTGAAAAAGATACTTTAATGCAAGGTTTTAACAACAAACTTAAATTAATTGCACAAAATATCGGATTATCAAATGCTGATTCAGTTAAATTTGATTTTTTTGTAAATAATTCTGCTATACCAGTCTTTACAAATTACTTTAATATTAAGATGGATTCAACATTATACTTCGAAAAAGTTATTTCAACTGATACTTTACTTTACACTGCTCCTGTTTCTGAAATTGAATTTAAGGTAATTATAAGCTCACCTATTAAGGAGTTTTATACTTTTAATAATATAACTGAAAATAAATTTTTTGTCTCCAGAGATTCTTTGAAACCTTTTTTCAAAATTACTTTTGATGGTAGGGAAATATTAAATGGAGATTTAATTTCAGCTGAACCAGAAATACTAATAACCCTTGAAGACAATAGTCCGCTTCCTTTAGACACTACAAACTTTACAATTATTCATAATAATATTCCATTGAGATTTTCAAATCCTAATTTATCATTCAATTATACTCCATTCCCAAATTCAAAAGCAGTTGTTAAATGGACACCTAAACTAAAAGATGGTAGACATACCTTAGAGGTATTAGCTAAAGATGCATCGAATAACTATTTTGATACTGTTTCATATAGAGTTGTATTTTATGTAAGTAATCAGTCTAATATTAGAAATATTTACAATTATCCAAATCCATTCAAAGATGATACATATTTTACTTTTGAGATTTTAGGGAAGAATCCGCCTGAAGAGATGAAAATAAAAATTTTCTCAGTAGCAGGAAGACTTATAAAAGAATTGAATATACCTTCTAATTCTCTAAGAATGGGATTCAATAGGATTTATTGGGATGGAAAAGATGAAGATGGTGATGAAATTGCAAATGGAGTTTATTTTTACAAAGTTATTACGAAATTTAATGATAAAACAAAATCAGATATTTATAAAATTTCAAAACTAAAATAGGATTAATTATGTGTGGAATTGTCGGCTATATCGGTAAAAAAAATTGTGTCCCAATTTTGATTGAAGGATTAAAGAGATTAGAATATAGAGGTTATGATTCAGCTGGTATTGGTATTATAGATGGCAACCAATCAGTAATTGTAAAAAATAAAGGTAAAGTTTCTGAATTAAATCAAAAAATAAATACTCTCAACTTAAGTTCCAACATTGGTATAGGTCATACTCGATGGGCCACACATGGTATTCCAAACGAAATTAATGCACACCCTCATACTAATGATGATGAAACCTTGTTTTTAATTCATAATGGTATTTTTGAAAATTATAAAACCTTAAAAAAGATTTTAATTCATCGAGGATATAACTTTAAAAGTGAGACTGATACAGAGGTTATTGCTCATTTAATAGATTCCTTTCTGAAAAAAGGTTATGATTTATTCAGATCAACTCAATTAGCTTTGCAGGAAATAGAGGGTACTTATGGACTTGCAATTTTATATTCCAAAGAACCAGATAAAATCGTTGCGGCAAGAAAAGGTTCACCTTTAATTATTGGATTAGGTGATAAAGAAAACTTTGTTGCATCAGATGTTTCAGCTGTCTTAGCCTATACAAAAAATGTAATTTATTTAGAAGATGGAGAAATTGCGCTAATTACCGATAGCGATTATAAAATTAAAACAATTTATGACGATGAAGTAGTTAAAGAAATCTCTGAAATATCAATGACTCTTGAGGAAATTGATAAAGGCGGTTATCCTCACTTTATGTTAAAAGAAATAATGGAACAACCAGAGTCTTTGAGAAATTCAATTAGGGGAAGAGTTTTACTTGAAGAAGGAACAGCAAAGCTTGGTGGATTGGAAAAAGTTATAGAGGAATTATTGGATGTTGATAGATTTATAATTACTGCTTGTGGAACAAGCTGGCACGCTGGATTAGTAGCTGAATATATGTTTGAGCAATTTATTAGAGTTCCTACAGAAGTTGAATACGCATCTGAATTTAGATATAGAAACCCAATAATTAACAAAAAAGATGCTGTCTTTTTTATATCTCAAAGTGGTGAGACTGCTGACACTTTAGCAGCATTAAGAGAAACAAAATTGCGAGGTGGATTAGCTTTAGGTGTTTGTAATGTTGTTGGTAGTTCTATTGCAAGAGAAAGCGATGCTGGGGTTTATATCCACGCCGGACCTGAAATTGGGGTTGCTTCTACTAAAGCATTTACATCTCAACTAATTGTTTTAGCTTTGATTACTCTTCTAATTTCAAGAAGAAAAAATTTGAGTATCGAAAATGGTCGAGAGATAGCTAAAGCTATATTGAAAATACCAGATCAAGTTTCTGAAATCTTAAAACTCAATGAGAAAATTGAACATATAGCAGAAGAGTTTAAAGATGCTAAAAATTTCCTATACTTAGGGCGTGGCTATAATTTTCCCGTTGCTTTAGAAGGTGCATTAAAGTTAAAAGAAATTTCTTATATTCATGCAGAAGGCTATCCTGCTGCAGAGATGAAGCACGGGCCTATTGCATTGATAGATGAAAATATGCCGGTTGTTTTTATCGCTCCTAAAGATGCTACCTATGATAAAATTATAAGTAATATACAGGAAGTGAAAGCTAGAGGTGGTCGTATTATTGCTATTGCAAGTGAGGGTAATGAAGAAATTAAAGATATGGTTGAATATGCGATTTACATCCCACACACAATCGCTATGCTAAAACCAATTTTAACAGTTATTCCATTACAATTACTAGCTTATCATATTGCTGTCAAAAAAGGTCTGAATGTAGACCAACCCAGAAATTTAGCTAAAAGTGTAACAGTTGAATAATTTTTGTCTAAAAAATAAAAATATTTATTTTTGCTTATTAAATTTTGAAAGGGCAGGTAGCTCAGTCGGTAGAGCAAAGGACTGAAAATCCTTGTGTCGGCGGTTCGATTCCGTCCCTGCCCACATAAATCTCACCTAAAAAAATAGCTCATTTGCCTTATATCCAATTATTTAATACTATTTATTTTATATTTGCATCAAATTAAAAAATTTTTAACAAACAAATTTAGGTATCATTATGAAAATTGCTATTTTATTTTTTGTATCATTTTCTTTTCTTACTTTGGCACAGTCCTCAAATTCGCTTGAAGAAACATTGGCAAAAATAACTGGAACTGCGAGTAAATCTTATGTCGCGCCAATTAGTTCAGCCTTTGGTGCAAATTTAAATTCCGGCTGGGTTCAAGGAGTTCCATCCTCAAAAATATTTGGAATTGATGTTTATGTCGGGCTTGTGGCTATGGGAACTTTTTTCTCTAATGAAATTAAAACATTTTCATCAAGTGGTAGTTTTAGATTCGACTCCTCTCAAGCAGAGTTGCTAATTCCTGCAAATATTACTGGTGATACCAGAAAATCAATAAGAGATGAAATAAGAAGTAGAGACTTTAATGTTTCAATTAGTGGACCCACAATTGTTGGCTCAAATAAAGATTCTGTTAAAGTTATATTTCGCGGAGAAGTAATTCAAGGACAAACCCTTGGTCAAAAAACTATTGTTTTACCAGTTACTGGCTATCTTGAAGAGATCCCATTATTACCTTTAGCTGCTCCACAACTTACATTAGGAACGGTGTATGGAACTTCAGTTTCGTTCAGATATTTACCTGATATTCAAATAAGTAAAGATTTAGGTAAATTCAAGTATTTTGGATTTGGAATTCAACACAATCCAACTATGTGGCTACCTTTTTCACTACCAGTAAATGTTTCCGTTGGCTTCTTTACTCAATCTATGGAAGTAGGTAAAGTATTTAAAACTACTGCCAATATGTTTGGTGTTTTTGCCTCCAAAAGATTCGGTCCTGGTGCATTAAATATTGAACCTTATGCAGGATTTTCTTTCGAAAGTTCTAAAATGGAAGTTTCATATTCAGTGACTTACGATACTCCAGTTCGTCCTCAGACTTCAGTAATTACTTATACTTTAGAGGGTGAGAATAGTGCAAGATTAACAATCGGAGCAACACTTAATTTGGCTTTATTCAGTCTTAGTGTTGATTATAACCTTGCTAAATATAGTTCTGTTAGTGGCTCATTTGGATTTAGAATTTAATTCGAATTTTTGACAATGCAACTGCCTCTTATTTACGACTAAATTAAATTGAGAGGCAGTTTGTTTAATTTTTCATACAAAATCTATTTGATATCATTTCACACTACTGTCCGACATATGACAAAGTAAAAACCTGTAATTACTTAGTTTATAAAGAAATATAAAGAAAAATAATCATAATCGATTTGAAATAAAAAAGAACTAAATTCCGCTTTATTTAATAATCAC
>Ga0308419_1000717_pt1 | contig 23275 bp, 18 predicted proteins | sample HotsprSampleMS50_FD_203674 | JGI IMG/M metagenome (GOLD analysis project Ga0308419, IMG submission 203674) | Hot spring phototrophic mat microbial communities from Mushroom Spring, Yellowstone National Park, Wyoming, United States - 20090730_MS50 ... | reverse complement strand
CCGACGCGGCAACATTAAGGTTACATAAAGGCACGTGCGATGACTTCTTCCACCACATCCAAGCCTTCGTGCAATTGCGCTTCGCTCATCACCAGCGGGAAGAGGAAGCGCAGGCCGTTGGAATAGAGGCCGCAACGGATGGAGAGCACGCCGTTGTGCGCGAGGTCCTGCACCAGCGCGACGGCTCGCTCTGGCGCAATAGGCCGGCGCGTGCGGCGATCCTCCACAAACTCGATCGCCAACATCGCGCCCAAGCCGCGCACATCGCCAATCGCTTCAAACCGCGCTTGCATTTGTTCGAGGCGCTCGCGAGCCACCTGCCCGAGTCGGACGGCCCGTGCGCACAAGTCGTCTCGCTCGATGATCTCGATCGCGCGCAGGGCAGCGGCGCAGGCGACTGGGTTGCCGCTGTAGGTGCCTCCTAGCCCGCCCAGATGTACTTTGTCCATCACCTCCGCGCGGCCAACCGTCGCGGCGATCGGCATGCCGGCGCCCATGCTCTTCGCCATGACCACGATGTCTGGCTCGACGCCGTAGTGCTCGATAGCGAACATCTTGCCGGTGCGCGCAAAACCCGATTGCACCTCATCGGCGATCAGCAAGATGCCGTAGCGCGTGCACACCTCGCGCAGCCGGCGCATGAACGTCTCTGGGGCGGGGATGAAGCCGCCCTCGCCTTGAACCGGTTCAATGATCACAGCCGCGACGTGCTCCGGCATGATGTGCGCCACCAACAGGCGCTCGAACGCCTCCCAGACCAGCGCTTCCTTGTGTTCTTCGCTCAGCCCGCTCTCAATGGCCGTGCGGTATAGATAGGGGAACTGGGCGCGGTAGATCTCCGGCGCAAATGGACCAAACCCCTTTTTGAAGAGCGCATATTTACTGGTCAGGGTCTGGGTGAGCAAGGTACGACCATGGTAGGCGCCTTCAAACGCGATGATCGCTGGCCTGCCGGTGGCCGCGCGTGCGATCTGAACGGCTTGTTCCACGGCTTCCGCGCCGGTGCTGGCGATCATGGCCTTCTTTGGCCCGCTGATCGGCGCGATGCGGTTGAGCGTCTCGGCCAGTTGCACGTGTGGTTCCGTGGTGGCCACCAAGCCGCAAATGTGGATCAGCGCGCTGGCCTGCTGGCAAATAGCATTGACGACCTCCTCCGGCGTGTGGCCGACGTTCAAGACGCCGATCCCGCCGGCGAAGTCGAGCAAGATGTTGCCGTCCACGTCTTCCACCAGCGCGCCATGGGCGCGGCGAACAGCGATCGGGGTGGCTTTGCCGTAGCCAGCCGGCATAGCCGCCTCGCGCCGGCTGATCAATTCGCGGCTCTTGGGGCCAGGGAGTTCTGTCTTAATCTGGATAAATTGACGAGTGCGTATCATGCGCCTAGCTTACACGAGATGTACATCTTGGGTGCATTCATGATTTTGGGGTGCATGTGCGTGGCGTGAAGTGCACAAGGGTTGCCAGTACCCCTCCCCACCCTGTCATTCTGAGTGTATGACGGGCCGGCGCGGCGAGCAAGCAGCTTTAACGCTCCCTACATCTTGGGGTACCTCATCCCGACCAGGGACAGATCGCCAGCTCTCCATATGCACTTATCTAGAACTCACTTATGCAAATCGCAACCTAAACCTAAGGCTAGTCTCAGTTTCGCTGGGGAAGATTCGGCAAAACGAAAGGTTCTCTAGAGGTAAATGTAAAGTGAAATTCCCTAGTGTGACTGTCACTGGTCTGATCACAGCGCCGTGCGAGGAGCTGTTTGCGATCGTCAGCGACCCCACCCGCCACCCAGAGTTGGCCGGCAGCGGTGAGGTGATGGACGTGAAGTGGATCACGCCGCCGCCCGTGAAGGTTGGCTCGGCGTTCCAGTCGCGTCAGTGCATCGGCTGGTATCAATATCCCACGCGATCCTATATCCAGGTATACAACCCTCCGCGTCAGTTCATCTGGCTATCCGGGCCTGGCTTTAAGAAGCCGCCGTTTGGTCAGTTGTGGGGGTTTGACCTGGAACCTCTGGACTCACGGACGACGCTGGTCTCGAATCTGATGCGCTGGCCGCTTATGCCTGTGCCGGAGATTCCGCCCTTCTCATGGCTAATGAAGCGCGGGTTGGATCACGAGGTGAACAACATGAAACCCACGCTCTACAAGCTGGCCAAGATGGCGAACGCTGTGGTGATCGGCGAGCTACAAGTGGTTTATGACTGGTGCGAGCATACTTCGCCGTGCGCGGAGCGACGCCGGCTGATGGTGAGCGTGTGATGCCGCAGCGCGGAGGGTGCATTCACAGCGAACCCTAGGCGGGCGATGTCAGTGCCGTCGCCCCCGTTGGTGAATGCACCGCAGATACGGGAGTGCGCCATTTGAAGGCGATACAAGAAACATGCACCGCAGAGACGCCGAGGACGCAAAGGTCATTTCTCTGCGCCTCGGCGGTTTTGAGCCAAGTCACCCCAAAGTCGGCACTCCCGCAGATATACACTGTCGTATAATCTTTCTACTGCGGGGAATGGCGCAGCCTGGTAGCGCGCTGCGTTCGGGTCGCAGAGGTCCAGGGTTCAAATCCCTGTTCCCCGATTCTCAAGTCGAGATGTTGTTCGCCCATCATCTCGACGCATGTTTTACTGCGTGAGCATGCGCTCAGGCTACCTCCCTCCTTACACCCGCTTGCGAGAGCTATCCGCAACGGAGTGGGATGCCCTTGTCGCACGACATCCGCACGGTCATCTGCTGCAAACCCACGCCTGGGGAAGGCTGAAGGCAGCGCACGGCTGGCATGCAAACTGGTCGGCGATCTTCACCAATCGCGAGCAGCCGATCGGCATGGTGATGATGTTGATGCGCGCGCTGCCCTACGGGTTAGGCCGCATTGGCTACGTGCCGCATGGGCCGGTGGTGGACTGGGACGACGAAGCGAGCGCCGCCGCAGCGCTCCACGCTGTGCGCAGCCTGGGCTGTAGGCTGAGGGTGTTCGCCACTGTGGTCGAACCGGATCTGCTGGATACGCCCTCTGATCAGCGCCTGCTGGCGCGCCTGGGGCTGAAGCCGGCGCACTTCAGCGTGCAGCCGCGCCGCACGATCTGGGTGAACTTGGACGTGGACGAGGACGTGGACATGCTGGCGGCGATGAAGCCGAAGACGCGCTACAACATCGGCCTGGCCCGCCGCCGAGGCGTGACGGTGCGCGCGGGCAGCGTGGAGGATGCTCCCCTCTTCTATAGCTTGCTGCGCACGACCGCCGAGCGCGACCAATTCTCCATCCATACGCTTGACTACTACCGGGACTTCCTGCGCCTCTTCGCCCAAGGCGAGGACGCGCCGGCGCGTCTGCTGATCGCGGAGTATCAGCAACAGCCGCTCGCCGCGCTGGTCGTGGCCGCGGTTGGCGAGCGCGCCATCTACCTATACGGCGCAAGCAGCGACCAGCAGCGCGAACTGATGCCCACCTATCTTCTACAGTGGGAGGCGATGCTCTGGGCACGCCGGCGCGGCTGCAAGACATACGACCTGTGGGGGATACCCGACGAAGACGAGGCCACGCTGGAGGCGAACTTTGAGCGGCGCAGCGACGGCCTGTGGGGGGTGTATCGCTTCAAGCGCGGCTTCGGCGGGCAGGTCGTGCGCTACATCGGCGCTTGGGTGGACGTGCGTTCTCCGCTGCGCTGGTGGTTGTTCCAGCAAGCCTGCCGGTGGCGCAAGACCACCGGCCTGGCCGCATAAGAATCCCCGCTATCATTCCCTGTCGCATCGCGTATGTCCAGGCCCACGTTTGCTTTGCACTTTCCCCGCGATTTCAAGTGGGGCACGGCCACCGCCGCGCATCAGGTCGAGGGCAACAACACCAACAACCAATGGTGGCGCTGGGAGCAATCCCATGCCCGCATCATGAACGGCGATAGCTCCGGCCTGGCCTGTAATTGGTGGAACGACGCGGAAGCCGACTTCGACCGCATGGTAACGCTGGGGCTGAACGCGCATCGCCTTTCGGTGGAATGGAGCCGCATTGAGCCGCGCGAGGGCCGCTTCGATAGCGCAGCGCTGGACCGCTATCGTGCCATGCTGCTCGCCCTGCGCCAGCGCGGCATCGAGCCGATGGTCACGCTCCACCACTTCACCAATCCTTGGTGGCTGGAGGAGCGCGGCGGCTGGGAGGATGCCGACTTGGTGGTGCCGCGCTTTTGCCGCTTCGTCGAGACGGCGGTCCATGCCCTGGGCGACCTGTGCGACCTATGGTGCACCATCAACGAGCCGAACGTCTATGCCGTGATGGGTTACCTTTCCGGTGGCAGGATGCCGCCAGGCGTGCAAGACATCTCTCGCACGGTGAACGTGATGCGCAATATGTTGATCGCGCACGCGGCGGCTTATCAGGTGCTTCATCAAAGCCAGCGCCTCGCGCGCGTGGGCATCGCGCATCACATGCGCTACTTCGAGCCGATGCGCCCCGGCCATCCGTTGGATGCGCTCGTCGCCCGCGCCCTGAACAGCATGTTCAATCAAAGCGTGCTCGACGCGCTGATCCACGGGAAGTGGCACCTGGTGCTCAGGCGCGGCGCGTCGGCCAGCGCACGCAAGCTGCGCGGCACGCTGGACTGGATCGGCCTGAACTATTACACGCGCCACCGCGTCGCGTTCGACCGCACCAAGCGCGAGACGTTCTTCAGCGAACTGTTGATCTACCCGCAGGACGTGATGATGACCGATTTCAACTTTGGGGAGATCTACCCCCAGGGCATCCTGCGCTTCGTCCGACATTTGGCGCGCTACAGGCTGCCGATCTACATTACCGAGAACGGCCTGCCCGATCACGACGACGACCTGCGGCCGGCGTTTCTCATCCAGCATTTGCACGCCACATGGCAGGCCATCCAGTCCTGCTACGACGTGCGCGGCTACTACCACTGGAGCTTTGTGGACAACTTCGAGTGGGGAGAGGGATGGCGGATGAAGTTTGGGTTGGTGGCGATGGACCCGAAGACGCAAGCGCGCGAATTCCGGCGCAGCGCGTGGCTTTACCGCGACATCATCCGGTCAGGCGCCATCACCAGCGAGATCGTCGAGGCATACGCGCCGGCGCTGTTTCAGACGCTCTACCGATGATGAGCCTGGCTCACGCTGCCCCCGGCCTGCCGAAGACGGTCTGCGCCAGCGTCTGGGCCGAGATGCGGCTGTCGTAGTATTCGCGCCAGCGCCAGAACTTGCCATCCTGCAACACGCCGATGTTTAAGTCCTCGTCCCCCGCGCGGACGCCCGTCTTGCGGTTGGTGCAGGTCCAGGTTTGGTGGATGGCCAGATATTCCCCGCTGTATACGACGCGGTGAACGGTGATGACCGTGTCGGCGTAGTTCTCGTGATAAGCCAGCACGGCCCTGCGGAGCTGATCATGGCCGCGGACGACCTCGAAGGTGGTGTGGATCACGCTTTCCGGCGCGTGGCAGCTCACCACAGTCTCGGCATCCCCGCGCGCCCAACCCTGGGTGGTGTGGCGCAGGTGCACGGCCAGGATTTCTTCGTGGGTCATGGCCCGCGCCGGCGCGGGGATGGCCGGCGGCCATGGCTCTTCGCGCAGCGGTGCGTCCGCCGTCACCTCGCGGACGATGCGGTGGTCGCTGTGGAGGCGCAGATAGGCGATTTGGTCGCCCTGGAGCTTGAGCAAGACGCCTTGTTCTATCTCGCGCCAACGCCGCCCATCCGGCGAGCTGCGTGCCACCCACTCGCCGGCCCACCATTCGGGTTCACGCAGGTCACGAAACGCGCGCCGGACGTAGATGCGGACCGAGTCAGGCGAATCACCGAGCGCGCGCAGGCACGCCGCGATGGCCGCGCGCCCGGCATGGGTCTGGCCGTCCGCGATCCACATGGCGTCCGGCGCGCATAACCTCGCCACGCCTTCCGGTCCATCGGTGCGCCACGCGCCGGCGATCGCGTCCAGGGGGCTTTCCATCCTGGCCGGCTTAGGAAGGTATGAACATGCGCTGGAAGCGCATCATCAGGCCGAGGTCGCCGGCGATGCGCAGCTTGCCGCTCATAAAGGCCTTGGTCGGGTCCAGCCGGCCGGCGATGATGTCCACCCAGTCTTGCGCTGCCACGTTGATGGTGACCGTTGGCTGGTCAGCGACGCCTTCGGTGACGTCCAGCTTGCCATCGGCGATGGACAACGCATAGCTGCCGCCGCCATCACCTGTCGCGTTAAGCTGGATCACCGCATTGATCCCCTTGGCCAGCGCGGGGTTGAAGTTCGCCACCATGGCCTGGATGCTCTCGGCAAGTGTCATCGTGCGCTCCGTATGTGTTTGAGGTGTCTGTTCGTGAACGCCGGGAGTATACCGCGCGACATTGGAGCGGCGTGAGTAGAGAATGTGTTTGTCAATGGGAGCAGCCGCCTACGGACTGCGCACTGGGCGACCGTTGAGCGATGAGGACGGGCGGACGACACGGCTGTCGCCTGCTCATCGGTGCACCCTCACCGCCAGGCGATCGGCAGCGTGTAGGTCGGCTTGGCCGAGATCCAGCACGTCCCGCCGCGCGGGCAGCGCACCCGCCACCAGTTGTAATCGTCGCTGATGCCAGTGACGGCGACCTGCTGGCCGGGGTGATAGCGGCCGACCACGTGGAAGTGCGTCCCTGGGCCGGTGCGGATGTTCAGCGGGGCGAGGACCAACACCTGCCGCACAGGTGTGCCGCGCACAGCAGGCGGCGCTGCGTGGGCCAGCAATGGAGTCAATCCAAACGCGGCGATCGCCACTGCTAACAACAAGCGTCTCATCATCTCTGGTTTGGCGCGGCGGGCCGGCCTGACTGGCCAGCCCGCTGCTGGTTGCCTTTCACGTTGCGTATTTCACGTCCACCTGCCGGCGCTCCTGCGCGCTGCGGGAGATCGCGTCGCAGATCACGGCGTTGCGGTAGCCATCCTCAAAGTCGGCGCCGTATGGCTTCACCTCTTCGCCTTTGACGATGGCCGTGAAGAAGTGATGAAACTCGTGCACGAAGGTGTGCTCCCAGCCGATGATGTGCCCCTGCGGCCACCAATGCTTCCAGAACGGATGGTAGCTCTCGCTCACCAGCACCTGGGTGAAGCCCTGAATTTCCTTGGGCTGGTCGCGCATGAACACCTCGAGATAGTTCATGTTCTCCAGGTTGAAGCGGATCGAACCGCGCTCAGCGTTGATCTCGAACGTGTTGAAGTTCTTGCGGCCAGGGGCGAAGCGCGTGGCCTCCAGCGTGCCGATCGCGCCGTTCTCATACTCGACGGCGGCCACAAAGGCGTCGTCCACGGTGACCTTTTCGCGCTTGCCGTCGGCGTTGCGCTCGGGGATGAAGGTCTTGGTCAACGCCATCACGCTCTTGGGTTCACCGATCAGGAAGCGCGCCAGGTCAATAATGTGCGAGCCAAGGTCGCCGAGTGCGCCGCTGCCGGCGATGCTTTTGTCCAGCCGCCAGACCATTGGGAAGTTCTCGTCGGCGATCCACTCCTGGAGATAGCAGGCGCGGAAGTGGTAGATGCGGCCGAGTTTGCCCTGCTCTATTAACTCTTTGGCCAGGCGCACGGCGGGCACAAAGCGGTAGTTGAACGCCACCATGTGCTTGATGCCCGCTTTTTTGGCGGCTTGCCACATCTCCCAGCATTCCTCGGCGTTGCGCCCCAGCGGCTTCTCGCTGATGACGTGTTTGCCGGCCTTGGCCGCGGCGATGTTCGGCTCGGCGTGGACGTTGTTCGGTCCGCCGTTGTCGAACACTTGCACGTCGGGGTCGTCAATGAGTTGACGCCAATCGGTGTAGGCCTTCTCGTAGCCATAGCGCTTGGCCGCTTCCTCGACGGCTTCCTTATTGCGGCCGGCGACCGCTACCAGGCGCGGGATGGCGACCGGTGGATACATCATGTAAGGCAGCTTCTTCAGCGCGTTGCTGTGGGCCTTGCCCATGAAGGCATAGCCGAGCATGCCCACGCCGATCGTCGGGGCTTGCCCTTCGGCGCGCGGCCCGGCCATGGTCACGAATCCGACTTCGTCTGACATGGTACTCGCTCCTCTCTCCGTTAAGCTTTGCGTTCAAAAGCTGCGTCGAATGCCCTGGCGCTGGGCTTGAAGTCGTAACGCCGCACGTTGGCGCAGCTCTCCATCGCGCCGTGCTCGCGATCCATGCCGCTGTCCTCCCATTCCACGGACAGCGGCCCCTCGTAGCCGATCTCGTTGAGCGCGCGGATGATCAGGTCGAAGTTGATGTTGCCGCGCCCGACGCTGCGAAAGTCCCAGTAGCGGCGCGAATCACCGAAGTTCGTGTGCCCGCCGAACACGCCGGCCTGGGTGGGCACATTGCTCCAGGCCACATCCTTCATGTGCACGTGGAAGATGCGGTCGCGGAACTTGCGGATAAACCCGACGTAATCCACGCCCTGATATCCCAGGTGCGAGGGGTCGTAGTTGAAGCCGAATTCTGGTCTGTAATTCAGCGCTTGCAGCGCGCGCTCGGCGCTCACGATGTCGAAGGCGATCTCGGTGGGGTGCACCTCCAGGGCGAACTTGACCTGGTGCTCCTTGAATACATCTAGGATCGGATTCCAGCGGTCGGCGAACTCGGCGTAGCCGGCGTCAATCATCGCCGGGCTGACCGGCGGGAAAGAATAGACATACGGCCAGATGCTGCTGCCGGTGAAGCCGTTCACCACCTGGACGCCGAAGAGTTTCGCCGCGCGCGCGGTGTTGGCCATCTCCTCGGCGGCGCGGCGGTTCACTTCCGACGGCACGCCGTTGCCCCACACACGGGCTGGCAGGATCGCCTTGTGCCGCTCGTCAATCCGGTCGCACACAGCCTGGCCGACGAGGTGGTTGCTGATCGCAAAGCACTTCATGCCGTGCTTTTCAAGGATGTCCCGCCGTCCACGCACGTAGCTGTCGTCGCTGAGCGCTTTCTCCACGTCGAAGTGGTCGCCCCAGCAGGCGATCTCCACCCCATCGTAGCCAAATGATTTGGCTTTCTCTACGATCGTCTCAAAGGGCAAGTCAGCCCATTGGCCAGTAAATAGCGTCACGGGTCTGGTCATACGTTGTCTCCTCTGGTGAAGCAGTCACGGGAAGTTTAGCTTTTGCGCGGTCAGGGCGCAACCTTTGGCGCGGATCGGATGCGCGAGGATGTGTGTGCCGTTCACTGCTGCCACGGCGGGAGCCGCTCGCCGCGAAAGTGCGCGCGCAACACCTCTAGGCCAGGGTGCTTCACCCGCTCGAGCTGTTCGATCACCGCAGCCCGGTCGTAGTCCACGCGGCGATGCTCCAACGCATAGCCCTGCGCTTCAGCGCGCAGTAAGTAGTAGCTCGCGCGCAGGTCGGGCGGCCAGGGGTTGCTGACGCTGCCCAGGTTGACCACGCGCACTGCGCCCACCCTGCGCTCCAGCGGCCAGTGTGTATGGCCGACGAAGATCAGATCAGCCCCGCAGTTGGCGACGCGCTCGGCGATCTGCGCCTCGCTCAGCGTCGGGCGAATCCCCTCGCCATCGTCGGTGCCAGGCGCAGCATGGACCAACAGCACGCGCGTCCCGTCTGGCAGGGTCAGGCGCTGCTCAAGTTCTAACCCGGCCAGCCAGTCCAGCCAGCCGGCGGCGGCCAGCGCGCCCTGTGCCCAACACAGCATCGCCAAGCGGGCAGCAATCCCAGCGGCAGACTCGGGCGCGCGCGCCATCTGCTCAGCCGCGTCCAGCGGGTTTTGCCATTCGCACAAGTAGCGATCGGTATTGCCGCGCACCAGCCGCATCTTTGGGAGCTTGTTTACCATCTCCAGGGCGGCGACCGGCGCGGGGCCGAGCGCTGCGAAGTCGCCCAGCAACCAGTATTCGTCCGCGCCGCCAGCGGAGGCGACATCGCGCAACACGGCTTCCAGGGCAATAGGATTGCCGTGAATGTCAGAGAGGATCGCGATTTGCATGGCGCGATTGTAGATGGGCGCATCTAGATAGATGCATTCATGATTGGAGCGGCCCGCCCTTGTGCGTGAACGTGAAGAGCTATGTATGCCACCGGCTCAGCACGCTAACATAGGCCAAGCACGGCGCAAAGATTGTTTTAACTTTTGTATGGAAGAGTCATAGTCATGAATGAGCGGTTTGTACTGAGCGAGGTTCCGGAAGCGAAGGAGATATACATGATCGCCGGCTGGCGGCAGTGGGCCGACGCTGGCAACGTATCTTCTGGCCTTCCTAAATACCTGGTGGAGAAACTGGGGGCGCAGAAGATCGGGACCATCCGTTCAGATGGCTTCTATCTCTTCCAGACGCCGGTCTCGCAATTCCTCTTCCGGCCACGCTTTAAGTTCGAAGAAGGCTATCGCAAGGAGGTAACCACCTACCAGAACGACGTGTACTACTGGGGTGGTGACCAGCGCGGGCTGCTGATCTTCCTGGGCGACGAGCCGCACATGAACGTCGAGCGCTACGCCGAGGCGTTCTTCGACCTGGCCAAGGCGCTGAACGTGAAGCGCATCGCAGCGGTGGGCGGCGTGTATGCGATGGTGCCGTTTGATAAGCACCGCACCCTATCGGTCACCTACGCGATGCCGCACATGAAGGAGGAGCTGGCCGAATACGCCGTCTCGTTCTCGAACTACGAGGGTGGCGTGAGCATTGGTTCATACCTGGAAGACCGTGCCGAGCAGGTGGGCCAGGAGTACTTCGCCATGTATGCCCTCGTGCCGGCCTATGACTTCTCACAGTTCATGCAGCGCGACGGCGTCCAGCCGGTCAGCGTGGAGAACGACTACAAGGCCTGGTACGACATCCTGGTGCGGCTGAACCACATGTTCAAGCTGGGCCTAGACCTGACCGAGCTGGCGCAGAAGAGCGCGGAGATAGACGCGCAGCTCCACGAGATCATTGACAAGCTGGCGCGCAAGTTCCCCCACGCGCCGATCAAGGAGTGGCTGGCCAAGCTCAGCGCCGACTTCGTCGAGATGCCCTTCAATAAGCTGGACGACGTGTGGGAGGACGCGCTGGGGGAGATATTTAAGGACGCGGAGTGAGCTTAACCAGCTCAGCCGGCTGGGCGCGCGGCACTCGCCCTAGCCTAGCGTTCGTGCTTCATGCGCTCGATCTCGGCGTGCGAGAGCATCGGCGCTTCGCGGCCCGCGATGCCCAGCGCGTGGCGTTGTGCCTCGCGCCAGCGGGCCAGGCGCTCGGCGATGACTTTCTCGTATCCCTCCTCGCTGGGCGTGTAGAAGGTTAAGCCGGCGATCTCGCGCGGCAGGTAGTTCTGGGCCACCCAGTGGCCGGCGTAATCGTGCGGGTAGAGATAGCCCTTGCCGTGCCCCAGGCCCCGTGCGTCGCGGCTGGCATCCTTTAACGGGTCGGGCACCTCGCCAACCCCTTCGGCTTCGATGTGCGTGCGGGCGCGGAAGTAGTGCGTCGCTGTGTTGCTCTTCGGCGCGGTGGCCAGATACAGCGTCGCTTCCACCAGCGGATACACCCCCTCCGGCATGCCCACGTAATCGAGTGATTGCGCGGCTGCGGCAGCGACGACGATCCCCATTGGATCGGCCAGGCCGATGTCCTCGCTGGCCAGGATCAGCAGCCGGCGCATGATGAAGCGCGGGTCCTCGCCGGCGTAGATCATCTTGGCCAACCAGTAGAGCGCAGCGTCTGGGTCGCTGCCGCGCACGCTCTTGATGAAGGCGCTGATAGTGTCGTAGTGCGCGTCGCCCTCTTTGTCGTAGAGCACGGCGCGGCGCTGGATGCTGTCCTGAGCGACGGCTAGGTTAATTCTGATAACCCCATCAGGATCGGGCGGGGTGGATTCGGCGGCCAGCTCCAGCGCGTTGAGCGCGTTGCGCGCGTCGCCGCCGGCGACCCGCGCCAAGTGGCGCAGCGCGTCTTCATCGGCTTGGATTTGCGGCTGGCCGGTGGCCGTCCGCCGACCGCCATAGCCGCGTTCGGCATCCTCCAGCGCTGCGCGCAGGATTGCGAGTATCTGCGCCTCGCTCAGCGGGCGCAGCATGAACAACCGCGAGCGGGAGAGCAGCGCGCTGTTGACCTCGAAGTATGGGTTCTCGGTCGTTGCGCCGATCAGGACGACCGTGCCATCCTCAACGTGGGGCAATAGCGCATCCTGTTGGCTCTTGTTGAAGCGATGGATCTCATCTATCAGCAAGATGGTGCGCTGCCGGTAGTGCTTGCGCCGTTCCTTTGCTTCGCCGATCACCCGCCGGATGTCGGCCACGCCGGCCATCACCGCATTCAGCGTCTCGAAGTGCGCGCGCGTGCGGTTGGCGATGATGCGCGCCAGGGTGGTCTTGCCCGTCCCCGGCGGCCCCCAGAGGATGATCGAGCTAAACAGCCGGTCGGCTTCAATCGCGCGGCGCAGCAGCTTTCCCGGCCCGATGATGTGCTCCTGACCGACGAACTCATCCAGCGTGCGCGGGCGCATGCGGGCAGCCAGCGGCGCTTCAACCTTCTCCAGCTCGGCAGCCGCATAATCAAAGAGGTCGCTCCCCACGTTTAAGATGATAACAGTTTGCGCGGTGAGTGAGGGGTGCATTCACCAATGGGGGCAACCATCAACCAAACCATGCTGCCAGTGGTAGAGGGTGGGCGACGGCACTGCCGTCGCCCACCCAGGGTTTTGCCCTTAGCTGTGAACGCACCCCATCCCTGTCGGGTGCGTTCACGAATAGGGGCGATCGTTGGGCGTGTCATGCCGAGCAAAGCATCTAAAATCCCGCCCGACCACATAGTAGGGGCGTAGCGGTGCTATGACCCCCACGTAGCCGCTAAACGCACTGCCCCAGCGACCCTCCAGCCAACTACGACTGTCGCCCAGGGTGACATAGTGAGCAAGGCGTCAGTGCCCCCCGCGTGATCGCTGCCAGCCACGCCGTGTCATGCTGAGCGCCATCTGCCGGCCCGTCGCCTAGGCTACCCCGCGGCAACTTGGTTCGCCGCGCGTTTAGATTCTTCACTGTCGCTCAGAACGACAGGGTGAGGCAGAGGCCCTGGTGATCCCATGCGCTCACCACTGGTCACGCCAAGCATATCCGCCCCAAATCATGAACGCACTCCATCCCCGTCGCGCGTGATGGTAAAATGCACATAAACTAAACCAGCTTATGCGCAGCCACCGGCTGCGATGAAGACATAAAAGGAGCGTAACAATCCAGTGGCGCTGAGCAAAGACGAGAAGAACGCGGTCATCGAACAATTTGCGGTCAGTCCAAACGACACCGGCTCGTCAGCGGTACAGGTGGCGTTGCTTACCCAGCGCATCAACCGTCTGAACGAGCACCTAAAGATACATAGGCACGACGAAAGTTCCCGGCGTGGGCTGCTGTTGCTGGTCGGCAAGCGGCGTGCACATCTCAAGTATCTAGCCGCCAGAGACCCACAGGCCTATCGTCAACTGCTCGCCAAACTGGGGTTGAGGAAATAGGGAATCCACAGAGGCACGTTTACCGTGCCTCTGTGTGTATCTGGCTGTGAGAGGGTGGCGGTGATAGATGTTAGAAGCCAGCTTCTGAACATACGTTCGGCGGTTGACTTCTAACCTCTAACCGCTCCCTCTCCGCGCCAGACAGTAGGCTAAGCATTGGCGTGAGGCGCGCACACGCGTTTGGCCTCGCGTCAGTTTGACTGGGAGCGAACGATGTCAGCGACAAACGTAACACGGATCATTGAAGCGCCTAAGCCGACAAATTACGTTTACACGGCGCGGATTGGCGACAAAGAGATTCAGCTTGAGACAGGACGATTGGCCTTGCAGGCCGGCGGAGCCGTCACAGCGCGGATGGGCGATACGATGGTGCTGGCTACCGCGACTATGGCCAAGACAGTCCGCCAGGGCATTGACTTCTTCCCACTGAGCGTGGAATACGAAGAGCGGCTCTACGCCGCTGGCCGCATCCCCGGCAGCTACTTCCGCCGCGAAGGACGCCCGCCTGAAGCAGCGATTTTGATTGCGCGCTTAGTGGACCGCCCGCTGCGTCCCCTCTTTCCCGATGACTTGCGCAACGACGTGCAAATCATCGTCACTGCCCTCTCGCACGACCAAGTGAACGACATTGACGTGCTGGCGGTGAATGCGGCCAGCGCTGCGCTGGTGATCAGCGATGTGCCGTTCGATAACCCGGTTGGCGCGGTGCGCATCGGGCTGATCAATGGCGAGCTGGTGATCAACCCCACCATCCCAGAGATGCAGTATAGCGACCTAGATTTGCGCGTCGCCGGCACAAAAGACGCCATTGTGATGGTGGAGTGCGGGGCCAACGAGGTAGATGAAGCCACCATGGTGCGCGCGCTCGAGCTGGCCCATCAGTCCATCCAAGAGTTCGTCGCCCTGCAGCACAGGATGCGCCAAGAAATCGGCAAGCCCAAGGCCGACTATCCGAAGTTCGGGCGCGATGAGGCGTTCAACCAGCGCGTGCGCGAGGCGCTCGGCAATCGCGTTCAAGAGGCGATCGAACAGGAGCTGGAGAAAGCCGAACGCCAGGCCATCCTGGATGCCTTGGAGGGCGAGGTGCTGGCTCAGATGCAATCCATCGGCGACGTGAACGCGGATGAATTGCACCAAGTGGTGAAGGACGTGACCAGCGAAGCTGTGCGCATGCGCATCCTGCGCGACGGCATACGACCCGATGGCCGCCGGCCAAAGGAGATTCGCCCGGTTTGGGCAGAAGTGGGCGAACACCTGAGCCCCCGCGCGCACGGCGCCGGCCTGTTCACTCGCGGCGAGACACAAATTCTCTCCATTGTTACGCTTGGCAGCAAGGGCGATGCGCAACCGCTTGACGGCCTGTATCCGGTCGAGGAGAAGCGCTACATGCACCACTACAACTTCCCGCCGTTCTCCACCGGCGAGGTGAAGGTGCTGCGCGGCAGCAGCCGTCGAGAGATCGGCCATAGCGCATTGGCCGAGCGCGCGCTGCTGCCGGTGATCCCCGACGAAGATGAATTCCCTTACACGTTGCGCGTGGTGAGCGAAGTCCTCTCCTCCAACGGCTCAACCTCGATGGGCAGCGTCTGTGGCAGCACGCTGGCCCTGATGGATGCCGGCGTGCCGATCAAAGCGCCAGTGGCTGGCATCGCTATGGGCCTGATCACCGCGCCAGGGGGCATCTCCGAAGGCTATGCCATCCTCAGCGACATCCAGGGTCTGGAAGACCACATCGGCGACATGGACTTCAAAGTGGCTGGCACAAAGAAGGGCATCACCGCGCTTCAGATGGACATCAAGATTTCCGGCCTGACCCCCCAGATTTTGAAGGAGGCGCTTGAACAGGCCCGTGAGGGCCGGCTGGCCATCCTGGAGCGCATGTTGGCCGTGATTGCCGAGCCGCGCCCGAATCTCAGAGCGCATGCCCCGCGCATGCTCGTCATCAGCATTGACCCAGAGAAGATCGGCGCCGTCATCGGCCCAGGCGGCAAGACTGTGCGCAATATTCAAGACCAAACCGGGGCCAAGATTGACATTGAGGATGACGGCCGCGTATTTATCTCGGCCACCGATGGCGAGGCAGCCCGTCGCGCACAAGAAATGGTGGAGGCACTCACCGGCACGGTGACGCTGGGCGGCATCTACACCGGCAAGGTGGTGCGCATCACCGAGTTCGGCGCTTTCGTCGAGATCCTGCCCGATACGGATGGCATGATCCACGTCTCGCAGCTCAGCGACCGACCCGTGCGCAACGTGGCCGACGAGGTGAAAGTAGGCCAGGAAGTCACGGTCATGGTGATCGGCAACGAGAACGGCAAAATCCGCCTCAGCCGGCGGGCCGTGCTGGAAGGCATGACCCTAGAAGAAGCCCAGGAAGCTGATCGCGGGGGCGGGCGCGGTGGTCCGCGCCGTGCGACCAACAACGGCGGCAAGCGCCCATCGCCGCCTACGCGGGGCGGTGGGCCAGAGCGCGGCGGGCGCGCCGGTAGGCGATAGGTTCCTCAGTGGGCGAAGGCAGAGCCTTCGCCCACTTGTTTTTGCCAGTCAGCGGCGCGCTTGGCGAATGCTGGTACCTCGGCCACCCTTCGGTTCGCCGCGAGCTTAGATTCTTCGCTACTCAGAATAACAGGGGTGGGGCAGGATGCTGGTGTCCCTTTTGTGCGCTTCGTGCTGTTCACGCTAGGCGTATGCGCCCCAAACTCCGAGCTTACGTTAAGACTTACGCTGATGCGTTCACGAATATCGTTCACAGAACCACTTTGTCATGCTCACGCAGCGAGGCGTCTAAATCTCGCCCAACCAAGGTGTACCCGATTCACAACGATGACACGAGCGATGCGCTTGCGGATGACCAACACGTGTGCCCAACCGCGCAGCCTTTTCGTCCCGAGTTGGAACACTCCCAACATACCCATCTGAAGCGAATGAGCCTATAATTTGAAAGTCTTTAACCTTGCACGCGAGGCGCTCTGGTTAAGCGAGTGGCGTGTGAACTATGGCCAGCATCATTGACCGATTCCTAGGCCTCTTCTCGCTCGATCTAGGGATAGATCTGGGCACAGCCAACACGCTGGTGGCCGTGCGCGGCCAGGGGATCGTCATCAACGAACCCTCCTGGGTGGCGATCAATCGCAAGACGCGCCAGGTGCTGGCTGTGGGGGCGGAAGCCAAAGAAATGGTGGGGCGCACGCCGGCCAAGATCGTCGCTATCCGTCCGTTGCGCGACGGGGTGATCTCTGACTTCGAGATCACGGAGGCGATGCTGGACTATTTCATCAAGAAGGCCCATAGCCGTCATTTGTTCAATATCCCCCGCCCGCGCGTGGTGATCGGCATTCCCTCAGGGGTCACCGAGGTGGAGAAACGCGCGGTGTACGACGCTGCGCGTTCAGCCGGCGCGCGCGAGGTCTATCTGATCGAAGAACCAATGGCCGCGGCGATCGGCGCTGGCTTGCCGGTGACCGAAGCGCAAGGGTCGCTGATCGTGGACATCGGCGGCGGCACAACGGAAGTAGCCGTCTTCTCATTGGGCGGCATTGTCGTCAGCCGCTCCATCCGCGTCGCCGGCGATGAAATGGATGAGGACCTCATTAACTATGCGCGCCAAAAGTACAACCTGTTGATCGGCGAGCGCATGGCCGAGAAGGTGAAGATCGCCATCGGATCGGCTTTCCCCCTGCCGGAGGAGAAGACCATGACGCTGCGCGGACGCAACCTGGTCACCGGCCTGCCCGAGGCGGTTGAGGTCTCCTCGATTGAAATCCGCGAGGCCCTGGCCAACTCGGTGAACACGATTGTAGAGACGGTGCGCAGCACCCTCGACGAGACCCCGCCGGAGCTGGTGGCCGACCTGATGGAAACGGGCATCGCGCTATCCGGCGGCGGCGCGCTGCTCCAGGGCATGGTCGAGCGCATCGCTGACGAGACAAACATCCACACCTGGCTTGCCGAAGACGCGCTTACCTGCGTGGCGCGCGGCGCGGAGCAAGTGTTGGCGCGGCTAGATGACCTGAGCCAGGTGCTGGTGGGCCTGGAGCGCAACAGCACCTCGCGCGCCATCACCACCAGCGCGCGCCGCGTGGCTTAAGGCCGCTCCTGCGCCGGCTCGTGAATGCACAGCGCAATCCCTTAAACCTCGGGTGGGCGACGGCACTGCCATCGCCCACCCCTATAGAGATAAGTGAGCAGCCTGCGAGCAGTTCCCCACTGCTAAACGCCCTTTAACTTATCCCGCGCGCCATCTGGATAAAATCTGCTCATGTCAGGCGAAACAAAAGTGCAATGGCGGGAGTGGGGCGAAGCGGCATTTGCAGAAGCCAAGGCCCAAAACAAACCAGTCCTTCTGGGCATCAGCGCGGTGTGGTGTCATTGGTGCCATGTGATGGATCGCGGCATCCCCGGCGACCCCATTCACACCGGCGTGTATAACAATCCGCAAATTGCCGAATTCATTAACGACCACTTCATCCCCATCCGGGTGGATAACGACCAGCGGCCAGACGTCAACGCGCGCTACAACATGGGCGGTTGGCCGACGACTTGCTTCCTCACGCCCGATGGGGATTTGATCTACGGCGCGACCTATCTAGCGCCCATGCAGATGCGCCAGCTTCTTCAGCGGGTGCTTCAAGTTTGGCGCGATGAACGCGAAGAGATCCTGAAACAGGTGCAGCAGAGCGACGCCCAACGCGCGCTGAACGCAGCACGCGCTCGGCAGCCCTCAGTTGACGCTGCGCCGGCAGTTGATGAGGTCGTTAGTGCCGTGGCCAGCGCGATCATCCGCAGCTACGACTGGCGAAACGGCGGCCTGGGCGATGGGCAAAAGTTCCCCATGAGTGATGCTTGGGCGCTGCTGTTGGCGCTATACGCCCGGCGCGGCGAAGCACAGCTTCTGAACATGGTCGTCCAGACGCTGATCGCCATGGGCAGCAAAGGCATGTACGACCTGGTGGCCGGCGGCTGGTTCCGCTATTCAACTACGCCTGACTGGAGCGTGCCTCACTTTGAGAAGATGCTGGAGGATCATGCGCGCTTGCTGCCGGTATATGCACACGCCATTCAGCTCTGCCGGCGCGCCGGTCGCCACGACGACGCCGAGGCCCTGACCCAGATCGTCGCGCATGCGCTGGACTACCTGACGACGACGCTGCTGCGCGATGAGCCGGGGCTGACCTATTTCGCCGGCAGCCAAGACGCCGACGAGGACTACTACATGCTCTCGCGCGCGGAGCGCGCCCAGGTCCAGCCGCCGTTCATTGACTGGCGGCTATATGCCGACTGGAACGCGCTGATGGTCTCGGCCTTGTTACAGTTAGACATCCTTTTCGAGCGCGCCGGCTATGCTGAGCTGGCCATCCGCACCTGGCGCACATTAATCGAGCGCTGCGTCGGTCCCGATGGCAGCGTGGTGCATTCGCTGCTGCCGCGCGCAGGCGACTTTGCGCGTGGCACCCTGAGCGGCCAGCTCGGTGACCAAGCCGCGCTGACCAAGGCATGTCTGGACATCGTGCAACATCAACCGGCGTTGGCCGGCGAGGCGTTGGCCATCGCGCGCCGGCTGACCGACTTCGCCATGCAAGCCTTGCGCGCGCCAGAAGGAGGGTTTTACGACACGCCAGCCGACCCAAATGCGCAGGGGATGCTGCGCGTGCGCATTCAGCCTATCTTCGACAACTGCACGATGGCCGAGGCGCTCACGACGCTGCGTTACCTGACCGACGAACCGGCCTGGGAACAAGTCGCACAAGCGGCCCTGGCGGCCTTCGCGCATGAATACAAGCGCTATCGCGAACACGCCGCTCCCTATGCCTTGGCGGTGATGCGCGCTATGGAACTGCCTGACGAAGTGGTCATCGTCGGTCAGGATGCGTCCGTCACGCCTTTTGTGCGCGCGGCGCATGCGCAATACGCGCCTTGGCGCATCGTGCGCGTGTTGCATCCGGATCATGACGCTGACGTGATTCAACGGCGCGGCTACCCAACCGCCAGGCTGCCGGTTGCCTTCGTCTGTCGCGGCACCACCTGCAGCGCGCCGATCTACGAGCCACACCAGCTCAGCCAGCCGGCTTAGACCCAACCCACACCACCACTTCGGCGCGCGGTGCGAGGATCGCATATCGCGCGAAGCGCAGGCCGGCAGCCTCAAAGCGCCCCTTGCCCAGCGCGTCAATGTCCGCGCGCTGGCCGGTGAGGCGATAAGCCAATCGGAGCGCGCTCGCAAACAGGTCTTGACCAATCAGGCGCACCGCCGGCACCACGACGAACACCCCGCCGGGAATCAAGACCCGGTGTACTTCGACCAGCATCTGCGGCGCGAGGATGAACTGGGCCGGAAAGGTGCTGACCGCGCCGGCAAACGCGCTGTCGGCAAACGGCAGATACAGCGCGTCGGCGCGCGCCAGATGCGGCCCGTAGCAGAGCGTGCGCCGATGGGCCAGGCGGCTCATCTGCGGCGAAAGGTCAATCCCAAAAGCCCGATAACCGGCTTGGTGCATCGCTGCCTGAAGGTGGCCTGGCCCATGCGCGATCTCCAACACGCGGCCATCGCGCGGGAGGAACGCCAGCGCGGCCTGTCCCCAGCGCTGCCACTCGCCGAGCGAGGCCATGGCTGCGACGACATCGTATGCCCAGGCGAAATTGGTGTAAAGCTGATTGAACAGATATTGCGTCCAGGCGCGCATATCCGCGTCATTAGAATACGCCGCGATGAGCCTCCTCCTTCGCCACTGGCCGCTGACAGCCGTGCTCGGCTTATACCTGGTCATCGGCAGCTTATTCGCCCGTTCGATTCCGGCCTGGCAAAATCCCGATGAACCCGCCCACTATAACTACGTCCGCCAGTTGGCAGTTGAGGGGCGTTTCCCCGTGATCGAATCACAGGATTGGACGGCCGGCCTGGTGCCGATCAGCCCAACTGCGAGGGAGATCGCCACAGCAAAGATGACTTATGAGGATCATCAGCCCCCGTTGTTCTATTTACTCTCGGTGCCTGTATTCGTCTTGTCGAACGGCGACTTGCTCGCGCTGCGCCTGTTTGTCCTGCTGGTGGGCGCGCTGGGCGTGGCATGCGCCTACGCCGTGGTCAATGTGATCTTCCTGGCGCGGCCCGCGCTGGCTGCGCTGGCTGCCGGCTTCTTCGCCCTGCTGCCACAGCATCTGGCGCTCATGGCCAGCTATAACAACGACGCGCTGGCCGAGGCCCTCCTGGGCTTGACGCTGCTCGCGGCTGTGCGGCTGGTGACTGGCGCAGATGCGCTCACCGCAGGGCGCGCCGTGCGATTGGGCGTGCTCGTCGGCCTGAGCCTGCTGACCAAGGCGCAGGCTTACTTGGCTCTGCCAATCGCGCTGCTGGGGATATGGTGGGCGGGCCGCACGCAGGGGCTGTGCAATCAGCGGAACATGCTGGGCTTGCTGGCGATCGTCGCTGCCGTCGGTGGGCTATTTGGCCTGCCGTGGTGGGCGCGCAACATCATGCTCTATGGTGGTACGGACTTCCTCGGTTTGCAGCGGCATAACGCGGTGGTGATCGGGCAGCCGACGACGGCCGAATGGCTGGCCGAGCACGGCCTGGGCGGATGGCTCCTTCAAATGTTACGGACGACGTTTCAATCGTTCTGGGGCCAGTTTGGCTGGATGACCATCCCGCTCGCCTCGTGGCTGTACATTCTCTTGCTGGCCTTTACTTTGCTCTCGGCAGGCTTGTTTCTGGCCTGGTGGTGGTGCGAAGGGCGCGCCGAACGAGCCGACGCTGCGCTCACCCTCTCGCAGTCGCGGGCGCTGACGCTGATGGCAACGCTGGCCCTGCTCACCCTACTGGCCTTCCTCTGGTACAACGCGCAGTTTGTCCAGCACCAAGGGCGCTATCTCTTCCCCGCCCTCATCCCAATAGCAACGGCGCTGGCGCTGGGCTGGGACTTTGCCTTCAGACGCTGGACGACGCCGGCGCGCTGGCTATGGATAGCGATGTCGCTCGGCCTGGCGGGCTTTAACGTCTATCTTCTGTTTCGCGTGATCCTGCCGGAGATGAACCGCTAATCGCGGATCACCTCGCGGCCCTTGCCGGCCTGTCGGCTTGGCCCGCTGATGTAGCCCATCTCCTGTAGCTCCTCCATCAGCCGTGCCGCGCGCGGATAGCCAATGCGCAGCTTGCGCTGCAACAGCGAGGTGCTGACGTTGCCCGTCGTGCGGATGATCTCCATCGCGCGTTCGAGCAGCCCGTCGTCATCCCCTTCCTCACCGCGCGCGCTGCCCCGCCCGCCAAGATGGGTGCGCTCAGCCGCCACCTCGGCCACGACCGACTCCCAGGGCGCATCGCCTGTCTCCGGTTGCGCGCCTGCCATCTGCTTTTGCCACCACTCGATGACGTTGCGGATCTCGCGCTCACTGACGAAGGCGCCTTGCAAGCGCACAGGATTACCCGATTCTGGGTTGAGGAAGAGCATGTCGCCGCGCCCCAGCAACGACTCCGCGCCGGTTTGATCCAGGATCACGCGCGAATCGGTGGCCGAGGCGACGGCGAACGAGATGCGGGCCGGGAAGTTGGCCTTGATCAGGCCGGTGACCACGTCCACGCTGGGGCGCTGGGTGGCCACCACCAGGTGAATGCCGGTCGCGCGCGCCATCTGCGCCAGCCGGCAGATGGTCTTCTCGGTCTCGATGGGCGATTGGAGCATCAGGTCGGCCAGCTCATCTATCAGCACCACGATGTATGGCAGCGTTGGCTCATCGCGGTGGGCCACGATCTGGTTGTATTCCGGAAGGTTGCGCGCGCCGAGCTGGGCGAATTGCTTGTAGCGCGCGTCCATCTCGCGCGTCACCCACCGCAGCACGGCAGGGATGCGCTCAATGTCGCTCTCCGGCTTGCCGATCACGTGCGGCAGGCCGGCAAAGCGGGAGAGTTCCACCATCTTCGGGTCAATCAGGACCAGCTTCAGCTCCTCTGGCCGGTTGTTCATCGCCAGGCACACCGTGATCGTGCTGATGCACACGCTCTTGCCGCTGCCGGTGGTGCCGGCGATCAACAGGTGCGGCATGCGCGCCAGGTCCGCTGCGTATGGTGCGCCGGAGACATCCCGACCCAGGGCGATGGCCAAGGGGGATTTCTCGGCCAGCCGGCGGAACGCCTCGCTCTCCATGAGCGAGCGCAGGTCCACCGGGCTGACCTGCGCATTCGGCACCTCGATGCCCACCAGCGCGCGACCGGGGATGGGTGCTTCGATGCGAATGGATGGCGCTGCCAGGGCCAGGGCCAGGTCGTTCTGCAGGGCTGCGATGGCGCTCACGCGCACCTTTTGCGCTTGTTTCTGCCATTCCACGACGGCCTGTGGCGCGCGCTTGGTGGTGATAACGCTGCCGGCTAACCCCAGGCTGGCCAACGTGGCCTCTAACGTTTCCTTCAAGTTGATCGCCTCGCCCAGGCCGGCAGGAAATCGGATGGTCAGCCGTTCGGTGAGCAAATCGCTTTGAGCGAAGTCGTCGAAGCGAAATAGGCGCGCCATGAGTTGATCGGTCAGCGCGCCGCGCAAGCTGTTGACCTGGCTGAGTTTGATCCGCAGCTTGCGTTCGGTGTCGGCGCCGATCTCAAAATAGGCTCGGCCAGCGCGCCGTTCGCCTTCAGCGATGCTGGTGCTGAGGTCTAGCTCGCTCAGCAGGTTGCGCAGCAGCGCGCGAAAGCCGGCCTCGCGCGCGTCCACGATCGCTGCAGGCAGCTCTAGCAGCGCCGCCGTGCGGTCGGCGCTCAGCGCGACGTTGATGGATTCGTAGAGCGCTGAGGCCACAGCGTTGCGCAGCCGTTGCGCAGCTTTCTCGCGCTGTTGCGGGCTGCGGTCAACGTAGCCTGGCTCGACCCCGAACTGCGTGATCGTCGGCCCAACTCG
>Ga0308419_1000716_pt1 | contig 23299 bp, 18 predicted proteins | sample HotsprSampleMS50_FD_203674 | JGI IMG/M metagenome (GOLD analysis project Ga0308419, IMG submission 203674) | Hot spring phototrophic mat microbial communities from Mushroom Spring, Yellowstone National Park, Wyoming, United States - 20090730_MS50 ... | reverse complement strand
TTGTCGGTGTAGGAGCTAGTAGAGTAAGAGACTTATTCGATCAAGGTAAAAAAAATGCACCTTGTATAATTTTTATTGATGAAATTGATGCAGTAGGAAGACATCGTGGCGCTGGATTAGGTGGTGGGCACGATGAAAGAGAACAAACTCTTAATCAATTACTTGTTGAAATGGATGGTTTTGAGCAGAATAGTGGAGTTATTATAATTGCTGCTACAAATAGGCCTGATGTTCTTGACCCTGCATTATTGAGACCAGGTAGATTTGATAGACAAGTTGTTGTTGATAGACCCGATGTTAAAGGTAGAGAGGGAATCCTTAAAGTTCATACACGAAATATTCCTCTGGCAGAAGATGTTAAATTAGAAATTCTTGCTAAGGGAACTCCTGGTTTGGCAGGTGCTGAATTAGCCAATTTAGTTAATGAAGCAGCTTTACTTGCTGCTCGTAAGAACAAGAAAAAAGTTGAAATGATAGATTTTGAAGAAGCTAAAGATAAAGTAATGATGGGTATGGAAAGAAAAAGTTTAATAATTTCTGAAGAAGAAAAACGAACTACTGCATATCACGAAATTGGTCACGTTCTTGTTGCCAGAATGATTCCTGAAGCTGACCCAGTTCATAAAGTAACTATTATTCCACGTGGACGAGCGTTGGGGGTCACAAGTTATCTACCAATCGATGAAAAGCATACTTACTCAAAAGAATATCTTGAGGCTATGATTACATACGCCTTAGGTGGTAGAGCTGCCGAAAAAATTGTTTTTAACCATTATACCACTGGTGCAGGGAACGATATAGAAAAAGCAACTAATATCGCAAGAAAAATGGTATGTGAATGGGGTATGAGTGAAAAGCTTGGACCTTTATCATTTGGTTCTAAGCAAGAAGAGATTTTTTTAGGACGTGAAATTCAAAGACATAGAGATTACAGCGAGAAAACCGCTATTGAGATAGATGAGGAAGTTAAAGAGATAATTAGAAAAGCTGAAAATCGAGCCGAAAAAATTTTATTAGAAAATATTGATTTGCTTCATAAACTCTCTAAAGAACTTTTAGAAAGAGAAATTTTAGACGCTGAAGAAATTGATGCTATAATAAATGGGGTTGAACTGCCTCCTACTAAAAAGAGTGATGATAATTCTCATGAAGATATTCCTGAACACGTAAAAAAGTTACTTGAACAAAGAAATAAAAAAGAAACTGCATCCAATAATGAATCAAATTAATGATGGTTCTATTTCCTATAAGGATGAATTAATAAGAAAATTAATTCATCTTTCTTCTTTGTCAATTCCATCAATTTATTATTTTATTTCAAGGGAACTGGCTCTTACGATATTAGGAATTTTAAGTCTTTTAGCGCTTGCAATTGATTTAGGGCGTTATCGTTTCACAAAATTTGGTGAATTATTTTACAAAATTTTTGGATTTCTTCTTCGTAAACACGAAAAGGATAAAATAAAGAAAAATCTTAATGGTGCTACTTATGTTTTATTATCTGCTTTTCTGGGTGTTTTAATATTACCTAAATTGATTTTTATAAATGCTTTTGCAATTCTTATCATAAGTGATTCTTCTGCTGCACTTATTGGCAGGCGTTATGGTAAAACCCCATTTCTAAAAAAAAGTCTTCAGGGAACTTTAGCCTTTTTTATTAGTGCAATTATCGTAATTGTTTTCGCCCCAAAATATGATAATCTATTTGGTGAGTATTTAATTGGTATTCTTGCTGCAATTGTTGGTTCTATAGTTGAAAATATTTCTAATGACCTTGTTGATGACAATTTATCTATTCCTTTAATTATTGGATTTTTTATGTGGGGTTTATATTTAATTTTTTTTCCTGAACTAATTGTCAAAAATAATTTAAAAATTTAAATGAGAATTTATCTTGCAGTAATCTTAATTTTTTTGTCATTTCTTTCTTGTGAAACTAAAAAAAATGCTTTTGGTTTAGAAGATGAAATTTATGTTATTGCTGATTCACTTGAATATGAAGAACTTAAGTTAGCATTAGAATCCACGTTTGAAATAGAAATAAACACCCCTTTACCAGAAAAATTATTCACCCTAAAACCAGTTAGATTGAATTCTTTAGATAGAATTAAATTAAGAAAAAATATTATAATCATAGCACCACTATATTCACAATCTCAAACATCTAATTTCATAAATGAAATAGTAGATGATTCTATCGAATCTTTTTTTAAAGAAGAGCAAGATTTTTTTCTTATTCAAAATGATGTTTGGGCTAAAAATCAGATCGTTGCTATAATTTCTGCTCCATCTATCCAAGAATTAGAATTTAAAATTCTCAAAAACAAAGACAAATTATTATATAATTTCCAAAAGAAATCAAATGAAAGATTAAAAGAAAGTCTTTATAATTCTAGATACGAAAGAAAAGAAATAGAGGGTTTATTATTAAGAGATTTTGGCTGGGTTATTTATGTTCAAGCAGATTTTAAATTAGCTAAAAAAGATTCTACTAATAATTTTGTTTGGTTAAGACGCTCTCCTAATAGCGATATGGAAAGATGGATTTTTATACATTGGATTGATAATGCAAATCCGCTGTACTTAAACATTGATTCAATTATACAAATCAGAAATCGTTTGACTGAAAAATATTATCGCACCTCAGATGATTCTGCTTATGTAATTGTGGCTGAAAACTATTTAACTCATACTGAGGTGAATTTTAATAATCGTTATGCAATATTAACTCAGGGTCTTTGGGATTTGAATATAAAAGGTATGGGTGGTCCTTTTATTAATTATTCATTTTATGATGAAAATTCTAAAAGAATTTATATGCTTGATGGTTCTATATACGCACCTAAATATTATAAACGAAATCTTATACAGCAGGTTGATGTTTTACTGCAATCTTTTCTAACAAGGGAAGAACTTTCGCAGGAAAGAATTGATGAACTTATAAGTTCGATTGATGAAAAAGTAAAATATTAATTTTTACCTAAGTTGTTCAGGAATTATCAAATTGGGGTCTATATCTTTTGCTTTATCAATATAAATTTTAATTTTCTCATATCTGTTAAACATTTTTTCATATATTGCGCGATTCAATAACATTGTTGTAACAATATTTACAAGTCCAGATTGATATTTATCTTTAATTTTATCAATTCTAAATGTAAAATCTGGTAATGGAGCTTCAACATATTCTTTAGTTTTTACTACTTTAAAGGTTAGTAAGTAAGGTACTATATCATATCCTGCGGGTAATGTAAATTCTCCTCTTTGCATTTCATTATCAATTATTTCTGGAGTTAAGTGAAATTCTCTTTCATTAATATTAGTTGTAACTAAATTTGTCATTATTCTTCTATAAAGAGATTCGAGCAAATTTGAATTATAATTTTCTTTTCTTTCAAAAGGTTTTAAGGCCTTTAAAAATAAATCGATTTCAGTTTTAGTTCCTTTTAGTATTTTAGGATATTGATTCTCTATTTGATTAAAATACCAAGAACGTCTTAATAATTCTTTATCAATAACAACAACGTCTCTTCTATAATTTTCAACAAATTGAAAATAATATGATGGCGATATAAAATAATCCCATTGATATCCAAAGATAATAGAATTTGGGGGAACTGAGTTTAATAATGCTTTTGTATAATCTTCATATATGTAGTTATTTGATTGATTTACAACTGAATAGTTAAATGCTAATTGATTGAATGGAAACAGTAATAATAAAGCTATATAAAAACTCTTACTAAATTTTTGGTATTTGTCAATAAGCCATATCAAACCGAAAGTTGAAAATAAAGCAAGTGAGAAATATGAAAGAATAAAATACGAATCAATATCATTGATGTCATAATTGATTGAGTATAAAATTGTAAATAAAAATAATATTAGATTGAAAATGAAAAATTTTTTATAATATCGGAAAGTAGAAACTATACCAATAAAACTAATAAAAATAGTAAAGTAAAATTCTTTTGGAAGATTTGAAATAAAATATGCTAATTGTTTTTTAGCCGCATCCATAGATGTAAATAGCCATACTTGGTATTGAAATCCAGAGACGTGTCTAAGTAATCTTTCTAAATCTATAGGATTACCCCAGTTTAGTATTGGATTTTGAGCTGCTCGTAGTGGTAGATAAACATAAATTAAAATTATAGTTATTATAAAAATAAGAATCATAAATACTAATTGCTTTGTAAGTTTTGATTCTAATTTATTTTTTGAAAAAAATAAGTAAGCAGTAGCTGGTATAATTAATAATGTAGTCATATGATTTGTGAAACCTAATGCAAGAAAAAATGAGAACATCAACCAATAATGTTTGTTATTTGAGCTTATAAATGATTTGATTAACAAAGAAATAATCAAACTAAATAAAAGAATTTGAAGGCTGTAAACCTCAACGCTTGTACTTTGAAACCAGATTGTTTTCGAAAATGCTAAAATTAGCCCAGTTATTACAGATAGAAAAATTTTCTCAAATTCTGTAAGATTAATTTCTTTAATATTCTTCTGATTATTTTTCTTTTTTATTTGTTTTGATTCAAATCTAAAATAATTGAGGTTATCGAGAATGAATTTTACAGTTATTGTGAAAATCATAACAGCTAATGATACATAAATCATTGCTAAAAAATTCATTTGAAAAATTTTTGAGTCAAATAAATTTATGTTTGAAAAAAGATATCCAAGTAAAGTGTAGAGCGGATAGCCCGTTGGATGAGCAATTCCTAAAGTAATCTGAACAGCTGCTAATTCTCCACTATCAATTTGAATTGTTGATGGTGCTATCGTCGTCAAATAAACAATTACCGTTAAAATTACCGTTATAACTGAAAAATATTTCGATAGATATTTCATAGTTTATTGAAATGTGTTATTAAAAATTCTGATGTTACTTTGAAAAACTTTTTTAAATAAATCTTGCAATTCATTAATAGATTTTTTTTCAAAGATTTCACTTAATATAAAAAAGTTTTCATCTTCAAAATCAATTTTAACCGATTTAGAACTTGAGACTATTTGATAGTAAATTTCAAATTTTTTCAATAAAATAAAGTTATTCTCAATTTCTCTAAACTGATTATTATGTTCTATCAAATAATTGATTCTTTCTATAGTAGAGTTTGAATAATAAGGTAAATTATTTAGATTTAATAAATAATAGTAGCCAATAATGAAAGCGATATCAATCAATCCACCAGAAACTTTTTTGAGATTTACTAAATATTCCGACGAGCCAACCAATTTATTTCGCATTTCTAATAATTCTTTTTTTATCACTTCATTATCAAGCATTAAAATTCTTTGTGATAATTTTTTAATAATTAAATCGAAATAATGTTTGTCACCGGCAATTAACATTGATTTTGAGTATGATAAAAGCTCCCATATACGAGCTCTTTTCTCTATGTAATTAATTAAATCATCAAAATTCCAAACTAATTGGCTGCTTCTACCTTCAGGTCTCAATCTACAATCAACTTCTATATTTAGTTCTGATTTTATTTTATTTAATAGATTTTGAAAATCATATTGAGCATCTATGAATTTTTCAATATTATTCGATACAAAAATTAAATCAATATCACTAAATAGATTCATTTCTTCAGTTGCAAAACTCCCAAATCCTAATACAACTAAATCTTTTACATAAGTTTTAATTCTTGGATCTTTTTCTATTAAATGTAAGATATTTTTAGAATAAAATTTAGTATTTAATTCAAAGAATTTTTTTAAATCAATTATTCCAGTTATAAATTGCAAACTAGAAGAAAACTTAAATAATAAGGGAATAAATTCTATGAGAGAACTTTCATTAATTTTAACAAAAGCGTTTCTTGAAATATAATAATCTCTGACGCTTTCATTTTCCAATAAGCAGTTTAATAAGAATTTGTATTTATCACATATTTCCAATGTAATATTTAAAAATTTTATGTCCTTAAATAAATCATACCAATATTGTGGAATAGAATAGGACTTAATTATTCTTACAAAGTTATCTAAAGTTTTATCAGGATTCTTTGAGTTACTTAAATAATTAAGTATATGATTGGATATTTGATTGAAAGAATTGATTGTATATTCATCAAATTTTTTTGAATGGACTGTGCTTACTCCAGTTGAAAGAAAAATATAATTTGAAATTGCCTTTTTTCTTTCTTTGAAATTTATTTTATCAAATAGATTATCAGTTTTATCTGAACTAATAATCTGGTTAAAAAAAGAAGAATTGAATTTTCTTTTATTTTCTATATCTTCTTTAAATGCCAAAGAACTTTTGTATTCTAAAAAGAAACTTAATTTTTCAAGAATTTCTCCATTATCAGGAATATGATGAGTTTGTAGGTTATTCATTAATTGAAGAAAATGTTCAATTTTTCTAAAAAGTATATAATTTGATTTTAGTGATTTAAATTCATCTTTTGTTATTAATTTTTTTTTAAAGAGTTTATTTAGTGCCTTTAGAGTGTTTTTTTCCCTTAATTCTTTGTCTTTACCTCCATTAAAGATTTGTAATGCTTGCACTGAAAATTCAATATCTCTAATACCACCAGATGATAATTTTATATTTACTTCATCTTTTAATCTTATCTCTATAGAATTCTTGATGTATTTAAGTTTATCAACAGGGGATGAGAAAAATGTTTTAGGATATATCAAATTCTGAATGTATTCATAAAATTTATTAAAAAGTTTTTTTGATCCACTTACAAAAGAAGATTTGATTAACATTTGTCTTTCCCAGAATTCACTCTGATGCTCATAATAATAAAGATATTCTGAAAGTGTGTTTACTAATTCAGAATTTCTACCATATGGTCGCAATCTAAAATCAATTCTATATAAATCGCCCTGTGGTGATATTTCAGATGATTTATTTATGAAGAGCTTTACAACTTCTTCGTAAACTTTATTGGTGTTTAAGTTGTTTGAAATTTGTAGATTGTATTCTGTAAATAAAATTAAGTCAATATCTGAACTATAGTTAAGTTCTTCGCCACCAAGCTTTCCTAAACTAATTAAACAATAATTAGGTAACTTGTTTATTTTGTACTTGTTTTTAATTTCTTTAATACATAGTAGGAACAAGAAATTACATATCTGATTAGCTAATTGAGAGAGTGATTTTGTTATTCTTATTATGTTTTCATTATAGAAATAATCTAAAATTCCTAATCTTAAAATTTCTTGCTTTTTAAAGTTTCTAAGAGAATTAATTTTTGAATTAAAGCTAATCTTAGTCAAATCTATATTCTTTATTCTTTCAGAATAATATTTATTAATCTTTCCACTCAATGTAGCAGAACCATTGCATATAAAATAAAAATAGTTTGGATGCTTAACTATAATATCGGTAAGATAATTACTGTAAGTTACAATAGTTAAAATTAAATCGATGTAATGTTCGTATTTTAATAAATCTGAAACAAATAAGTTTAAATGAAATTGATTGTCTAATAATCGTAATAGATTTATTTCAGAAGAATAAGTAAAATAAAATTTATTGAGCCTTGACTCAATTTTTGTTAAAAACAACTCAATTTTTTCAGAATCAATTTTACCTGATGCTAATTGAAAAAATTTATCAATGAATTCTTGAGATAAATTATTAAGCCTGCTCACATTAAAAAAATACGATTAAATGATATTTAAAAATATGTAAAATGAAAATTAAAGAATGATTTAGGTTTGGTTATTGGGTATTTATTTTCTGAGTGTTTTAATAGTCAATAAATGAATTGTAACACCAATTGCTATCATTATTAATATAATTCTTATATAGGTTAACTCCGTAAAATAAAAAGCTGATAATAGAATCATTATCCATAAAAAAGAAATATTGAAAATTTTTGCTTTTACGGTTAATCCAGTTTTGTCTTCGTAATTTTTAATATATTGTCCAAGTATTCTATGATTTTTTAACCATTGATGCGCCTTTGTTGAACTTTTCAGAAAACAGGCTGAGGCAAGTATTAAAAAAATTGTAGTTGGTAGAACTGGAAGGAAAATACCAATTACTCCAATAACGACAAGCAGAACACCACTAATCAAGTAAAAAAATCTGTAAATTCGTGGCATCTCTAAATTTTTAAGTTCAATTTTTTTTTTCATTTTAAGTTGAATTTACAATTAAATTTTCTTAAAGCAATTAAGTAAAATTATTTTTAATCATATACAAACATTATTAATCGAAATTTATAAAACAAATTGATAATAATTATATTCACATTAGAAAAATTTATTCAATAAATTATTAAAGATGGAGATGGAATAAATGTTTGTCGATAAAAAAAACATTAATTTTTTTGATTGCGATCCAGCTGGAATAATTTTTTTCTCTCGAGTTTTTGAGTTTTGTCATTCAGCTTATGAAAAACTCATTCAGAGTTTCAACCTCGATGAGAATTATTGGGATAACCCCTCTTATTTAGTTCCTATAATTCATACAGAATGTGATTATTTTAATCCATTAAAATATGGCGATGAGCTTTCAATTGAATTACAAGTTTCTAAATTAAAGAGTTCTTCGTTTGAAATAACTTATAAATTATTTTCTAAAGGAATATTATGTGCAACTGTAAAAACAGTGCATATTTTTGTTAGTAGAGAAAATTGGGTTAAAATGGAAATACCAACTGAAATAATGATTGGACTGCAATATCATTTAGCCAAATGAAATATTAATTGAACATTTTTTTTACCTTTTCTCTTTCTATTTTTCCAAGAGAAGTTCTGGGGAGTTTATCTGTTTGAAAGAATTTTTTAGGAATCTTATAAGACGATAATTCTTTTTTAAGTTCATTCTTTATATGTTCTTCATCAATGTTTCCATCTAAAACTAAAAGAGCTGCTACAATTTGACCCCAATAAACATCTTGAATTGGAAAAACACAAGCTTCTTTTATTGAAGGAATTTTAAGTAAAGCATTTTCTACTTCATATGGATTAATGTTCTCACCTCCAGATACAATTAAATCTGTTCTTTTGGCTTCAATAAATAAATATTCATCTTCATCTATTGTTCCTAAATCACCTGAGTAATAAAAACCATTTTGAACCTTTTGTCTAAACTCTGTTTCATTATTTAAATAATTCTTAAATAAGCTATTAGTTGAGATGAGTATTTCATTTTCATTTGAAACCTTTAACTTAACGTTTTTAACAGGTCTACCAACAGTGTTTGGTCTTTTAATAATTTCTTTCACCTCAGCGGCAGTTATAAGAGATGCTGTTTCTGTTGAACCATAAACACGAATAGGATTCCATCCTTCCTCTTGAGCTTTTAATAATAAATTATCTTCAGAAAAACCACCTCCAATTAAGCATACTTTTAAAGATTTATCAGGTTTTATCTTTTCATTTAGTAAATTGTTTAATTGAGCTGCAACAAGTGAAATATGTGTCGGTTTAAATTTGTAGATTGAATTTTTAAGAGAGTTTATTTGATTGTCAATTGGTAAAATTAATTCACAACCATTTGATAATGCTCGACAAATGATTTGAAAGCCACCGATGTGGTAAAAGGGAAGAGAAGCAAGCCATCTATCACCAATGTTTTGTTTAAGTATATCACTACAATTAAAAATACTATTTACAAGTGAAGCAAAGCTATGAATTACTCCTTTCGGTTTTGCGGAACTTCCGGAGGTGAAAATTACTACAGATTCATCATTACTTCTCTTAAATGATAGTTTGTAGTTTAAGCCAAATAAATCATTGAAAGAAATTTTTTTTATTTCAAGTGATTTAACTAAATCTTCTAAAATTTTTTCATAAAAAATGATTTCAAAACTATTATCAGTAATTAAATCTTTGATTTCTTTTTCTGTCCACTTTATGTTTAATGGAACAGGCACTAACCCAAGATTCCAAAGAGCAATAGTAATAATTATAAATTCTTTACAATTTGAAGATAAAATAGGAATATACTTTTGATTAGACTGTATAATTGAACTTAAATTATTAGAGATTTTTTGAGAATGTTCAAATACTTGCTTATAAGATAATGATTCAAATTCAGTTTTGATTGCGATTAAATCTGAACGATTAGAATATTTATAAAAAATTTCCTTCATCTAAAAAATCATATAATCATACCTAATGAGAATAATGCTCCAAACAATGCTGAATATTTTGCACTGAGCTCTAAAGTTTTATTTAGTTGTTCACCCTCAAAATTGAAGATCATTCTCGAGAGAATAACTGCAAAAGGAAAAGAAATATAGGGGGAAAATATTGTTGTATTGAAATTAAATTTAAAAAATAGAATTATTGGTACAGTATAAGCAATAAGTAAAAAAAATATGTATTCATATCTTGAAAAATTTTTACCTAAAAGAACAGCCAGAGTTTTTTTCCCAACCTGTTTATCCTCTTCAATATCTCTGTAATTATTTACAATCAAGATGTTTGTAATTAAAGCTCCAACAGGTAAAGAAACGAGAAATGAAATAAAGTTGAATTCCTGATGATGCAGATAATAAGTTCCCATAGTTCCAACAATTCCGAAAAATAAGAAAACGAAAATATCTCCTAATCCTTTATAAGCGAGTGGAAAAGGTCCAGCTGTGTATGCGAGGCCAGCTATTATTGATGAAACACCAATCAATAAAGTTTTCCAATCAGTTACATATACAAGGTATAATCCAAGTAAAAAGGTTAGAGCATAGGTTAAAAAAATACCAATTCTCATCTCGTGTGGAGAAATTAAACCAGCAGATATAACTCTTAATGGACCTTTTCGTTTATGAGTATCAGCACCATTTAGGTAATCATATAAGTCGTTAGTAAAATTTGTTCCAATTTGAATTAGCAAAGAACAAATTAAGGCAATGATTGAATAAATTACATAGAACCTACCTTGATTATATGCTAAAGAAGAACCAACCATAACAGGAACTAAAGCAGCTGGCAGTGTTTTAGGTCTGCTTGCAATAATCCACGAATAGAATTTACTTTGATTTTTCATCAGATTGAAATTTGAAAAAATTAAGGTAATCTCGGAAATTTATTGAAATCAGGTTTACGTTTTTGAATATAAGCATTTTTTCCTTCCTGAGCTTCTTCACTCATATAATAAAGCAATGTAGCGTTACCAGCAAGTTCTTGAATACCTGCTTGACCATCAAGTTCAGCATTGAATGCAGATTTCAGAACACGAATAGCCATTGGACTGTGCTGCATAATTTCTCTAGCCCATTGCACAGCTTCATCCTCGAGTTTATCAATAGGGACTACAGTATTAACTAATCCCATTTCAAGTGCTTGTTGAGCGTTATATTGCCTGCACAAATACCAAAATTCACGCGCTTTTTTCTGTCCGACAATTCTTGCAAGAAAACTAGAGCCAAATCCGCCATCAAAACTACCAACTTTAGGACCTGTTTGACCGAAGATTGCGTTGTCTGCTGCAATAGTTAAGTCGCAAACCACATGTAAAACATGTCCTCCGCCAATAGCATAGCCTGCAACAACAGCAATTACAACTTTTGGGATGCTCCTTATAATTTTTTGTAAATCAAGAACATTTAATCTTGGAACATTATCATCGCTTCCAATGTAACCTTTGTCGCCTCTTATTCTTTGATCGCCACCAGAGCAAAAAGCATATTTCCCATCTTTTGATGGTCCAGCACCAGTTAATAAAATTACACCAACTGATTGATCTTCTCTGGCGATGTTAAAAGCGTCAATCATTTCTTTAACAGTCTCAGGTCTGAATGCATTTCTAACCTCGGGTCTATTGATTGTAATTTTAACAATTCCTTCGCTTTCTAGTTTTTCAAAAATGATATCTTGGTATTCTTTAATTTTTATCCAATTGTATTTCATATATCTCCTTATAGATTATTTCTGAACTTGTTCTGTTGATAGTTGATTTAAATAATTAGTGACAATTTCTATAAATCTTTGTGGAGCTTCAAGATGAGTATTGTGCCCAGAATTTTTAACAACTTTATGTTTAGCTTTTTTAAAGCCACGCGCAATTCTAGAATTTATGAAAGTATATTTGGTATCAAGTTCACCACTAATTAAGATGGTCTTAACAGGAATTGATTTTAATTTATCATGTAAGGGGGGCATAATTCCAGTTGAGAAGCCCTTTAATATATTCATCATTCCAATCTTACTATTATCATATTTTTTCTTATGTAATTTTTTTATTTTATCATTTGAGAATCTTCTTTGAGTGTTGAACATTTCCTGATCATACCATAGTTCAATAAATTCTTCCATTGTATGATTGTTAATAAAATCTATCAATTTTAGGTCTTCCTCATATTTTTTTTTTCGTTCAGATTCATTTTTAATTCCCGCTGAGGAACTTTCAAGAATTAGACCTTTGATTTCTTTTGGGTAAGTTGCAGCAAATGATAATGCTACTCTTCCACCCATTGAATAACCAATCAAAATTATTGGATTATAAGGACTTAATTTATCTTTTATAAATTTAATTTGGTCAACAATTGATTCTGTTGTATAATAAATTAGATTAACTGGTTTATCACTTTTCCCATGTCCGATTAAATCAATTGCAACATAATTAAATGTTTCTGGAAGTTGTTCAATTATTGGCAACCATTCTTCTGAATTACCTGTAAATCCATGAATAAACAAAACAGTAAACTTTTTGTGGTCAATTCCTTTAGGAATTAATAAATTCAGTTTGAAATCTTTATAAAATAATTCCATTTAATTATCTCACTACAAAATTTTTTTTGATATATTCCAAAATTTTTCTTTTAGAGCTTTTGTGTAAAGTGAATTAGTTTTCACTTCCAAAATTAAAAAGGATTTATATTTATTTGCAGTTAAAATTGATTTTTTAAGTTCATTCAAAGATTTAACAAGTTTGTATTTAAGTCCAAAACTCTCACAAATTTTTTTGACATCAAAACTAATGGGTGTTAAAAAGTATTTTTTGAAGATTTGTTTATGCTTCGATATTGGAAAATAGTTAAAGATAGCTCCACCATTATTGTTTATTAAAATTACTATTAGTGGAATGTTAAATTGTTTAGCAATCATTAAACTATTCAAATCATAATAAAAAGATAAATCGCCAACCACCAAAAAAGTTTTTCGTTTTGATTCCAGAGCCACACCAAGTGAAGATGAAATAATACCATCAATACCGCTTGCACCACGATTCTGAAAAATATTTATTCTTTTCTTATGTAAAGATGAGAAGAAATCTAAATCGCGCACCGGTAAACTATTTCCAACAAAAAGATTAGATTTGTCTGGAAGATTATCAATTAATTCTAAAATTATGCTTACTTCATTTAGAGAGTTTCTAAATATTTTATGTTTAATAATTTCAATTTTATAATCAATTGATTTTAGATATTCGAGAGTATCAATAGAAAATACTTTGATGTTTGATTTAATTATAGCCTCAATAAACTTTTCTGGTTCAAACTTGATTATCTTTGCTTTTTTTGTTGAATCGAAACGATCTCCGAATTCATTAATAATATATCTTTTAGCCTTTGATTTTATGATAAAATCTTCAATTGCCTGAGAAGTTAAATTTCTTCCGAAATGAATAACTGATTCAGGTTTGAATTTTAATATCAAATTCTCATTTCTTAGCAATGGTTCAAAGTTAGTTATTAAATTCTTTATTGTTGTTTTCGAATACCTAACACTTGAATTTGCGTCGGCATAAATTGGAATGTTAAACCTTGTTGAAAATTTATTTAATAATTTTAGAAACCTCTGATTGAATTTACCAGCACCGATAGTTATAAGGTCGACTGATTTAATGTTTAAGTTTTCATCAAGTAAATACTTATTGATTTTATTGGTTGATAAAAATTTATCAGATAACTCATTTACATACATTATTAAGTTATCATCAATAAAATCAGTTGTTAATTCAGGTTCAAAAGGTTTTTCAAATTGAAAATTTAGATGAACGGGACCTTTATCTAGAAAATTTGATATTAGAATTGCCTCGGAAATTTTTGAAAGAAGGTTTCGTAAAGATTTTTTATCAATTGAGGGAAGAGGTAATTCTGCAAAATATCTTATATGATTTTTATAAATATTTTTTTGATTGATTGTTTGGTTTGACCCTGTATTTCTCAAATAAGATGGTCTATCAGCGGTGCAGACTATAAGTGGAATACGACTCTGATAAGCTTCTATTATTGCAGGATAGAGTTCAGCAGTAGCAGTTCCTGATGTCGTAACAATAATAACAGGTGAGTTTGATGACTTAGCAATCCCTAATGCAAAAAATCCTGAAGTTCTCTCATCTACTATTGGATATGATTTAATTCTTTTTTCTGAAGAAATAGCAAATGTTAAAGGAGTGCTTCTTGAACCAGGTGATATACAAGCATATTTAATTCCTGAGTTAACAAAAAAATCTGTAAGTGTTGCTGTCCAGAAAATATTTCTGTTAATTTTAATTTTCATTATCAAATAAAGAAATTATTGGTTTAAGCTTCAATTCAGTTTCAATAAATTCCTCATATGGATTTGATTCTTCTACTACTCCACAACCAGCAAAAGTATTGAGTATATTGTTGGATAACAATGCTGATCTAATTGCAACATAAAATTCTGCTTTACCTGATAAATTAAACATCCCAACAATCCCTGAATACAAGCCCCTATCAAAACCTTCAAGAGTTATTAGCTTTTCTAGGGATTTAGATATTGGTATTCCACAAATTGCTGGTGTAGGAAAAATTGATTCGATGAGATGAAAATATTTCAAATTGTTTTTAAGTCTGCCAGATATTTTAGTTTGAAGATGTTGAATATTTTTTAATCTTTTAATTAACGGTGTTTCATCAATTTTAATTTCAAAAAGATGATTTTGAAGATTTTCTTTAAGATGGTTTATAACTATATAATGTTCTTTTTTGATTTTCTGACTTTCTGAAAGTAATAAAGCTAACTCTGAATCTTCAAATTCATTTGAGCCACGATTAATTGATCCAGCAAGCGCTTCTGTCATAAATATATCTTTTTCAAATTTTCCTAAAAGCTCAGGACTTGACCCAAAGAAATAATCCGTATCAGATTTAATTAAAAAATTACAGCAGTCAAAGTAATCTGAATTAAGTTTTTCAAAAACATCAAACCAATCTATTGAACCTGAAATTTTAAAGTCAACTTTTCTGGCAAGAACTATTTTTTGCAATTTATCTTCTCTAATATCTTGAATTGCTTCTGCAAGTTTTTGTTCCCAGATGATATAATCTTCTTCAGATAATTTTTTGATTATGCTCTTTTTATTAAATTGATTTGATTTTCTAATAATGTCAAGTATAAATTGCTTTGATTCTTTTATTTTACTGACATTTAAAGTTGAAGATGTTAGAAAATTATATGCGCAGTATAGATTACAGCCTTTACTGAAAATTAGATATTGTGGAATTATCCATAAACTATTCTTGAAACTTTTCCAGAGCCTTTCTTTATTTACAGAAGGAAACTTTGAATATCCGAAGAACAATTGTAGTTCTTCATCTTCTTGTTCAATTTTAATATTATTTTTAAAATTTAATATAAATTCATCGAGTATGGATAATTTTTTTTCACCTAAATCGAGATTAAATAAATTCCCAACTGCCAGATATTCAGTATTATCAAAAGGTTTTGAAATATAAATAATCGAATCTGTAATCTCATCTAAAGAATTAAGAAAATTTGAAATTCTATAACCATCAATCGGAAAAATTATTTGATGAAATTTCAATTTATCTTTCGTTAAATCAATTAAGATATTTTGATTTAGTTGTTTCAGAAATGATTGTTCTTTTTATTATTTATTTGTAAAATTAAATATTTCAAACACAACCTCAGCTTAATTAAATATAACAACAAAAAATAATTCACTATCATTATTCTAATAATTTTTTGATATAACTAACTGGATGTAAAACTTCTATGTTGAGATTAAATTTTTCAGCACCATATTTAATCTGACCAATACAGCCAGGATTTCCTGTTAAAACAATTTTAGCTCCGGTGTTTCTAATATTTTTTATTTTCCTTTGAAGTTGTAATAGTGCATCATCATATCTGATAATGTTATAAATTCCAGCGCTACCGCAACACCAGGTAGCTTCTTCTAATTCTATAAATTTAATTCCTGGAATGGATTTTATAATTTGTCTTGGTTGTATTGATATTTTTTGTGAATGAACTAAATGACAAGCATCGTGATATGTTATTGCATCAAGTTCGTAGCTTTCCTTAAACTTTGATTTTAACAAGTTAATTTCTGCGGATAAAAACTCAGTAACATCTTTAACTTTTGAAGAAAAAATCTTTGCTTTTTCAGCGTAAAGTGGATCATCTTCAAGCAAATGAGCATAGTCCTTCATAAATGCTCCACAACCAGCAGAGTTTGATATTAAGTAATCATAATCGTATTTAATAAATGTATCTATATTTTTTCGAGCCAACTTTAATGCAAATTCAATATCTCCATTATGAGCCATTAATGAGCCACAACATACCTGAGCTTTTGGTGTAATGACTTTACAACCTAATTTTTTTAATACCTTAATTGTATCAACATTAATATCGGCAAACATTGTGTTCATTAAACAACCAAAATGAAAAGCAGTATTAAATATTATTTCTCCTTCGGGTAATTCTTCTTCTTTAATTAAGGAATCAGAAAATTGATTTGATATTATTGGAGAAAGCTTTTCAATTTCATAAAGTTTTTTTGAAAACAATTTAAGTAAACCGGTTTTTCTTAAAAATTTATTTAATGCAAGTTTCTGATAAATCCAAAATAATCTTGAAACAATCTTAAGTGTTAATTTTGACGCAATTATTTTTCTTAGAGCAAATCTTTTAAGAAATAAATAAATTTTTGGTGTAAAGCCACTTTCATCGACTAAAACTCGGGCAGCTTCAACCATTCTACCATATTTTACACCTGCGGGACAAGCAGTTTCACAAGCTTGACAATCTAAACAAAAATTCATTTCCTCTGCAAAAAGTTTACTCAACTCCATTTCACCTCTTGCTACAGAGCGAATCATTCTAATTCTTCCTCGTGGAGAAGATCTTTCAAGTTTAGTTAAATCATAGGTTGGACAATTTGACAAACACATTCCACAATGAATACATTGTTGAAGAATATCATCGTTGGGAAGAACTTTTAATAATTTAGAAATGGCAGAATGGTTATTCATTAAAATTAGCTATATGTTCTCGTTTATTTGGTAAAGAACCCTCACATTTTGGCGAGATGGAAAATATCTTGCCAGGATTTAATATATTATTCAAGTCTATTGCTTTTTTTATCCTCATCATAATATCAATACCAACAGGTCCTGTAACTTTTTCAAGGAATTGTTTTTTTGCTAATCCAGTTCCATGTTCACCAGTTATAGTGCCACCTAATTTAATTGCTTCATCAAAGATGTAGTCAAAAGCACGATGAACTTTATCTAATTCTTTTGGGTCTCTTTCATCTGTTAGTGCGGTTGGATGAAGATTCCCATCACCAGCATGACCAAAGTTGCCAATAATAACATCAAACATTTTTGATGCATTTATAATTTTTTCAATCATCAAAGGAAGTTCACTTCTTGGTACAGTTGCATCTTCTAAAATTGTTGTTGGCTTTTTCCTTGCAAGAGCACTAAAAGCACTTCTTCGAGCTGATTTAAGAATGTTTGCTTGACTTTCATCTAATGCTACCTGAATATTGGTAGCGTTATTTTTTTTTAGTATGAATTTTATTGTTTCTGCATCATCTTGCACTTCAGAGCCTTTTCCATCAACTTCAATCAAAAGTAGTGCATCAATATTTCTTGGTAATCCGATTTTTGTATAATCTTCAACACAATTTATAGTTGTATTATCGAGAAATTCCATCATCGCTGGAGTAATTTTTGCGGCAATGATTTCAGAAACTGCTTTTGCAGAGTCGATTAGTTTATCAAAAAATGCTAGGATAGTAATTGATTTAGCAGGTTTAGGAATTAATTTTAACAATACTTTAGTTATAATTCCTAAAGTTCCTTCGCTACCAACAATAAAGTCACGAAGATTATAACCTGCAACATCTTTCATATTTTTACCACCTGTTCTTAAAAACCTTCCATCAGGTAAGATCATTTCAACTCCCAGCACATAATTTTTTGTGACACCATACTTTAATCCACGAAGTCCGCCTGCATTGTTAGCAACATTTCCACCAATAGTACAAACATTTAAGCTTCCTGGATCAGGTGGATAAAATAATCCAATTTTTTCTACTTCTTTTTGAAGAACACCTGTAATTACTCCTGGTTGAACTGTTACAGTTAAATTACTATTATCTATTTCAAGAATTTTATTCCATTTAGTCAAGACTAACACGATTGAATTATCGGTAGGAATAGAGCCGCCACTAAGTCCCGTCCCAGAGCCTCTCGGAACAATTCCAAATTTCTCCTGGTTTGCAAGTCTAACAATCTGTGAAATTTGCTCTTCATCCTCTGGAAATAAAACTGCTTCAGGTATTTGGTTAAATATTGGAGTTCCATCATATGAGTATACTAAACGGTCTTCATATGAATCATAGAAATTTTCAGAGCCAACGATTGATTTAAGTTTGTTCTTTACTAATGCATCCATAAAATTTATGAATTTAATATTCAAACATAAAAAACAGAATTGTTAGTTCAGAGTTAAAACTTAAATCTATTTCTTTTTGAGTTTCTTTGTTTATCTTTGAGAAATTATTAACATTAACTTATAAATTATGCTACAAATAATTATTTTAATTTTACTCGGCTTATTAGCAGGTTTTTCATCAGGGTTTTTAGGTATTGGCGGAGGTATAATAATAATTCCGGGACTTGTATATTTTCTTAATTATAGTCAATTACTTGCACAAGGCACCTCATTAGCGATGATGTTGCCTCCTATTGGTTTATTTGCTGTTTATAATTATTACAGTGCTGGATATGTGAATATTAAGGCAGCATTGATTCTAATTGTATCATTTATGATAGCAAGTTATTTTTCATCTAAAATTGCTATTAACATCCCGGAAGAATTTGTTAAGAAATGTTTTGCTATATTCTTGTTTTTATATTCAATAAAGTTATTTTTTGAAAAATAAAATTATCTACAAATGGAAATAAATTTGATTAAATATTTTACAATTAAAAGATTCTTAAATGTTATTAAGATTTTAGCATCATTTTTAATTTCAAGAATAATTAGAAAACCAATAATCTGGGGTATGCCAATTTCTTATTCAATTGAACCTACAAATCATTGTAATCTTATGTGCCCAGAATGTCCAAGCGGGCTTGGAATTTTAACAAGACCTTTAGGTTTATTAAAATTTGAAAATTATAAATTATGGGTTGATCAAATCTATGATTCTGGCTTTTATCTACAATTATTTTTCCAAGGAGAACCTTACCTTAATAAAAATTTGCCTGATTTTATTAGGTATGCACAAGATAAAAGAATGTATGTTTCGATTAGCACAAACGGCTTATTGATAAACGAAAAGAATGTTGAGAGAATTCTAGAATTTGCTCCTGATAAAATGATTTTTTCAGTGGATGGTTTGGATGAGCAATCTTACCAGAATTATCGTGTTGGTGGAACATTTGCTGAAGCTGATAAAGCTCTTAGATTATTAGTTAATAAAAAGAAAGAACTAAAAAAGAAATTACCTTTTATAGAATTTCAATTTATTGTAATGAAACAGAACGAACATTTATTAGATGATGTTAAGAATTATTGTAAAGATATTGGCGTAGATAAATTAGTTTTCAAAACAATGCAAATCTCATCTTACGAAAATGCAATGAAGTTCTTACCAGATAATCCCAAATATCGTCGTTATGAGATTGGAAATAATTATTTCAAAATGAAAGGTAAAATAAAAAATTATTGTTTTTCAATTTGGAAAACCGCAGTTATTACCTGGGATGGGAAAATTGTTTCTTGTTGTTTTGACAAAGACGCTAAAAATCAAATGGGTCTATTAAATGGTAAATCGGTGCAAGAAATTTGGACATCTGATAAATTTCAACATTTCAGATATGAAGTTTTAACAAATAGAGCTAAAATTCCTATTTGCACAAATTGCACTGAGGGCTTTAAAATTAACATTTTAGAAATAGAGCAATAAATATTTTTTAGAGAAAAGACTTGACAGATTTCAAGAATTTAAATTCAGAAAATTTTAACAATGGTTTCTTAAAAAATCGATTAATTAAATTAGCTCTAAAGATTTTAATTACTGTTGGAGTATTCTATTATATTTCAGAAAATATCAGATTTAGTGAAGTTTTTCTTCAATTTAAAAATTCTAATCACTTATTATTATTTTTAGTAATAATTCTTGGATTTGTTAATATTACATTTCAATACTTTAAATGGAAATTATCTGTAACATATTTGCTGAATAATTCAGAACCTAAAAAAATTTTATTTTCTTTGCTTCAAGGATTTTCAGCAGCGATTTTCACACCTGCTCGACTTGGAGAATATGTTGGAAGAGCAATTCAATTCACTGATAAATCCTTTTTTCAAGTAGTATTGGCTACTTTAATAGATAAATTATTTTCTATTCTGGTTGTAATTCTTTTAGGTTCAATATCTACAATTATCTTTATTCATACTTTTTATGAAGCCTATATTCTTATAACAATTTCTTTGATAATTGTTTTGTCAATTTTTTACTATTTAATATTTCTATTGTTATTCAATAATAACTTCTGGGAAAACATATTTTTTGAGAAAATATCAAAATCAGTAAGATTAAATAAATATTTCAAGAAATTTGAAATCCTAAAAAATCTCGATAATAATTTCAAAATTAAAATGTTGATTCTCTCTTTGGTTTTTTATTTATGTATTTTAATCCAATATGCTTTTTTGGTAGTAGCATTTTCGAACAATTATAATTTATTAGAATATTTATGGGTTGGAAACTTAATAATGTTTACAAAGACTATTGTCCCAGCATACACTTTCGGTGAACTAGGAATTAGAGAAAGTGCATCGATTTATTTTATCCAAAAAATAGGTGAAAATGCCACAGTAGGATTTAATGCTTCTATTTTTCTCTTTTTAATAAATATCGTATTCCCCGCATTGCTTGGACTTATCTTAAACTTAAGAAATAACAATGAGTAGTTTAGAAATAATTCTAATCATTATATTCTCATTACTTTTAATATATTATTTAAACTTTCTTGGAATAATTTACAAAGGATTAAATAAGCTTAATGAATGTCATTGCAAAAAGTTGCCCGAAGAATATATTTCTGTAATTGTTCCTTTCAGAAATGAAGAACATAATATTAAAAATGTTTTTGAAAGTCTTGTTAATCAAAATTATTCCGAAGAAAGGTTTGAAATAATATTTGTCAATGACAATTCAGATGATAATTCTCTGAAAATCTTAAAGGAAATAAATAAATACAAGAATGTCAGAATTTTAACAGTTCCAGATGATTATTCAATAAATGCTCATAAAAAAAGAGCAATTAGATATGGAATTGATAATTCAAATGGTGAAATTATTGTTACAACAGATGCCGATTGTTATCATAATAAAAATTGGTTAAGGAGTATCCTCACCTGTTTTGATGAAAAAACTGCTTTTGTCTCTGGACCTACCATATTTAAGGAGGAAGAGAACTTATTTCAAAAAATGCAAAAAATAGAATTTGCTGGATTGGTCTTAACAGGTGCAGGTTTAATAGGTGCTAATCAACCAACTATTTGTAACGCTGCTAATTTAGCTTACAGGAAAAAAGCTTTTAATGAAGTAAACGGATTCTATTCAAATATGAATTTGAGTTCAGGAGATGATGAATTATTATTACAAAAAATTTTTCAGGATACAGATTATAAAATTAAATTTTCTATCTCAAAAGACTCTGTTGTAGTTACGCAATCAAATAAATCATTTAAAGAATTTTATCACCAAAGAAAAAGATGGGCAAGCAAAGGGCTTTTCTACAAAAATAAATTTTTAATTATTCGATTAGTTTTGATTTATTTTTTTTATTTAGCATTATTGATTCAACCATTTTTAATACTATATTCCAAAATATTTTTCCCTTATTTTATGATAACTTTTGGATTAAAGTCATTATACGAATACAGAATTCTTAAAAAAGGTTTAGACTTACTTTTTGATAGAAATTTATTAAAGTATTTTCTTATTACTGAAATAGTTCAGATACCTTATATTGTTGTTATGGGATTATCGGGTGCATTTGGTAATTTTGTATGGAAAAACAGGAAGATTAAAAGATAATAATTCATATCATAAAGTATTTCTTATTCTTACATTTCTTATGAGAGATTCATACGCAATTATAAATCTTAAAAATTTAGAATTTAATTATCTTAATCTTCGAAAGAAAGTAAGTCCCGCTAAATTTCTCGCAGTAGTTAAAGCAGATGCATACGGACACGGAGCAATCGAAGTATCAAAATTCTTATCTAATTTAATAGATAAACCTGAATATTATGGAGTTGCTCTATTTCAAGAGGCTATTGAATTGAGAAATTTTAATATAAAAGAACCGATATTAGTTTTTAATGTAATTGATTTAGAATCAATTAAGATTGCAATAGAATACAATTTAACTTTTACAATTAGTCACCTTAATGATTATCTCATAATTAGAGAATACTTACGAAAAAATGATTATAATGTAATTTTGAATGCGCATATAAAAATAAATACAGGTATGAATAGGCTTGGTATAAGGTGGGATACAAAATTATTTGAATTAGAAAAGTTCTTTAAACTTAAGAACTTAAATATATCAGGTATTTATACTCATTTTGCTACTTCTGACATCCCCGGTAATAAATTTGCACAACTACAACTTAAAAGATTTAATGATTTATTGGATAAATTATTTAAAAGAAAAATTGAAATTGGGTTAATTCATTCAGCTAATAGTGGCGCGATATTAAATATGCCAGATTCTTATTTTGATATGGTAAGAGCAGGTATTTCATTGTATGGTTACAAACCTGATTTAATGAGTTTAGACTCTGTAAAATTAAAACCAGTGATGTCAATAATTTCTAAAGTTGCGAGTGTGAATAAAGTTAGGTCGGGTGAATCTGTAAGTTATGGACAAAAATATTTTACAAAAAAAAACACTAAAATTGCTTCAGTTACTTTTGGTTATGCGGATGGATATTCACGAAATCTTTCTAATAAAGCTTTTGCTATAATAAAAAACAAATCTTATCCACAAGTTGGAACTGTTACAATGGACAGAGTTATGTTTGATATTGGCAATAGTAGAATTTATCTCGGAGA
>Ga0308419_1000715_pt1 | contig 23319 bp, 25 predicted proteins | sample HotsprSampleMS50_FD_203674 | JGI IMG/M metagenome (GOLD analysis project Ga0308419, IMG submission 203674) | Hot spring phototrophic mat microbial communities from Mushroom Spring, Yellowstone National Park, Wyoming, United States - 20090730_MS50 ... | reverse complement strand
TCATATACTGCTTTTGCCCTTCGTTCAGATAAATTTTGGTTGTATTCCATAGTCCCAACATTATCAGTATGACCGTGAATATCAAATCTTAATTTAGGCCAAGTATACATTAAATCTACTAATTCATCAATTATTGAATATGAATCGGGTTTAATTACTGCACTATCGAAATCAAATAAAATAGGTCTTATTACTGTATCCGATAAAGCAAGCCAACCGCTTGTATCGTATTCTCCTTCTGCTACTAAGCTATCTGTTCTATTTGGTAAATTTAATCCTGCAAATAGTTTATGATAACCCCAATATACAGGCGGTTTGTAACTTATTCTGTAGTGATATCTTAAACTTAGATATATATCTTTAAAAATCGAAATTAATTGCTCTTGCGAGCGAACTTTGTAATATTTTCCACCTGTATAGTTTGCTAAATATTTCAAATTATTATCATCTGAATATCCAAAACCGACACAGAAAATATGTACTTTTTCTTCATTTGCAAGTTTTATCAATGAATCAATATTTTTCTTTGAGTAATTATCATCTCCATCAGTAAAAATGACTACTACTTTTATTTCATCTTTCGAAACATTTTTTAATATGTCAATGCTACTCCATACTGCATCGTAAACTGCACTAAACAAACCTTTTTTATTATTTCTATTTAATCTATAATTTTTTAATATTTCTCCTGTATCATTGCTTAAAAAAGCTTTAACGTCATATTCTTTGTTGAATGATGTTAAGGCAATTTTATCAAAAGAGAATTTCATTTTTACAAAGATTTCCGTTCCTATATGTATAGCAGGCATTATTGCATCCATCGAGCCACTATAATCCACTGTAAGAACTATATTATAAGCCATAGAATCATCAGCTCCAAATTCTCTTACAGTAAAGTTTTTTACATCTTCATTTCGAATATTATAAAATTTACCTAATTCTTCTCTTACGGAAGTAAAATACTTTTTACTTGTATCTTTTAAATAAGGATTAGCTAAATTAGTAACAAAATTTCCCAAAGAATCATAAACGCGAGCATATACTCTTATTTCTTTAGGATAATCCTGAGGCTCTACTCTAAATATATCGAAAATAACTTTATTTACATCGATAGAATCTATAGGCTTAACATCGCTCATATAAATTGGTTCTTCTTCTTTACTTAATTTAGATTGGCTATCTGATTCCCAAATTTCTTTTTGTAGTTCAAATCCACTTTTTCTTGGAGTAGAGCAAGATAATAAATTAATTAAAAGGATAATAATAAATATTTTAATTGTTAATTTAAGCAATTTTAACTCCTGCAATCATTCCATCGCCAATAGGGATTATGGATGTAAAATATTGTGGATGATTTCTAAAATAAAGATTAAATCCCTGAATTGATTTAATATCATTTGGATTTCGCTCTATTGTATTAGTAGTCAAATATCCGAAAGCAAAAGCATTATCAGCCACGAATAAGCCACCAATTCTTAATAATGGAGTTATCTTATCTAAATAATGTTTATAATTAGGTTTATCAGCATCTATAAATACAAAATCAAATTCAAATTCAGGAACGAATTCTTTTAAAAATTCTTTAGCATCGCTATTTTGTATTTCGATAATATCATTTAATCCTGCTTCGATAAATTTCATTTTTGCAAATACAGCGTGTTCGAATTCTGATTCTACAGTTATTAATTTGCCATCTTTTGGTAAAGCCCTTGCCATTGTAATTGCTGAATAACCTGCTAAAGTTCCTAATTCTAAAACGTATTTAGCTTTTATTGATTTCAACAAAAATTGTAATACTAATCCTTGCGATGGTGCAATATGTATATTAGGGAAACCTCTTGAAAGGGCTTCTTGTCTTAAATTTAAAAGAAAGTCATCTTCAGAACTAAAATGTGTATCAAGATATTGCGATAAATCTTCTGTCAGGGGAGTATGATTGGTAGACATTTTATTACCTTAAGGACGTGTGCCAAGTCTTAAATTAACATTTACACCGTGTTCTTTGATAAGATTTACTAAAAACAGTAATTCTTTGAAGGTAGAATCTAACTGCTCTGAAAAATTTTTATCATAAATCAATTTTGATGCAACACCATTAGAATTTTTAATATCAGTAATTAAACTATTAATGCTTATAATTAGAGTATCAGTCTTTAATAGCGTGTTGTCTAATTTATTTGATAAATTTTTAGCATTTTCTAAAGTAATATCAGCATTACTAATTATATTATCTAATTTGTTGTTATTATTTTGAATTAAAGATTTTAAATCACTGCTTATCGTATTTAAATTATTAACAATGTTTTGTAATTTGTTTTGATTATCCGAAATTACAATTTTTAGTGAATTAGTAATTTCAGTAGTATTGGATAGAGTTGTTTTGATTTTATCAAGAATAATATCATCAGCCAAAAATTTATTAGCACTATACGTTAAAGTGTCTAACCTTTTAACTATATTAATCAAATCGCCCGAAACTTCGCCTATTGATGCTACTAAAGTAGATAAATCTGGTGGAGTATTCCCAATTAATATATTATTTTTAATGTCGAAAGGTTCAGGGCTAAATCCAGGAAAAATTTCAATTTTTTTACCGCCTGTAATTTCTAAAAGTAGAATTTTTGCAGTTGCGTCTTTTCTTAAATCCTTATAATTATCTAATTTTACAAAAACCATAACTTTAGATTCGTAATTCGTTACTTTCATTACCGAACCGCGTTTTACACCATTTACAGCTACGGGTTCTCCTACTTGCAATCCGCCAGAATTAGGAAAAATTATTTTTAGTAATTCGGAATCGGGTGTATATTTAAAACCTTTACCAAGATAAATACCAAATAAAAGTATTAGAAGGCCAAAGAAAAAGACTGCCCCTACTTTTACTTCTTTTCCAAAGTTATTATCTAACATCTAAAAAAATAAAATATTTATAAATCAATTACCAGGTAATTGAAAAGTTAAAAAATTATTTACAAGACTAACTAAAAGGGAATATCTTCGCTTTTGTTTGGCCTGTAATCCTCATCATTAAAGTTACTATCGAAAGAATCATCGGAATCTTCTAAATAACTTACATCGTTATTTTCTGCAGTAGAGCCGTTATCCCTGTTTTTTCTATTATCCAATAACAGAATATTATCGGCTAATACTTCTACTACATGTCTTCTATTATTGTTTTTGTCTTCGAAAGTTCTAGTTTGAATTTTACCTTCAATATATACTCTAGAACCTTTTTTGACTAATTTTTGAACAACTTCAGCTAATCCTCTCCAAGCAACAATTGTATGCCAATCGGTATGCTCTTTTACTGAGCCATCTCGATCTCTCCAAGTTTCTGATGTTGCTAATCTAAATGAGGCTACTGGTATGCCACTCGGTGTGTGTTTTAATTCGGGGTCTTTGCCCGCATTTCCGATAAGCATAACTTTGTTAAGTGTTCTTGACATTACATTTCTCCCTAGCTAATTCTTAACTTAACACAACTATGTAAAACTTATTGACGATATATTTAATAATTATTTAAAAAAAAATAATTTTCCCGAAGGAAAATTAAAAAAAATTTACAGAAAATTGATAATTTCTTAAATTTCTAAATTAATTCTTTTTGCAGTTTCTAATATTACTTCTTTTTGATCATAATAGCCCGATTTTAATTTATTCAATATAGGAAATAATTTTTTTGATTCTTCAGAAATATCTAATTTATCTTCAATCTTATTACTAGTAGTCATAGAATCTATTTTTGATTTAGACTTTTGGTCGCTTTTAAGTCTTTTTTCAAATTCTATTTTGCCAGTATTTGTAAAATCAACTTTCATATTATCTATATACTAATAAATTTTTATTCTTGTTTAAATTTTGTAAATTTTTGCCTGTTTCACTAGCAAATTTACTTAAAATTTCAATATTTTCACTTTCTATAATTTTAATATCGTCAATTTTTTTAAAAAATTTAGAATTATTTTCAATTAAAAAACTTTTCCAATCATTTTCATCTTTCATATCAGTTAATTTTTGTAAAATTTGATTTCTATCTTCATACAATGTATTAATTTCATCTATATCAATAGATGATTTTTTTAGTTTATTATTTACTAAATAAGATAAATTTTCAATATTATTTAATAAATTAAAAATATTTTCATCAAATTTTAACATCTGCAATTTGACCTGTTCCTAACTCTGCACTAACAATACGTGCTATTTTAAGAGCAACATCAGGCGGTATTTGTCTTATAATTTCCTTAGTCTCAGAATTTACAATTTTAATGATCATCTTATTCAACTCTTGATCTTTAGAAAATTCTAAAGATAAATTATTTTCTTTAAGTGCATCCTGTAATTTCTTTTGAAATTCTTCGAAACTAACTCTATTTTTATTCAAATTATCTTTATTTAAATTCTGGGTGTTAGAGCTGACAGAATATTCAGCGCTTTTTGTTAGGTTTTTATTATTATCTGATTCTTTAGAAAGTTTATTATTTTCCAGATTATTACTAACCGGATTTAAACTTTCTATTATAATTGCCGGTAGCCCCGTTATTTCGCTTATCATGGCTCACCTCATTTTTTTAAATTAATAAACTGTTGTAGCCGCTTCTATCTATGCTAAATGTGCCTAATAAATTATATTGTGATTGGGCGGCGTTTAAAGCTTTCATATATCCTAAATACTGCTTCCTCAAACTTTCTGCTTGAATATCTATTCTATTTTTTATTTCATTAGTTTTTTTTATATTTTGGTCAATTAAATTATTTAATGAATTAGTCCTCGAACGAATTAAATTAGATTCTCCCTTAAATGGTTCGATTGCATTATTTAATTTTATAACTAATCCATCGGCTCCAGCAAATAAATTGTAAATTTCGTTTGGTGATTGGATTAATTTGTCTTTTAATTTATTAATATCGTTAATACTTAAATTACTGTTTCTATCTATCTTTATTCCAATATCAGATAAAAATTTTAATTCGTTGTTACCACCGTTAGGATTTAAATTTCCTGATGGAATACCTCTAAGTTGATTCCACAAAGTATTGATTGCAGAATCTCCTCGTCTTTGGTTTGCATTAGAACTTATAAAATTCATAAGTTCATTAATATCTTTTAATAATGGCTCGATGAAACTTTTTACAGCATTTGTATCTACTTCGGTTGTAAGTAATACTTCGTTGTCATTTACACTTTGAGCTTTTAATAAATTAAATGTTATACCATCAATGGCATCATCAATTGTATTGGTAGAACGAATAATTTCGATATTATTAACAATTAATTTAGAGTTTAATTGATTATAATCAGCTTTTGTAAAACCGGCATTTGTAGTAGTACTTACTGTACGATTGGTAGTATTAGGTTGTAGTGTTGTATTATCAATTCCAATATTGGATAATATTGCTGAATCTGTAAATTGAATTCTGTTATTTGCTCCTGATTCATTAGAAGTAATCGAAATTCTACCTGTAGTAGTTGAATCTTTAACAAACGCAGCTTTTACACCAATTTCAGTAGTATTGTTTATTGCATTTACTATTTTTTTCATTCCTGTTTCAAACGTTTCGCTACCGTCTAAAGTAACATTTACAGTTTTTGTGTTACTACCAATGGTAATATCAAATGAATAAGTATTAGCTGCTAAACCAAAATTGTTAGCAAGTGTTTGTTGATTAGAAAGTAATACATCTTTTGAGGCTAATTGATTTACTTTTACATTATAACTTGTTAAGTCTGCATCTGTAGAAGCAGTTGCAGTAATTACAGAGCTATCAGAAGAAGTTACAGTTTTTTTCTTGAAATTATCTATAGAATTACTTAAAGTAAATTTATCTAAAGAATTAATTAAAGAATTTAATCTAGAATTTAGACCTTTAAAGAAATTTCTTCTTGCCTCTAATTGAGTTTTTCTAGTTTCCAAATCGTTAACTTTAGGCTGCTGAGTTCTTTTATAAGCTTCTACTAACAAATCTAATTGGGATTGATTTCCTTGTTTTACATTATTTATTAGATTTGCCATTTAGAGTACTCCTATTCTAAATTAAAAGCTTGAGCCCAAGAATTACGTAGTTCTGATATTATATGATACGCTTCGTCAAATTTCTTCTGAAAAATGCAACGTTGACAATACTCATATAATCTGTACAATCTAGTAGCAGTTTCTTCATATTCAAAATTTAGAGCGCCCATCAATTCGATAAGTACTTTGCTCATTTTTGTTACATCTTGTCGTTTATTACTCACCAAAAATAAGTCATACATTTTTAGAATTATTTTTTCTTTACTCCAAGACATTACTTCTTGTTCTAAGTAAGCAGGAATTTTCCCTTTTTCAGAACCGCCACCATACACTTTAGAAGCAGCTAATTTTTGAGCATTATTCATAAATTTATACCTTAATTTTTAAATTTATTACACGAGTAAAGTAATCCTTTACTTTACTCGTGCAATTTTTGTGCCAAAATTACTCTCAAACTTTATTATCTAAATAACTGTAAAAAAGCTTGTGGCTGCTGATTAGCCTGAGTTAACGAAATCAAAGAAGCTTGTTGTAAGAACTGTGATTTAATCAAGCTTAATTGTTCTTGAGCAACATCAGCATCTTCGATTCTCGAAATAGCCGCATTATAGTTTGTAATTTGAGATGTAAGCAATACTTCTTGAGAAGAAAGTCTTACATCAATACCACCTAAGTACGAAGCAACTTTGTTAACATTATCAATAGCTTGTGATAATGAAGTAAGTGTTGCATCAATGTTTGCATTAGAAAATATACCTAAATCTGAGGTACTTATAGAATTTAATGACTCTAATGACAACCCAGCAACACCAGCAAAGTTCGATGTAACGCCACCAACTGATGCCAATGCAGCAGTTGTTGCATTTAAGTTAAAGTCGTTAGAAGCACTACCAGTGATGTTATAATCTGCGTTATTTGTAGAAAGATTGATTTCTATAGTTAATAATGAATTATCTGCATAGAAACCAATAGTCCAATCACCAGTATATGCGCCTTGTAATAATTGTTTGCCACCGAATACGGTAGAATCTGTAATAAATTGAACTTGTTGTGCTAAACGATATGAAGCTTTTGCTAATGCAACTTTTTCATCAGTTCCTAATGCTCCTGAAGAAGCAGTTGCAGCGTTAGTCTTAATTTCGTTTAACAATTCTTGTATTTTATCTAAAGCATCTTGAGCTATTGCAGTAACATTTTTTGCTTCACCTACTGCATTTAAAGCAGATTTTAGAGATGAGTTTCTAGCTGCTAAAGCTCTTGATGTAATATATCCAGCAACATCGTCTGATGCTGCATTAATTCTTTTACCAGTTGATAATCTTAACTGGCGTAAAGCAATGTTGTTATTTGATGCTAATAATGCATTGTAAGCATTTTCAGCAGGTGTGTTAGTTCTAATTCTTGAACCACCCGAAATTGCAGTTGGCATAATAAACCTCCATGTAATTTAACTTTAATCGGGCATCCTGCCTAAATTAATTATTTAATCCTAATCTAAAATATATATCGGTAAATTATATTAAAAACTTTAATTTTTTTATAAATTTTTTTTCAAATTAACGTAATTAATTCCACCTACTTCAATTTTGCTATTCATATTAGTTTCAAAAATAATAAATTCTGTATTTGGTAATTTTATATTTTCAAAATTAATATCGGTACAATTTAGTTTAATATTTAGTTTTTCTCCGAAATTTATAATATCAAAAATTATGGAACTGTTATTAAAGTCAAAATTACCTTCTTTTATTAATTGACTATTTTCTAAAATCTTAAATTTATTATTATTAATGTAAATTGATATTCCTTTTTTGCCATTAAGATAATCGAATAATGTGGTTCTTAATGATAATTTTAAATTATTATTCTCTAAAAATCTAACTAAAAATTTTACTTTATAATTTGTTACATTAAATGCTTTTAAATCAATTATTAAACTATCAGTTAAAACAAAACTATTATCATTAATTTGTCTAAAATTTCTAAAGTTACCTGTTATTTTTCCATTAATAATTTCGTTGCCATTTCTGTTTATATCAAACAAATATGGGGAACACGAAATAAAAAACAAAAATATAAGATACGATAATTTCACTTAAAATACCTTAATTCATTTTTCTTAAATATTCTATCATAAAAATTAATTCCTAATCCTATATAAAATTTAGAGAAATCTACAGAGTAGCCTAATTGCTCGGTAATATCTCTACCAAAGTCTAAATCTGCTTTAGCGTAAATAAATCCCGTATTTAAGCTTAGATTAAATATTTCGTTAATCCTTAAACTTAGTTTTCCGCCTAAATTTACTGAAGTCATAGGATAATAACCAATTTCTACAAATGGCTCTAAATTTAATTCTGTTGGAACTATATTATACCAATATCCAAATCTAATAGGTAAAATAGCAATTGCAAATTCGTTCCAACCTACTGATGTTAAATTAAATAAGCTTGTACCAAAATATAAGTTATAATTTAGATATGGTAGAGCAATATTGGCATTTGCTAATTTCAGGTTTATACCTGTTATTACTGAATTATTTTTACCAGAAATATCAAAAATTGATTTGTCAGCTCCTGAATTTAGAAATACAAGTTGTAAAAATCCTACATTCCAAGATGAATGCTTGTAATCTTTCCATTCAATTTCTAAATCTTCATCTAAATTTAAAAAATCAAGTACTGAAACACCAAGACCAAGGTATGGGAAAATTACCGAGTTGCTGCCCTTTGCAAAATCATTATCCGCTATTTGAGCTGTATAACTACCATTATACCCAATAGCCATTCCAGTAAAGGCTCTTAAATTTAGTCCACCAATTGAACCAAAATCTAAACTTGCCCCGAAATTAGTATAAATTGATGGGAACAACCCAACTCCAAAATACGGTGTAAATGAAATATAGGGTATACCATTTTTTAAAAAAATACGTTTCCTTATATAAAATGGTGCTACTGAAATTAATATATTTTCTCCACGACCATCAGGTATTATTGCTTCGTAACCTATAGTGCCATAAGTCCAAGATGGAGAATCTTCGAATATATTTAACTTCCATTCAAAAATACCTAATCTATAAATTCCACCTGTAAAAATTTTGCCACTTTCACCCCTATATGATTTAGATAAATTTTTGAAATTTGGCATTATTCCAAATAATCCCGTTCCAATTCCATAATCAGGGCTGCCGCCAATAGTTCCTATACTTTCGAAAAATCCTGCTCTTATAAAATTTGGATAATATCTATTTACTAATGAATCTCTGCGTTTTACTTCTCGCTCTTCTCTTATAGTTCGTGTAGAAGGGAAAATTACTCCATTATCACGATTCCCTGGTGCATTCTGCAAGACTAAAGTTCTTGTAGTATCTAATTCGGTAATTGTGTATATGTCTTGTTCGTTACGTGTAAGAGATGAACAAGATATTAAAATCATTGATAAAAATATTAAATAATATCTCATTTTATAAATATATCAAATTTTGTATAATTTACTAATTCAGCAGTTACTTTATCACCACTTTTAACTTGACCAACTCCTTCGGGCGTTCCCGTAAAAATCAAATCACCTTTTCTTAAACCAAAAATTTTTGAAATATAGGCTACCAATTCTTCAATTGATCTTTCCATTTCTATTGTGTTTCCAAATTGCTTTAATATGTCATTAACATATAATTTTATTTCAAAATTTTTATTGGTTATCCTATCTTTAGGTATAAAATTTGAAATAGGAGCTGAATTTCTAAAGCTTTTGGCAGTAGCCCAAGGTTTCCCTTCTTGTTTAGCTTTTGATTGGATATCACGAGCAGTTAAATCGATACCAACTCCATAACCAGCAATATAATAATTGGCTTCATTAGGTGAAATATTATCACAATCTTCTCCAATTAAAAGTACTAATTCAACTTCGTAATGAATATTTTTGCTGAAATCAGGTAGTTCAATTGTAGTATAGGGATAGGTGATTGCTTGCTTAGGTTTAATAAAAATTACAGGTTCGTTAGACTTTTCTGAACCCATTTCTGCGATATGTTTTGAATAATTTTGACCTATACAAAATATTGTACCAGCTTCTATTTCGCTACCATCAGTAAATTTTATATTAATACTCATATTAAATCCTTATTTATTCTATCTTAAAGGTATTTCGGGTAAAATCACTTCTTGTTCTTCTTGTAAATTACCATTTTTCTTTAAATCTATCTGTGTATCAGTCAAAGAATAAGGTAAATTAGTATTATTAGAATCTATATTTGTTTTATATAAAAATCTTTTGGACTTGTATGGCAAAAGTGGATCATTATAAATTTTATTCATTAGTCTTGCCCACAGTGGTGCAGCTGCTCTTCCACCATAACCTTCGGAACCTAATACATCGAAATTAATTTTTTTGTTATCAAATCCGACCCAAACTCCTGCTACTAATTGTGGAGTAAATCCTATAAACCAAGCATCGGCAGCATCGTTTGTAGTACCTGTTTTACCTGCTGCATCAATATCTTTAAAAATACTTCTAACAGCTCTCGATGCAGTTCCATAATTTACAACACTTTCTAACATATATATCATTTGTGTAGCTATTAGATTATCTAAAGCTTCAGTAATTTGCATAGATGGTGGTTTCTGATATATTATTACATTATTTTTGTCGCTAACTTGATTGTAATAATAAGGTTCTATATGTAATCCATTATTAAGAAATACTCCATAAGCCGATGTTAGCTCTAATGGTGATACATCACCCCCAGCTCCTAATGATAAAGCTGGTACTGCTACTAATGGAGATGAAATCCCCATTTTCCTTGCTAAATTTAGTACATCAATTGCTTTAACATATTTAGTAATTAATCTTGCAGCTACGGTATTAATTGAACTACTTAAGCCTTTGGTTAAAGTAACTTTATCACCAGGATTACATCCACCGCTACCTGATGGAGACCATACTTCTCCTGTTTCTAATGCTATAGAAAAAGGTCCACATTCTATCAAAGTGGTTGGAGTAAGTCCGCTCTTTAAAGCTTCTGTATATACAAACGGCTTAAATGCCGAGCCAGGCTGACGTTTAATTTGTGTAACGTGATTTAGAGTATATTTTGCACTACTATTATTCTCGAGAAAAAATGGAGAAGCTCCTACCATAGCTAGTATAGCACCATTTGCAGGATTTATTACAACTGCACCTACTTGTATAGTTGTTGCAGTTTTTTTAACACTATCAACGAATAATTTATCATTTCTTTTTTCATTTTCTATTTTTTTTTTCTCTTCATCATTTGCTACTCTATATTCAGGTAAATCTCTTATAGCTCGATTAATTAGAGAATTTAATAAATCAGTTCTATTTTTCCAAGACCACTTTTGATTAAAGTTTTTTTGAAGTTCATTTAAATGCTCTTCTACTGCTTCATTTAAATATTTTTGAATTTTAGAATTTAAAGTTGTATAAATACTTAATCCATCTCTATATAAATCATAACCTGATAAATTAGAATTACTACTTAAATTTTGACGAACCATTTCAACAAAATGAGGAGCAATTCCTAATCCTAAATATAAATTTTTTCTATCCTTTTTGTTAGTAGGAAAAACTTCAAGAGGTTCTTTTATAGCTTTATAATATTCATTTTCATTTATATATTTTTGTTCATAAATTAGTTTTAATACAAGATTGCGCCTATCCAATGCTCTGTCATAGTAAGTTAGTGGATTATAATTTGCAGGTGCTTTAAGTAATGCTACTAGTAATGCAGCTTCTGATAGCGTTAGCTCTTCGGGATCTTTATCAAAATAGACTTGACTTGCAATTACCAATCCATAGGCACCTCGTCCGAAAGCGACCGTATTAGTATACATTTCTAATATTTCTTCTTTAGTATAAGTTTTTTCGATTTGTATTGCAAGGAAGGCTTCTCTTATTTTACGGTTTATGTCGAAGGATTGAGTTAAAAATAAATTTCGGGATAATTGCATTGTAATGGTTGAAGCCCCTTCTCTATCTCCAAGGAAAAGAGTTTTAAATGCAGCTTTGAAAATTCGCTCTAAATGTACTCCCCAGTGTTTATAAAAATATTTATCTTCGGTTGCTATCAATGCATTTATAAAGTGTTTTGGTATTTCATTAAACTTGAGATTTACTCGCCGTTCTTTAAAAAAATGGTCTAATACAACTCCATCAGAACTATAAATTTTTGTTGCAAGATTTGTTTTGGGATTTTCTAATTGCTCTAAAGATGGCATTCCTGTTGATATTACTATATTAATATATATTCCTAAAATTATAATAAATATTAATGTAGAAATACATAAAAAAATTAAAAATTTAAGTGGTTTACTCATATTCTATCTTAACAATATTTTTTCTATAGTTACTCTTCTAAGTCTTTTTCTATATGTATCAATATCTTCATTTTCTTTTTTAGATATTGGTTCTAATTTGCCCGCACTTCTACCATATAAAATTTGTTTTGGTATTCCTCTTTGTATCAATTCATTAATGACGAAATTAACTCTTCTTTCACCTAATTTATAATTGTATTCTACAGAGCCTATATCATCAGTATGACCCACCAGTACAACCCTATCAATTCTATTTAAAGCTAATTTAATATTATCTGCTACTAAATCTAATTCATCTTGCCAATTTCGACCTGTTTCTATACCATTACTATCTAAGGTATATTTATATGGATTTTGATAATCATCAAATGGGAAATTTACTCTTATTTCTCCTATCTTAGGTAATTCGAATATGATTTCTGTAATATTACTATCAGCAGAAATTTTTTTTGTATCATAGAAAAATTCTGCTTTATGAGCAGTTAGCTGATAATCTTTATTTTTATTTAATTGTGCAGAAAATTCACCTACTTCGTTTGTTAATATTTTTTGTTTTTCTTTATTTTGGGGAATATCTACAATATCTATTTGTGCATTTGATATAGGGTTTTTAGTTTGTTTCTCGATTACGAGACCAGAGATATTTACTTTTTCTAAATCTTTTTTAGTATTATCTTCTTTTCTATTCTTAGTGATTTGATAATCTTTTAATTGTTTTTCTAAATTATCTTTGTAAAAAACATAAATATCAAAATTATTATCTTTTTGATTTGAAGAATAATACAAAACAGAATCTATATCTGTATCGCTAAATGGAAAAATTTCATCATAAATTGTATTAATTGGAGGCTTTATATTTTCTGCTTTAGTAAAAAAAATTTCATCTTTAGCAAAATCATTGATAAAATTTTCTGAAATTTTTGATTGGAAGATATCGTAACCTCCAATAGTTGAATGACCAGCAGAAGAAAATAATAACTTCTTGCCATCTAAACTTATAAAAGGAGTAATTTCATCACATTCGGTATTAATATTTTTTCCACAATTGATAGGATTGCTCCAATTCCCATTTTTATCTTTGTAAACATACCATATATCATTTCCACCATAGCCGCCATCCATATCAGAACTAAAAAAAATTATCTCATTATTTGGAAAGATTGCCGGATGGCCTATCCAATCTCTATTTTTTGCTTCTATTTTAATTTCTTTTATGTTTTGTAATAAATAATTAGAATATTCTATTTCGTAAATCCTACAATTACCAAATGATTTATCAATTTCTATCACTTCATTAGAATTTGAAATTGTGTTTGAAAGAGCAATTACTCCCATGTTACTGTAGCCACTTATAGATCCATAATGTGTATTAGTAGGTAAAGGTAAACCTGATTTGATAATGTATTCTTTTAAATTACTTTTTTTTAATTCTATTATTCTATTAATAGAATTATCGGAATAGGTAAGAAAGTATTTGTCTTTGAATTTGCTTAATTGCCATTCATCAGCTTTTGAATTAATATAATTTACTCTTTCAATTCTATATTTAAAATTATTTTTAATTTGCGATGTATCAATACTATTACCAGCCCAAATAATTGGCTTACATTCAATTTTTATTGGTGGGCATACTGCATTTTGTATTTCTATTCCTGGTTTTACACAGGAAATAAGGTTAATAATTAGAATTAAAATAATAATATTAATTAAATTCTTAATTTTTAACATAGTTTGATTATTTTTGCATTTGCATATTTTTTTATAAAAAGCTAAAATAAGAAATTAATCATTAATAATTTATATTAAAGGAAAAAAATTACAATGGAAGTAGAACAATACATTGATTTATGTGGATTTGGGAATGGATTGATGGATATTTTGATTAATGTTGATTTCGAAGATTTAGAAAAATTAGATATTAAAAAAGGCTCAATGATATTAATAGATAACGATACCAGAGAGCGGGTTCTTAATTATTTCAAAGATAGAAAGTTAAATTATTGTAGTGGTGGCTCTGCTGCAAATACTATAATTGCCTTCTCTAAGTTAGGCGGACGTGCTGCTTATAATACTGTAGTTGGAAAAGATGAGATAGGCGAATATTATGCTAATGAATTTAAAAATCTTAATATAATACTAAATGCTAAAGTAGTAGAAGACTATCCTACTGGCACTTGTGTAGTTTTTATCACTCCCGATTCCGAAAGAACATTATATACTAATTTAGCAGCTACAGCTTTATTTGACCAAGATAATATTCAAGAAGAAATTATTTCTGCTTCTAAATGGATTTATATCGAAGGTTATAAGTTTTCTGAAGAATCAAGCACAAAAGCAATTTTCAAAGCAGTAGAATTATCCAAAAAACATAGTACAAAGATTTCTTTAACATTTTCTGATATTTTTATTACTGAACAACATTACGAAAATTTGTATAATACTGTTAAGCATTCTGATTTAGTCTTCTGTAATGAGCCCGAAGTATTAAGTTTTACTAAAACTAATAATATAGAAGCAGCTAAACAAAAATTATCTGAAATAGTTCCCAACTTTGCTATTACTTTAGGTGCAAATGGCTCTATTATTAAATGGGATGGTAATGAATATCAAATTCCTGCTTACCAAACTACTGCAATTGATACAACTGGTGCGGGCGATATCTACGCAGGAGCATTCCTTTATGGAATTATTAAAGATAATAACCCCCTTATTGCAGGTCATTTAGCTGCATTGGCTGCTTCGAAAATAGTTTCTCAAATTGGTCCGAGACCAAATTTTGATTTGATAGAATTATACGACTTTGTAAAAAAGAATATATAATTATGAGAAAGTTAATTCTAATAATATTTTTAACTTTTATAACTTTAGAGACATTATATTCTCAATCGGGAATTAGATTTTTAGAATTTGCTAAAAGATTAGAGCCATACTTTGACGAAAGTATGATAGAAGATATAAGAATACAATTGCCCGATACAAGAGATTATTTCATTTGGGGATACGATGTTGGTGATTTTTCTGGAGATGGTAATAATGACGTTGCACTAACTCTAAGAATGGCACAAGACCGCAGTAGAAATATGCAGGTATATTTGTTTGTTGATATAGATGGATATTTTCGGTTAGTGCATCAGGAAACGTTTCAATTTGTTGAATTACCGTTAGAAGTAGGAGCTGCAGTAAATAATGGCAAAGCTTATATTACCAAAAAGAATATGCAATATAATTGGGATATTTATGGATATAGTTTCCAAAATGGTAATTTAATATTGCACGATGTTTTTCAAACTCGTAGATTAGAAGACCTAACTTATGAAAATTATCGTAATTATAATGAATTAACAGCAAAAGAAAAATACATATCACTAAAAAACAATAAAACATTAATCGAAAAAAAATTTTTGATTTTGCCTTCTTATCATCGTGGTCGAGTAATATATACAGGAATAAAAGATAATATTATAGTAAATAGTATAGATAATCTTTTAAATGGTGCTTATTGGTGGAAAGGAGAAAATGATTGTTCTTATAGTTTTAGTTCTGCTTATGACGATGAATTTATTTATTTTACAGTAGAAGTTACTGATGATTCAGTAGTTCCCCAAAATTGCGATACTTGTATAGCAGACCACATTCAATTATGGTTTGATATTAATAATTATAATGATGGTGATAGATATGTTGTTAAAAAAGGTAATAAAATTTCGGCAAGGGAATCATCAAAAAAAGGTATTTATAAATTTTTAATTTATACGGGTGATTTTGTAAATCTACCGCCTTATTGCAAAGTTATTACTACTGAAGAATTAAATAACGACCAAAAATTTGAAGCAAAAAATATAAAAGTAGTTTCTAATCTAACAAAAGATGGATATATTGTCAAATTTAAAATACCTTTTTCCTTACTCGGTATTAATAGTCCAAAATTTTCAAAAAATGATGTTGAATTAGGTTTTGCTCTTAATGTGATTGATTACGATAACGAATTTCGCCCCGAAGAATTTTCTGAATTAGTTTTGGGTGATTTTAATACATTTGATACTACTACTTTTAGTATATTAAAATTTATAAAAGAAAATGAATGGTATGGTATATCAAAAAATATATTTTTAGATGAAATAGTAAAAAACTTATTAAAAAACGGTTTTTAAATTGAAATTTAATTTAAGAAAAACAACCGAAATAGTCAATCAATCAAGTAAATACATTACTTTAGGTATTGAGATTTTTGTTCCGATTGTTTTAGGGGCATTCATAGGTCATTATTTTTTGGATAAAGGTAAAGATAGCCCATTATGGACAATTATATTGTCTATAGTAGGTTTTTTCATAGGAATGTATAATTTATTCAAGACTGTAAATCAAATTAACAAAGAAAGCCACAATAAAAAAAATGAAAGTTGAAATATTTATTGCAATTCTAATTAATATATTAAATGGTTTAATATCTATATTATTCTTGAAAAAAATAATTAGAAAAAAATGGGATAAATTCCTACGATACTTTTATACTGCAATAATTATTAGATTTTTTTTATTAATTTTATTAATGTTTTGGTTTTTTAAGTTCCTAAAATTTGATATTTTTGTATTTTCTATATCGTTTATTTTATCATATTTTATAATTTTAATTTTTGAAATATTATATATTAATGAACGTTTTAGCACAAAAATTTTACCTAAAAGTAAATAAATCAGGATAAATGAATGAGTGAAAATAGCACGGCAATAACTAACGAAGAACATAATATAAATACTAATGACGCAAGTGTTCATAATGAACATAAAGATGCTGCAAATGAAAATATATTTATGAAATTGTTAGGCAAACTATCTGATCACGATGCACTATATATAGGAGCATACAAGATTACAGATTTGCCTAAAATATACATTGATAATGGTTTTCATTTTTATTGGAATTACAAAGAAGTAGAGCAAAGTGGTTTATATACGGTAACAGAGCACCACGGTCATAAGCAGGTAATAAACAATCAAACAGGTTTACCACCACAATATAATTTTTCTATTACAAATTTTGTAGTTTTTCAATGGCTGGCAATAATTATTTTGGTTGTTATATTTAATAGGGTATTTTCTAAATACAAAACAAATAAGGGAAAAGCCCCTAAAGGTTTTCAGAATGCTATAGAATCTATTGTTCTATATGTAAGAGATGAAATGGTTAGACCAAATATCCCAAGTAGAACAGCCGCTGATTTCCTATTACCATACTTTGTAGCCTTATTTTTCTTTATTTGGTTGATGAATTTAATCGGTTTAGTTCCTGGTGGACATACAGCAACAGGAGCTATTGCCGTTACGGCATCACTTGCGATAATATCTTTTTTTGTTATTAATATTACAGCGATGAAAGTATCGGGAGTAGGTGCTTGGTTTAAGCATTTATTAGGAGGTGCGCCTGTGTGGTTAGCTCCTATAATGATTCCTATAGAAATTATAGGAATGCTTGTTAAACCATTTGCACTCACCATCCGTTTGTTTGCAAATATGACTGCAGGTCACGTTGTGATGTTGTCATTGCTTGGTATCTTATTTTTCTTTAAAACTATATTTTTGTCAATAGCAATTACACCATTTTCGGTGTTTATGTATTTCTTAGAATTATTAGTGGCAACTATTCAAGCATATTTGTTTACCTTGCTTACAGCAATATTTGTAGGATTGGCTATTGGTCATCACGATGAACATCACCAAGGACACGAACATGCTCATTAATTTTTTTATTTATAGATTTTAATTTTTATTAAATGGAGTAAAATTATGGACGCAACAGCATTAGCATTTTTAGCAGCCGGTATAGGTGCCGGATTTACTGTAACTGGTGCAGGGTTAGGAATTGGAAAATTAGCAGCTGCTGCATTAGAAGCAAGTGGTCGTCAGCCTGAAGCTGCAGGGGATATTCGTACAACTATGATTATCGCTGCTGCTCTTATCGAAGGTATTGCGATGTTTGCAGCAGTTATTTGCTTGTTATTAGCAATTAAGTAACATAATCCTTAACACTATATTATTAAAAAAGGGTGTTTAACTTTTATACACCCTTTATAAATTAATTAGATAACTAATTTAAGGTAAAATATGGATTCATTATTAAATTTACCACATGGTCTAATGTTTTGGACTATTGTTAATTTTGGAATATTTTTATTCCTTGTAATTAAATTTGGTGGTAAAGGTATTATTAAAGCTATTCAAGAAAGAGAAAATTCAATTCAGCAAGCAATTAATTCTGCAGAAGAAGCAAATAGAAATGCTCAGCAATTACTTAAAGAAAGTAAAGAAAAAATTGATAATGCTCAATTAGAAGTTGCTCAAATTCTTCAAAAAGGTAGAGAACAAGCAGATGCATTATTGAAAAAAACTTACGAAGATGCTGAAAAAGTAAAACAAGCTAAATTAGACGAAGCTCTAAAAGAAATTGAAAGAAGTAAAGAAAAAGCTCTAAGTCAATTAAGAAACGAAGTTGCTGAATTAATTATCAATGCTACTAATAAAATTATTAACGAAAAACTTGATAAAGAAAAAGATTTAAAATTGGTCGAAAATTATTTAGATAAATTACCTAAAAACTAAATATGAAAGAACAAAAAATTTCGAGACGTTATGCTCGTGCTTTGTATGATATTGCTAAAGATAATAAAATTTTAACTGAAGTAAACGACGATTTAATATTTATTGATAAAATGGTTAATAGTTCAAAAGAATTTTTGATGTTTTTAAAAAGTCCTATTATCAGTAAATTTAAGAAAAAAGAAGTTTTAGTTGCTTTATTGAAAGATAAAATTCAATCTATTACTTTAAATTTCATCTTGTTATTAAATGATAAGCAGAGAGAATCTTTATTGCTCGATATTATAGCTCAATACGAAAACATTTACAACGAAGAACACAATATCCAAAAAATTATAATCACAACAGCATTAGAGCAAAACGAAGAGTTTAAACAAAATATTATAAAGAAATTAACTGATTGGTCGGGCAAGGTAATAAATGCAGAATTTATAGTTGATAAGAAAATTATAGGTGGTATATTAATTAGAAAAGATAATTGGGTATATGATGCAACTATTTCGCACCAATTAGAATTATTAAAACAAAAACTATTATATGGAAATTAATAAAATTTAAGGTTAAATTATGGCTGAAGTCCGTCCTGAAGAAATTTCTGCTATTTTAAGAAAACAATTAGCAGGTTTTGAAAATGAAGCTGATATCTACGAAGTTGGTACAGTGCTGCAAGTAGGCGATGGTGTAGCAAGAGTATATGGATTAAGTAAAGTAATGGCTTCCGAACTTGTAGAATTTCCAAATGATGTATTTGGAATGGTATTAAACTTAGAAGAAGATAGTGTAGGGGTAATGTTGTTCGGAGATGATAGTCTTGTGAAAGAAGGTGATATTGTAAAAAGAACAAAACGCATTGCATCTGTTCCCGTAGGAAAAGAATTACTTGGAAGAGTTGTAAATCCTTTAGGCTTGCCTATTGATGGCAAAGGTCCTATTAATACTCAAACTTTTTATCCTATAGAAAGGAAAGCACCTGGTGTAATTTATCGACAACCCGTAAAAGAACCATTACAAACAGGTATCAAAGCTATTGATGCTCTTATTCCTATCGGTAGAGGGCAAAGGGAACTAATTATTGGAGATCGCCAAACAGGTAAAACTTCTATTGCTTTAGATACTATAATAAATCAAAAATTTACTCATACTGATGAAGCTGCTCTTTTAGGTATAAAACCTGTTTACTGTATCTATGTAGCAATTGGGCAAAAAGGCTCTACAGTAGCTAACGTAGTATCGTATTTAGAACAATATGGTGCTATGGACTATACTATAGTAGTAGCTGCAAATGCTTCTGACCCTGCACCATTACAATTTATTGGTCCTTATTGTGGTGCTTCGATGGGAGAATATTTCCGTGATAATGGTATGCACGCCCTTATTATATATGATGACCTATCAAAACAAGCTGCTGCATATCGTCAAGTGTCATTGCTATTAAGAAGACCACCTGGAAGAGAAGCATACCCTGGTGATATTTTTTATTTGCATAGCCGCCTATTAGAAAGAGCTGCTAAGTATTCTGATGAATATGGTGGTGGTTCGCTTACTGCTCTTCCTGTAATTGAAACTCAAGCAGGCGACGTATCTGCATATATTCCTACAAATGTAATTTCTATTACCGATGGTCAGATTTATCTCGAACCTAATTTGTTTAATGCGGGTATTAGACCTGCTTTGAATATTGGTATATCGGTATCTCGTGTAGGTGGTGCAGCACAAATCAAGGCTATGAAAAAAATTGCCGGTCCATTAAAACTAGAACTTGCTATGTTTAGAGAATTAGAAGCTTTTGCAAAATTTGGCTCTGACTTAGATAAATCTACTCAAGCTAAATTAAAACGTGGTCAGTTGCTTACTGAAATTTTGAAACAGAAATTATTTCAACCAATTCCAGTTGAAAAGCAAATAATATTAATATATGCTGCTACAAATGGATTTTTGGAAAATATTCCATTAAACGAAATTGCAAGATTCGAAAAAGAATATTACGAATATTTTGATAATTTGCATAGCAATTTATTAAAAGAAATTATTGAAATTAAAGACTTAAGTGAAAGTATAAAAGAAAGACTAAATGTAGCTATAAAGAATTTCGTTGAATTATTCGAAAAATCTATTAAGAAATAAATGATTATACTAACGGGTGGAGCTGGGTTTATTGGCTCGTGCTTTTTAAAAAAATTAAACGACGAGAATATCACCGATATTCTTGTCGTTGATAATTTAGGCTTCACCAATAAATGGAAAAATCTTACAAAAAAAAAGTTTTTAAACTTTATAAATAAAAATGATTTTTTATTACTTTTAGAAAGCAATAGATTCGATAATATTGATACTATTTTTCACTTCGGTGCTTGCTCTTCTACAACAGAAAAAAACGCTGATTATCTATTTGAAAATAATTATCATTATAGTATTAGATTAGCAGAATATTCTGTTAAAAATAAAATAAGATTTATTTATGCTTCGAGTGCTGCTACTTATGGTGATGGTAAATTTGGCTATTCCGATAATACTTTTGATATTCTAGAGCCAATGAATTGTTATGGATTTACAAAGCATATTTTCGATCAATGGGTAATTAGAAACAAGTATGATACTATATTTGTAGGTTTAAAGTTTTTCAATGTATTCGGTCCAAATGAATATCATAAAAATGATATGGCAAGTATGATTTATAAGTCTTTTCTACAAATCACTAATACAGGAAAAGTTAAATTATTCAAAAGTAATTCTACAGATTATAAAGATGGAGAACAAAAAAGAGATTTTGTTTATGTAAAAGATTGTAATGAAATAATTTTTAATATTTATAAAAATAAAAAAATATCGGGGATATTTAATTTAGGAACAGGTAAGGCTCGAACTTGGAATGATTTAGCTAATGCTGTATTCAAAGCACTAAACCTAGAACCTAATATAGAATACATAGATATGCCCGAAGATATCAAACAACAATATCAAAACTTTACTGAAGCCGATATTACCAAACTTAAAAATACTATGCCTAATGTAAAGTTTCAATCATTAGAACAATCTATCGAAGACTATGTTTTAAATTATTTAAATAAAAATTTTTTAATTTATTAATTTTTTTGGTATCGAAAAATGGCAACTCTAAGAGATATAAGAAATAGAATTAAAGGTGTTAAAAGTACTTCAAAAATTACTTCAGCAATGAAAATGGTTGCTACTGCTAAATTAAAACGTGCTCAAGTAGCTATAGAATCTGCTCGTCCTTATTTCGAAGGCTTAGGAAAGATGTTATCTAATTTAATTTCTTCTCTTAGTGGTAATTATAATCATCCCTTACTTAGAAAATCCGAAGAAATTAAAAATGTAGTTGCTATAGTTGTTAGCTCTGATAGGGGGCTTTGCGGCAGTTTCAACACAAATTTATTTAAATTTGTAATTCAATATTTTAAAAAAGACATATTAGAAAAATACAATAACCCCAATATACATATTATAGCAGTAGGTAGAAAATCAGTTTCATTCTTTAGAAAACAAAAATATAATCTCTTAGCAGAATTTAATAATGCTTTTATAAAATTAGACTTTTCATTAGCCAAAAATATAGTAGAAACTGTAAAAAATAAATTTATTTCGGGTGAAATTGATAAAGTTATAGTATTTAGAAATGAATTTATAAATATACTTAAACAGGAGCCACACGCAATAGAATTATTACCTTTCGAACCAAGCGAAATTTCATCAACTAGTAGCAGAAATGTAGAATATATCTACGAACCAAGTCAAAAAGAAATTATTGATGAATTATTACCTAAAGTAGTGGATGTAAAGGTGTGGGAATCATTATTAGAATCTAATGCTGCTGAACAAGCTGCAAGAAGAGTTGCTATGGATAATGCTACTAAGAACGCTAATGATTTGATTAAATATCTCGAACTTCAATACAATAAAGCACGTCAAGCATCTATTACTAAAGAAATGCTTGAAATAGTTGGTGGTGCAGAAGCATTGAAATCTTAAATATAATTTTATATTATTTAAATGAATATAATTGTAGTAGGGGCTGGAGATATTGGTTATCATTTATGTAGTAAACTCCAAAATGATGGCTATAATGTTACAGTTATAGAAAAAAATCCTGCTCGAGTAGAAAGAATTAACGACCAATTCGATGTATTGGCTATCGAAGGTAGCGGTACCAGTCCAAAAACTCTAAAATCTGCAAATATTGAAAACACTGATATACTGGTAGCTGTTACTGATAATGACGAAGCTAATTTAATTTCGGCAATCTTAGCAAAAAAGTATGGAGTTGACACTACTATTGCAAGAGTAAGAAATTCAGAGTTTGCAGAAAATCACTTATTCGACAAAAACCTTTATGGAATAGATTTAGTTATACAGCC
>Ga0308419_1000714_pt1 | contig 23319 bp, 21 predicted proteins | sample HotsprSampleMS50_FD_203674 | JGI IMG/M metagenome (GOLD analysis project Ga0308419, IMG submission 203674) | Hot spring phototrophic mat microbial communities from Mushroom Spring, Yellowstone National Park, Wyoming, United States - 20090730_MS50 ... | reverse complement strand
ACTCACTTTCCACGGCTCCTCAATGCCCAAAATCTGACGATAAAGCTCTTTAACTTCCATAAATTTCGCTCCTTTCGGAGCTATTCTACCGCATCTGCTGACCCATTAAAATGCCGGAAGAACCCTAAAAAATAATAGAATAAATATAGGTAAGATTGTGATTAAAAGACTGAAAAAAGATAAAGTGTAACAAAAGCAAACATAAGCTATTTTTATTAGTAAATTGTTGATATTAAACAATTAATAATTAAATAAAGCGCTTGATAATAGTCTTCCTTCCTTAAACTGTAATATTTCCGAACACTACAAATTTTAAACCATCCGTTTATCTCATTTATTTTCAATAATTTATAAAATACAGATCTGGCACAGATGTTGCTGAATTAAAAGTAGAAAAACGATGGGAGCCTAAATATGAAAAAGATGAAGAAGATAAATATAATAAAAAAGTGGATGGCAACAGCAGCCATCTGCCTTTGGGCTTTTGCCTTCAACCCTCTGCTGGCTGAGACGTCGGTTTCGTCCAGATTTTCTCTGAATCTTCAAGAATGGCTGGTGCTGGAGATTGGTCAGAGAGCTTTGCCTGGTGCCGGGGCTGGAAATCAGGATTTAACCCTGGAGACTGAGATTGCCACCGGCCAGAGTATCCAGGTTAAAGCCCTTCTCTCGGCCGGGGTTCATAAAACAATCGTTCTTAAAGGAACCGTTTATTCAAGAGAAGATAACTCTTCTGAGGTTTTGCAATGGATAGGGGAAGGCGATCTGAGCGGGTCAGGATTTATAAAAACCGGGCAGGAGATGGTTCTGGCAGTCTGGCGGGGTCAGGGCCTGAAGTCCGGTAAATTACTGTTCCTCAACCCTGAAGGTGAGAATGGAAAAGCCTATAGGGCAGTCTTTGTACTTAGCTCGTTATGAAGGAGAATAAAATATAAAAATAAAAGGAGATTAGTTACAAAAATTGCAGGCCAATGACAAAAATCTCACCCAATTTAAGGTGAGTCGAAAAAAAGAGTAAAAAATTGAAAATTTTAATTTATTGATATTAAAAGATTTATAGAATTTAAAAAGATATTTCTTGACCTGGCATATTTCCTGCGCTATAATCCTCTGAAAATTTTTGTCAGGAGGTATGCTCAGGTGAGCAGGAAGCTTTTAAGTTACTTTGGGATAGCGGGTTTTTTATTGCTGGGTGTGGTCCACGCTCAGGCCCAGGTTCTGACCACTAAGGATGTTACTTTTCAGGTAACTCTGGCTGAATGGTATGACCTTTATATCGGTACCAACAGTGTTACTTTCACTGATGTGGCTCCTTCAATCAGTGAGACACCGGGAACTCTTCAGATAGCGGCCAATGAAAACCCGGTAGATGTCAGGGTCTTTGCCATCATAGTTCCGGCCTCTTCTCTCCGGCTTACGGTAACCGCCTCTGGTGATTTTCATTCGACCATTCCGGCCAGCACTGTCAGCTGGACAGTTTCTGGCAGCGGTTATCAAGCTGGTTCTCTTCAGGCAGGAACTGCCGTGACTGTTGGTCAGTGGTCTGGTTCAGTTTTCCATTGGCGAACCGGACAGCTTAACTTCTCCTTCCTTCGTGATTATGTCACTCAGGAGCCTGGAACCTATTCTATAACCGCAACTTACACCCTGTCCAAAGTTTGAAATCTTTTCTGGAAAGAGATGAAAAAGGGAGAGGGAAGGCCCTCTCCTTTTTATTTGACCGGTAAGGGGCGTTGCCTTAAAATTATAAAAATCAGGTTGGCGGCAGGAGGTTTTAAAATGGCATCCGGCTGGAAACAGAGCCTTAAAATAGTTTTGATTTTGTTTTCCGGTTTAGGTCTCATCTTGACTGCCGCAGCCCAGATCTATTTTGGAGTTACTCCTATCAGATTTGAACTCAAAGCAAAACCTGGAACCCAGGTGACCGAAGTTATCTACGTCAGAAACAATTCTTCCAGGCCGATGCGGATAAAAGCTTATTCTGAAAACTGGTATTTAAAAGAAGATGGAACCAGGATGTTCGTCGGCAACGAGCCCGTGAATTTTTCCTGTAAAGACTGGATCAGGATTAACCCTTTTGATTTCAGGTTGCAACCGGGTGAGATGCGTTCGGTGCGTTTCACCGTCAGCGTACCGGCAGAAGCTGAATCTGCTGGTTACCATGCCGCAGTTTCTTTTGAGAACGTTCCAGAAACCGGTGGCAGCAGCCGGTTGGGTCAGGTAGCCTTTACAGGAAAGATAGTGGCTGCGGTCTATGTGGTGGTGGGTAAAGTTCAGGTAGAAGGAAGCCTTGAAGACCTGACCTTTGAATCAACCGGGGATAATCAATTGATTAAACTCTTTCTGAAAAATCTGGGAAAGACCCATTTCAGGCTTAAGGGAGAGATTCAGGTAAGGAGGTCTGAAGGCAAAAAAGTCATTACTCTTTCAGTTCCCGATGAACCGGTTCTGCCCGGGAGCCAGCGAGTGGTGGTTTTAAAACTCGAAGAAAAGCTTCCACCGGGAGAATATAAACTGGAAGCTCGCCTGGATATCGGGCGGGATGAACTGCTGGCTATAGAAAAAGTAATTGAGGTAAAGTAGCCAGGAGAAAGAGGTGATGAAAGCCAGACCAAAAAATTTTTTAAACTTGAGACGGCTCTCAACATTCTGGCTGCTTTTTCTGGTTTTGCTGACCGGTGTATTTCTGACCCGGTCTTATGGACAGAGCGCTGCCAGTCTCAGGCTGACGGTACTGGTGGAAAAAAGAGCCAAGCTGGAGATCAGCACTTCTTTTATTTCTTTCACCCGAAGCTCCTCTTCTGGTCAGCCTCAGACAATTCCAGCCAACGAGGGACCTCTGGACCTGGTCGTAAAAACCAATTACAACTCCAGCTCGGAACTAAACCTCTGGGTGCAGGCTCATTCTGACCTGGTGGACACCTCTTCAGGCTATGTAATTCCCGTGGAAAGAATTAGCTGGCAGGCTGAAGGGGAAGGCTTCTTACCCGGAACCATGAGCAAGCTTGGCCCAGTTTTGCTGGCCAGGTTGAAGGGCTCAGGCAGTTTTAAGGGAATTATTCATTTCTTTTTTGCCGAAGATCCAAATTTTGCCCCTGGCAGCTACCGAACTACAGCTACAATTCTGGCTGAGGGGGTCTGAGGGATGGGTATTCAAAGTAAGCTAAAAGAGTTAGGCCAACTGATAATCCGGCTGGCTCTTTTTTCCTGCTTTTTGTTATGCTTTGAAGGCGGTGTTTATTCCAGAATAACCCCTGAACCTCTCCAGTGGACCATAACCTTGAACATTTCTCCCACATCTGTAGTCTTCCCACCGGCTGACCCTGACCTCCAGCCTTTAATTGAAGCCAGCACTCCGGTCAGTGTTCAGATTACTACCCGGCCTCCCAACCGCAGTTGGGCTCTTTACATCAGGGCGGAAGGTAATTTGGTAAGTGCCGAAGGCAATGTGCTTCCCATCAACACTGTTTCCTGGAGGGCTGCCCCTAATCCACCTTTTTTAAATGGGGTACTGGTGGCCGGTCAGAATGTTCTTCTGGCCCAGAGCAGGGGGCGTCGGGAGGGAGAAATAGTTTTTTATTTTCAGAACTCGTGGGACCATCTGGCAGGTGAGTACTCTCAGGTGGTAACTTTTACTGCCTCGTTGATATAGGTTTAAGGGTAAAATGAAAGGCAAACTGGTCAATGAGGCTGAGGCCAGGAAAAGTGCCGGGCAGAAATTTCAATTAATTGATTTATTCATTATTTTTCAGATAGCGATCGCTATAGCAATTTTTTTGACCATAATTTCCCCAGCGGAACTCCGGGCCCAGCAGGGCTACCTGAACCTTTCTTTCTGGAACAGGAGTCGGGTTTACTCTCAGAGCGACCTTTTATATTTTACTAACCAGTATGAGAACATATTTCACCTTGAACTTTATCAAAAAACGCTGAATTACGGACAGCTAAACGGCTGGTTTGACGGCCGGATATCTGGAACTGGTCTGGAAGCAGCCCACTGGTATCTTAGCTGGCAGGGCTTTCAGTATGGTAAATTTGGGCTGAGGTTAAGGCTCGGTGACCAGAGTTTTCAGCTGACCCGGCTTGGTTATAAATTAACAAATTATTATCCGGCCTTTAATTATTTACGCGGATTCAATGTCGGTTTTCATTATAAGAAATTAGAGCTGGATTTTTTCACCGGCCGGGTGGCCAGGTTAAGCGGTCTTTTTGGTTCTTTCTACCAGCTTACTGACCAGACCGCCTCCGGGCTTCTGCTCCGCTTCAGTCCTGAGGAAGCCTATACCTTTGGCTTTGGCTTCGTCCACAGTGAGAATGAAACTTCCTGGAGTGGGGAGTTACTGACCAGGAGAAATGACCTGTTGCTTTTTGAGTCTGAGCTAAAGTTGAATAATCAAATCAGGTTTGTGAGCGATAACCAGGTCAGTTTTTCCCGTTCTGGTGATGGGGTTACCAGGTTGACCGGGGCTTCAGTCCGACACGGAATTCAGGTTGATTTCCGAAGGTCTTTTTTAGAGCTAAGTTATCGGAGAATAGAACCTGATTTTAAGAGTCTGAGCAGCGAATTTGCCTATGACCGCGACCAGGAAGGAGTATTTCTGTCCTGGAGGTCTCAGCCGAGCCGGGCTCTGTTTATATTTGGTTCGGCGGATTATTTTCATGATAATGTTCAGAGGCGAATAGAGCTCAACACAACCGATTTTCTCCGCCTTCATTCAGGATTTTCTCTTATCAATCCACCCTGGCCTGACTTTACTCTGAGGCTGGATTTGATCAGGGCCGAATCCAGAAGGCCAGATGATACTTACCGTAATTATCTTAGCCCGGGTTTTTATCTTCAGCTGGCCAGGAACCTGGGCCAATTTTACCCCTATTTCAGAGTTAGGTTCCAGCGTTATGATGACCGGGTCCAGGAACAGAGAGACTTTACCTCACCTTCATTTTATGCGGGCCTCCGGTACAATCATCTTCGGAGCTCTTATTTGTTGCTCGAAGTGGAAAACGGACGTTTCTATGATTATCTGGAAAATAAAACTTCGGCTCTCAACCGGGTACGCCTCGCTCATTACTCTCCATTTTTCCTGGGCTCGGATTTTTATGGCGAGCTAACCTATTCGAACCAGAGCTTCTGGTATCTGACCTCTCAATCAATGAGAATGATGGAACTTTATCTCGGTCTGGGCCGGATGCTGCCATACGGGATTAAAATGCGCTTTGACTTTCGGGCCAGCTGGCCCCTGGATTCGGACCGGCCGGCTAACTACTGGTTTACAGTGAGGCTTGACCGGCGCTTTAACTGGGGAGAAGCTCCAGTCTATCAGGGGAAAACCTCCGGTCCGGCTCTCGGGGGGACCGGTAAAATTGAGGGGCTGGTTTTTGCTGACCGCAACTTAAACGGGATTTTTGACCGCGAGGATCAGGTTTTTCCCGGAATCTGGCTTCAGCTTGAGGATGGAAGCGGGGTTGAATCAGACCGCAGTGGGCGATTCGCTTTTAGCCGGGTTCCGGAAGGCCTGCACACCCTCAGTCTTGATGTCAGAAACATCCCGGCTGAGTTTTATCTTTTAAGCCCGGAATTTCAGAAAGTAGTAGTGGAAAGGAGAAGGTCAACCAGGCTGGATTTTATGCTGGTAGAAGGAGCCACTGTAGGGGGGAAGGTTTTTCTGGATGTCAACAAAAACGGCTACCTGGATGAAGATGACCAGCCTCTCAAGGATATCCTGGTCATTCTTAAACCCATTCCTGCCGAGGAGTTGCCGGCTTCTCTCGAGAAAATGAGGACCGAAGAGCTGAGCAACTTTGTTGACCAGAAAGGCAATTTTGTTTTTGAGAATATCCTGCCCGGTCGTTATGAGCTTTTAATAGAGGAGGAAACTCTTCCCCGGGGTGTAAAAGCCCAGGTTGAATTCCCGATAAAGCTGGAAATAAAACCCGGCCAGAATCTTAAGGACCTGAAAATTCTTTTTCTGCCTCGCCCGGTTATCTACAGCGGAAGAGGTCGGAGCGGGATTGAATAAAGACTCTGAGTTCTGGTTTTAAGTTTTAACCGGCTGACAAATTAACCTGACCTGCGGTTCAATCCAGGGAAGCAGTGATTAGTTCTCAGGCTTTCTATTTCATTACTTACCTGGCTTTTTGCCTTGCCAGTCTTTTTCTGTTTTTAAAGAATTTAAATAATGACTTTTGTCTGTTACCGTGAACCGGGCAGAAAGTTAACAGGTTGTCTATATTTTTATAATTCACCTGTCAAAGGGATATAGTGGTTTGATGAGGTTATTTTTGCCTAAAATATGTTAATCGTAATTTTCTTTCCTCTGAAAACAGCAGCCTGAATAAAATGTTTGCTTCAAGGCAGTCAGAGATTTATAATTTTCAGGCAGATAAATTTATAACTAAAAATTCAACTGAGGAGTAATTATGGCTGATAAAAAAGTTTTGGGTGGCTATACTGGCAAATGGGCGTTTGTTGACCTCAGTGCCGGACAGGTCGAGGTCAGGGAAGCCGAGACCCATCTTTATGAACTTTATCTTGGCGGTCGTGGCCTTCAGGCCTATCTTATATACCGTCACCTGAAAGCCAGAGGCTGGCTTAAAGACCCGCTCTCACCTGCCAACCGGATAATAATCGGCAATTCTTCGCTCAACGACACCTCCATTCCTACAGCCGGGAGAGGGTCCTGTTCTTTTATCAGTCCCTTCACTTACTCTCCGGCTCAAAAACCCTGGCTGGGTTTTCGGCCGCCTGTTTTCGGGTTGCTTACACATTCAAGCTGTGGGGGGCTTTTCCCCAACATGCTGAAAAGAGCTGGTTTTGATCAGATTATAATAGATGGGAAAGCTGAAAAACCCGTCCGGCTTTTGGTAGTTGAAGGCCGGGTGGAAATTCTGGAAGTTGAAAAAGAGCTTTTTGAAGAAAAAAACGGCCGAAAAGTGCTGCGGCGGGCTTCGGAAATCATTGATTTTCTTAGCCGGAAACACCCTGGTTCTTCCACTGTTTGCACCGGACCGGCTGGTTGGAACCAGGTGGCTTTTGCCTGTTTAACTGCTGATTATCACCGGAATTTTGGCCGGGGCGGAGCCGGAGCTGTTTTCGGCTCCAAGAACCTGGTGGCCATTACTGCTTACGGGCGGGAATTGCCTGAAGTCTACGATAAGGATAAATTTCTGGAAAAAGCCAGGGCCATTGACGAGGCTGTCAGGGCTCACGTCAACGACCCCAACTGGACTGCTTCTTTCCGGCCTGAAACCGGAACCACCTGGTGGCTGGACCGGGCTTTTCATGGCGGTTATCTGGGAAAAGTGGGTGGCTATCTGCCCTGGCATAACTTTGACGAAGGCTATTTTGACCCCGAACTCTACCAGAAAGTTTCAACCAGAGCCTTTCTAGAAATCTCCGGCCAGCATAAAGTCTGCAACCGCTGCCGCCACATCCTCTGCACCCGCAGGGCCACCGTGAACAGCGGTCCTTATGCTCATGATGGGGTGCGGCCGGAATTTGAGACCATCGCCTTGTGGATAAACTGCTGTCTGACAGACCGGGATGGCATCTTCTATCTTAATCACCTCTGTAACGAATACGGAGTGGATACCATGACCTTTGGCAGCGTTATGGCCGGAGCCATGGAACTTCAGGAAAAAGGCTGGCTGAAGTTTCCTGAGGCTCCGGAGTTTGGAAATACCCGGAGTATGATTGAGACTCTGGAACAGATAGTTTATGGTAGCACGGACCTGGGAAGAATTCTAGGCCGGCCCACCGACCTGGTGGCTGATGAGTTAATCAAGTCCGGAGCCAGTGCCAGTCCCGAAGAAATCGTCCGCTGTTTGACCACAGCCTATGCCGGTCTGGGCTATGCCGGGATTGAGCCGAAGGTCTTTCCCGGAATGTTTACTGCTTATGGGACTTCAAACCGGGGAAGGGGTGACCACACCTATGCCTGGACCATTCAGGCTGAGGAAGGCGGCTTGAGCGGAGCCGAAAACCTGGCTGCTTACGTGGCTGGCAGTCAGCTGGGAAAGGCTCTGACTGATTCTCTGGGACTTTGCGACTTTTTCACCGAAGATTTTACCTCGCCTGATTTTCTGGAAATGTACCGGGCTCTGACCGGAATAGAGTACACTGCTGAAAGTCTCAAAGAATGCGGCCGAAGGATTTATGCTCTCGAACGTTATGTCAATAACCAGCAGGGCAGAACCAGAGAATATGACGCCTTCATCCCGACAAAATTCACCGAGCCGCTGACTGCCGGACCACAGGCCGGCCGGGCGGTAGACCCCGTCCTTTACAACGCTATTCTTGAGTCTTATTACCAGCAGCAGCACTGGACTCCGGAAGGTTTGGTGCCGGAGAATCTGTTAAAAAAATATGAAATAGATTGATAATAAAGATAGACTGATAATAAAGAAAAATTCACTCAATAATTTCTTCAAGCTTTGGGTCTGATGGGTGTTTTCATCCGGTTTGGAGAAAAATTGGCTCCGGTTTTCAAGGGGACTAGTCAGGGTTCTTTCTGTGGTTTTTTGGATTTACAGTTTTTAAAGCGTCTGCCCGGGGCTCCTGGGTAATAGAAAGATTCCCTCAGTAGGTAAAAAACCCGAATCTAAGAATCGCTTAAAAGTAATTTCCCTAACTGCTATTATTCCTACCATTTTAGTAGGAATTAAATTTATAAGGAGGCAATCTTTTATATTTATCAGGAGTATTCCTGGTTTCCTTCTAATCCAGCTCCCGACCCCTCGTTTCCGGTATCAGAATCCAGGTCAGAGAAGCCAGGATAAAGGATGCCGAGACCAGTAAGAAGGCTGTTGAAAAACCCTGTTCCTGGGCCATGGAGCCGATGACCAGAGGAGCTACAGCCGAAACAATCCGGCCGCTGTTGTAGGTGATGCCCTGCAGTGTTGCTCTGATACGGGTAGGATAAAGCTCGGCCGTCAGGGCTCCGAAGCCCGAAAAGTATCCAGTGCCAAAGAAAGCCACTACCGGTCCGAGGAAGAAAAGAAGAAGAGGGGCCCGGCCGATGGAATAGAGAAAGACCAGAAGGCTGGCTGAGAGAAGGTAAATAAGGTAGCTCTTTTTACGTCCCAGGGCATCACTGATATAACCAAAAGTAAGGTAACCCAGCCACATCCCGAACTGCATGAAGATGACCAGAAAAGACATGTTCCTGGTTGAAAGGCCTATTCCGCCCTGTTCCGGACTCAAAGAGAGATAACCTGGTATCCACAGATTGAAACCCCACCAGGAAAACATGGTCAGGGCGTTCATCAAAGTTACAGCCAGGGTAACTCTCAGTAGCGGCCCGGTAATAATTCTTCGCTTTTTCTCTTCCCGGGAAGTAACTCCGGCTCTGTTAATATCTTTTTGGGTATCAAATGACTGGCTGTTCTGAGCTGAACTCTGGAAATCTCCATTGAAGAGATTTTTTTTCGTCCTGGCTTTTTTCCAGAGTTCAGGCTCCTCTACCTTTGACCTGATCCAGAAAACCAGAAGAGCCGGGGCGATTCCCACAAAAAACACGGCCCGCCAGCCAAAGCTGGGCAAAACAATGGCCGTAACCACAGCAGCCAGAGCATAGCCTACAGCCCAAAAGCTCTGCATAAAGCCAAGAGCTTTGCCCCGGTTTTCAGAGGGAAAGTATTCTGAGACCAGGGCCGCCCCGGAGGCCCATTCGCCACCCATGCCCAGGCCGAGAAAAACCCTGAAGAGTCCAAGCTGATAAACGTTCTGAGCGAGACCGCACATAAAGGTAAAAACCGAGTAAATCAAGATTGAGGCTCTCAGGGCCACCGTCCGACCAAGGCGGTCAGCGACAACTCCGAAGATCATCCCCCCGAAGGCCGAAGCCAGTAAAGTCAGAGAACCGAGTAGTCCTGCGGTTGGCTTGGACATGGACAGGTCGCGCATCAGGTGAGCCAGAACCAGAGCGTAAAGCATCACGTCGAAGGAATCGAGCATCCAGCCGAAGCAGGCAGCCCAGAGGGCCCGCCGGGCCGGGGGAGGGCTTTTCTTGAGCCAGCCTAACAGGACCTCATTCAGTCTGTCTCTTTTATCCACTTATAGGCCTCAAGTCAGTGGCAAAAGTAAATTTTTCTTATTATAATATTTCTTCAAATTAAAGCAATTAAAGGAGAGTTAAATGAAGAAGACCACAATTCTCAGAAAAGCCATTATGGAACGCCGGGCAGTAGTTGTCCCGGGATGTCATGATGCTTTGAGTGCTAAAATCATTGAAAAGTGCGGTTTTGAAGCTATTCAGGTTTCTGGCTTCGGGCTGGCCGGTTCGCTCCTGGGTAAGCCGGATGTGGGGCTGGTTCAGATGAAAGACATTCTGGATATGACCTGGAACATAGTTCAGGCCGTCAGCATTCCGGTCATGGCTGACCTGGACACCGGCGGCGGTAATGCCGTCAATGCGGCCTGGGTAACCGAGCGGGTCATTACCATGGGTGCGGCCGGCATGAATATAGAGGACCAGGTTTTCCCCAAACGCTGCGGCCATCTGGTTGGAAAAGAAGTCATACCGGCCGAAGAGATGGTCGGGAAAATAAAAGCCTGTGCTAAAGTCCGGGACAGGCTTGACCCCGATTTTATCATCAACGCCCGGACAGATGTGTTTGCCATTGCCGGTCTGGATGAGGCTATCCGCCGCTGCCAAATGTACTTAGAAGCCGGAGCTGATCTGGTCTTCATTGATGGGATAAAGAGCCGGGCCGACATTGAAAGAGCGGTGAAAGAAATCAAAGGGCCGCTGTCGGTCAATCTGATGGATGCCATTACCGGAGTTAAGACCGAGCTGATACCCATTCCGGAGCTGGCCAGAATGGGTGTGGGACGGGTGTCTATTCCCGTGGCCTCAATCATGGTGATGCACAGGGCCCTGACGGATTTCTTCACGGCTCTGAAGAACTCGCCCGACGGAATTCTCCCGGGAGAGACCAGATGGATAACTCCTTTTGAAGAGTTCACCACCTTTGTCGGGCTGAAGGAATACCGGAAGCTGGAAGAAGAATATCTGCCTAAAGAAAAGCTGGAGTGCAAGTATAAGTAGAAATTTCAGCTGAGCCGGCCGAAAACAGCCTGGAAGTCAAGTTGATTAGACCTGAGAGGGGCGTCCAGATAGAGCTTGAAATTAAGCAGTATATAAGAAAAACCGGCCCAAGCCGGGAAGGAGGTTTAGCTATGGGCATGACAATGGTGGAAAAAATCCTGGCCCGGGCCACCGGCCAGAAAAAAGTTGCGGCCGGCCAGGTAGTGGAACCAAAGGTCAGCCTGGCCATGTCGCATGAGAATGCGGCTCTGGTCATCAATCAGTTTCTGGAGATTTATAAAGATACCGGGCTTAAGCCGAAGGTCTGGGACCCGGATAAGATTGCCATCATCCTTGACCACCGGGTGCCGGCCGAGAGTTCCAAGACAGCTACCAACCAGAAAAAAATAAGAGAGTTTGTAGCCGCCCAGAAGATTAAAAAATTTCATGACATTCGCGGGGATGAAGGCGGCATCTGTCACCAAATTCTGCCCGAGAGCGGCTACGTGCTCCCGGGAACGGTGGTGGTTGGCACCGACAGCCACACCACTTCTCACGGAGCCCTGGGGGCTTTCAGCTTTGGCATTGGAGCTACAGAAATGGCTTCGGTCTGGGCTCTCGGGCGGGCGGTCAATGTGGAAGTGCCTGAGACCATCAAGGTGGTAGCCACCGGGCGCTTTGGCCGCTATGTTCTGCCCAAGGATTTTATCCTTTATCTGATTGGAAAAATCTCGGCCGAAGGAGCTAACTTTAAGGTGCTGGAATTTCACGGCCCGGCTGTGGAAAAAATGTCTACTTCCGGCCGGTTGACCATCTGCAACATGTCGGTGGAAGCCGGAGCCACTTCGGGTATCGTCCCCCCGGACGGAGAAACCCTGCGCTACTTAAAAGAAGAGGCCGGGGTGAAAGGGAAAGTTGAAGTCTTCGGGCCTGACCCGGATGCTGAATACGACCAGATAGTAGAAATAGATGTGTCGGAGCTGGAACCACAGGTGGCCTGCCCGCACATGGTTGACAACGTTAAACCAGTTGGCCGGGTGGGAAAAGTTAAGGTAGACCAGATTGTCATCGGCTCCTGCACCAACGGCCGCCTGGATGACCTGGCTGTGGCAGCTAAAATACTAAAGGGCAAGAAAATAGCCAGGGGAGTGAGGATGCTGGTTTTCCCGGCTTCTTTCCGCATCTACCAGCAGGCTTTGAAGCTCGGCTACCTGGCCGACCTGGTCAAAGCTGGAGCAGTAGTAATGAATCCGGGCTGCGGCTGTTGTCTGGGAGTGCACCAGGGGGCTCTGGGTGACGGGGAAGTAGCCCTGTCTACCACCAATCGCAATTTCAAAGGCCGGATGGGTAATCCCAGGGCTGAAGTTTATCTCTGCTCCCCGGCGGTGGCCGCGGCATCGGCCCTGACCGGTTATATCACCGACCCCAGGAAAGGAGGCAAATAACATGGCCAGAGTGGTTTTGAAACTGAGTGATGACATTTCCACCGACATCATTTATCCCGGTCGATTCATGGCCACGGTCCTGCCCACCGAAACTCCCCAGTATGCTTTTGCCGACTTCCCTGAATTCAATGCCCAGCTGAAAAAAGGCGAGATTCCGGCTGGAAGCATCGTGGTGGCTGGCAAGAATTTTGGCTGCGGTTCTTCCCGTGAACAGGCGGCCTCAACCTTAAAAGGGCACGAGCTGGTAATCGTGGCTAAGAATTTCGCCCGAATTTTTCTCCAGAATGCCATCAATCTGGGCTTGAAAGTAGTTGTCTGCCCGGAAATTGAGGCCGAAGAAGGTGATGAACTGGAAATCCTGCCTGATAAAATTATTAACCAGACTTCCGGGAAAGAATTCCAGGTAGAACCGCTGCCTCAAGCCAGGCAGGCCATCATCGATGCTGGCGGGTTGATTCCCTATACCAGGCAGCGGCTGCTGGAAAAGGCTGCTTCCAGGAAAAAAGCCTGAAGTTTTTCCCTTAGCAGGTGAAAAAAATACAATCAGGCCAAAGCCGAACCTGATTGAAGAGCATTGATTTAAACCGGAGTGTAGGCTTTGATAAATCATCTCTCTGGCCTCAGGCTGAATAAAATTTGAGCCTTTAATTATTTCTTAAACTTACCTCATTTTCCTTTTGCCACTATCAGCCTGCGTTGATTCTGGCCGAAAGTATCTGAAAGCTAAAATAAAAAGCTCAGTTTAAGCTTTAAAATTTTGCAAGCGGCGCTCAGTAAAAAATTGTTGAGAGTTTAAGCTGAAAATGTTAAATCTTAAAATCAAGATAATTGAAAAATAAAATTGAAAGGAACTCAGGTGTTGAAGCTTGACCTGATTCAGACGGTCGCTTTTGCCGGAGTGGTACTTTTTGCTGGCTATGGGCTTCGGCGCTCAATAAAACCTCTGGACCGGTTTAACATCCCGGCTCCGGTCGTTGGAGGTCTTCTTGTTTCCCTGATCACCCTGTTTTTTCATCACTACCAGATTACACCAATTCAATTCGACACTACCCTGCGCGACCCGCTGATGATTGCCTTCTTTACCACCATCGGTTTTGCCGCCAGCCTGTCGCTGCTCAAGGTGGGTGGCCCCCAGGTCTTACTTTTTTTCTTGATGGCCACAGGCATGGTTATTGCCCAGAATATCATGGGGATAGTCCTGGCCCTGCCTTTCGGCCTCAACCCGTTGCTCGGTGTAATCTGCGGCTCGGTTACCCAGACCGGCGGTCCGGCTACAGCCCTGGCTTTTGGCCCGGTATTTGAACAGGCCGGGGTAAGGGCTGCTACCACCGCTGCCGTGGCGGCCGCCATTTTTGGAATAATTTCTGGAGGCCTTCTCGGCGGCCCGGTTGGCACTTTTTTAATAGAAAAAAATAAGCTCAAAAAGCGTCTTCTGAAAGGCTCTGACCTGCCAGAACTCGAAGCCGAAGAAATTGTGGAAGAAATGTTAAGCCGGAAGGGAAAAAGCTCTCAACCCCCAGGCCGGAGCTCCTTTGAGCTTTTGAAAAGTGTGGTCATCATCCTGGTGGCCATGTGGGCAGGCTCCTGGGTCAGCCAGTGGTTTGCCCGCCTGGGCCTCACTCTGCCGGCCTATATCGGGGCCATGTTCGTGGCCGCCATCATCAGGAATTTTGACGACCTCACTGGCTGGCTTGGCCTCGACCAGAAAATAATAGACGACATCGGTCATGTGGCCCTGAATCTTTTTCTGGTGATTGCCCTGATGACCCTGAAGCTCTGGGAGCTGGCCGGTCTTTTTCTGCCGATGCTGGTGATTCTTTTGGTCCAGGTAGTGCTGGTGGCCCTGGGTGCGACTGTAATCTTTAGGCTCATGGGAAAAGATTACGAAGCCGCGGTTATGAGCTCTGGCTTCTGTGGCTTTGCTTTAGGCACCACGGCCAACGCCATGGCTAACATGAAAGCCATCGTTGAGCGCTACGGCCGGGCCCCGCGGGCTTTTCTGGTGGTGCCGATGGTCGGAGCCTTTTTCATTGATTTCACCAACGCCCTGATTATCACCGTCTTCCTGAATTTATTCAAGTAACCCGGTGCTGTGTCTGGTGGCTGGATAAATGCTGCCTGTCCAGGTAGTGGGCTTGAAGCTATAAATTCGGGTCCTGAGCTGGTCCACGGGTAAATTAGAAGATCATGTCAGCCGGCCAGGGGCTCAACAAAAATCCCGGCTGTATAAACCCAGGCTGCCAACCGGAGATGACTTCAGCCCCGGATTGGGGATAACTGGCTTTTCAGCCGCTGACTTTTCCTCGGGAAAAGCCAGCCCACAGCCAGGCAGCTTAAAAGTCGGGGTCGGTAATTTTCTTCTCCTGGAACTGGCCGAACCGGCTGAGCTGTTTTCTGGCTTCTTCGGCCTTACCTACCACCACCAGCACGAAGTCCCGGTCCGGAAGCAGGCGGGTGGCTGATTTCAGATCTTCCGGTTTGGTCGAACTGATTTCCTGAAGGTATCGGTCGTAGTAATCCAGGCCGAGCCCGTAGTAAATAAGCCTCAGGTAAGCTGAGGCTTTAGCTCCATTGGTTTCCAGAGTTTGTGGGAACTGACCCAGAAGGTAGTTGCGGGCGCTTTCGGTTTCTTCAGCCGTAAAGCCTTTTTCCCGGGCTTTCTTCAACAGGTCAAAGGTTATTTCCAGCATTTCACCGATTTTATCGTTTCTGGTGTAGGAAGAAGCCATAAACAGGCCACCGGCCTTCCAGGACTGGAAGCTGCTGCTTGCTCCGTAGGTCAATCCTCTTTTTATCCTGAGCTCGGTGTTTAGCCAGGAAGTGAAGCGGCCTCCCCAGAGGGTATTCATCAGGCTGGCTCTGGTAGTAATCCTGTCTCCTATCGGGTAGCCAGGAGCACCGAGGGCAAAATAGCTCTGGGTGGCATCTGGTTTGTCCACCAGGATGAGCTTTTTCCCCTTTGGGGCTGGTAGTGGGGGGATTACTGTCGGCAGGGGAGGAGTTTCGGGCCTGGCCCATTTTTCTATGGTCTGGTTGAGGATTTTAATCAGAGCTTCCCGGTCGAGGTCTCCGACTACTGCCATAATGGCAACATCAGGGCGATAGCGGGTGCGGAAGAATTTTTTAATTTCCTCCAGGTTCATTTTTTTCAGGGAGGATTCGGTACCAGAGGATAGTTGCCCAAAAGGATGGTCGCCAAAATAGGCTTTGCGGAAATACTGACGAAGCGCAGCACCCGGATTATCCTTTATGGCTTTCAGACTGTCTATTTTCCTGGCTAGCTCTTTTTGGTATTCATCTTCTTTGAAGGTAGGCTGGGTAAGACACTCAGCTGTAATCTGGAAAAGGCGGGGCAGATGTTCTGAAAGACATTCTCCGGAAACGCTGGCGTATTCTTCAGAGTCGCTAATACTCAGTCTGGAACCCATGAAATCCAGAGCTTCAGCTATTTCTTCTGCGGTCATGGTGGCTGTGCCTTTGAGCAGCAGGCTGGCGGTCAGGCTGGCCAGACCATCATACCCGGCCGGCTCGAAAGCGGTGCCGGCTCCAGGAATTAAAATCCTGAAACTCACCAGGGGCAGTTCAGGGTTTTTGAGAAAATAGACCGTTAAACCATTTTTGAGGACAATTTTTTCAGGCTGGGGCAGTTTGACTGAAGCCATAACCATCACCTTAGTAATTATGAAAATTGCCAGAATTATAGTTAAAAATCGGCGCATCATTTCCCTCCTTGCGGGATAAGCTTTCCGACGGTTTTGTTGAGCTCGTGGAAATATTTTTTGGCTACCGCCGGTATCTCTTCTTTTTTGACCGAGGCGTATCGGTCAATCATGGTGAAAAGGTTTTCGTAGCCTCCAAAAAGTAACTCGGTTGCTCCTAAAAGGTTGGCTTTTCCCGAATTGGTCTGAAGCCTGAAATAAAAACTGCTGCGAATTATATTCAGCGCTTTCTGGTATTCCTGTTCAGTTATTCCCTGTTCGATTATTTTATTCAGTTCTTCGTCGATTATTCTTTCAATCTTCTCCAGGTCAGCTCCGGCTCTTGGTTTGACATAGATTGAGAAAAGGTAGGGGTCAATTTTTTCTTCCAGGCCGCCGAAAACAGAAACTGCCAGCTGTTCTTCCCGGACCAGGCGGCGGTAAAGACGGCTGCTCTGACCCTGGAGCAGTGGCTTTTCAAGAATGGAGAGAACGAAGAAATCCGGGTCCTGACATTTAGGAGCGTGATAAACCACCATAAAAGAAGGAGTCTGAGCCTCTTTCTTGATGACCACTTCTTTTCTGCCCATCTGGGGCGGCTCTTCAGTGGTCACCGGTGGTGGGGGAGTCTGAGACGGAATGGAGGAATAATATTTTTTTATGAGCTCAAGCGTTTTCTGGCTGTCAAAATCTCCGACTACCACCAGGACAGCATTATTTGGGGCGTAATAGGTTCGGTAGTATTGAATGACCTCATCCCGGCGCCAGTTGAGGATGTCGCTCATCCAGCCGATGACATCCCAGTGATAGGGATGAGCCATAATGGCTGTGGCCCGGACATTTTCCTGGAGTATGGCTTCGTTGTTGTTCTCTACACCCATTCTTCTTTCTGAGGCTACAACCCCGCGCTCCGATTCGAAAACCTGTGGGTCGAAGATAAGCCCTTGCATCCGATCGGCTTCCAGCTCGATAATTTTTTCCAGGGCATGGGGTGGGAACCAGTTGGTGTAGGCAGTCAGGTCATCGCTGGTGTAAGCATTGTTTGAACCGCCGTAAAATTCCATCAGGCGGTCAAATTCCCCCGGACCAAATTTCTGGGTGCCGTTGAACATCATGTGCTCTATGAAGTGGGAAACGCCAGTTAATCCCGGCCGTTCGTTGCGAGAGCCGACCTTAAAAAAGGTGTAGTAAGAAATCTGTGGTATCTTGTGGTCTTCGTAGAGAATGACTTTAAGCCCGTTGTCCAGCTTAAAAACCTTGATGTCTTCTTTTTTGAAAGCTCCTTCACTCATGTTCGTAATAGCCAGCACAAAGACGAAAATTAAAAAAAGGCTCAGCCCGGTTTTTCTGGGCATGGAAACACCTCCCTTTATGGTCATTAGATATCTTTTTATCGGAATAACTTTTTTCTGGGGTTAATTCTTCGTTCACTCTGTCTATCATAATCAGGGGCCGAGAGTTAGTCAAGGACTCTGCCAGAGGAGCTTTCTAAGAGAAGAGGGAGGTAGGCCAAAAATCCTATTAAATAATTTAGAAAAATAGAGGGGCTTGTAGCCAGCTTCAAGGGCTATGGTCTTTATGGGCTTCCCCGAGGCCAGAATTTGCCAGAGGGTCGAGCAGCATTTCATCTTAACTAAGTAACTTTGTAATGAAATTCCAGAAAGTCTTTTAAAGTTGTGGGAAAGCCAGGAGGGGGAATAGCCTGTTATCTCAGCCAGGGATGAAAGATTGACTGACCCTGCTGGAGATTCGGCTATCTTGCGCTGAACCTGGATAATTTTATAAAGCGGGCTGAAAGTGGGAATAGAAAAACCTGATGAGCCAGCATAGTATTCCGAGCTTTTCAGGGTAGAGAGAATTCTTTTCTGGAAATAAGAGGTATTATTATCATTAAAGACCATAAGATGGAAACCAGAAAACTCCGTAGCCTTATCTTTTAGTAGAATTGGTCTGATCATTGCTGAAGGAATGGTTCGCCGCTGGGAAAGAAAGGTGAATTTCTTCAGGCATCTATCAATTCGGCATTCGTAATCACAGTCAATTAATATAAATTGAGAACTTCCAGCAGATGCGGGCATTTCCTCATTTTGAAGGTGGCTTACTTGAACTCTATTCCCAAAAATATTTCTGATTAGGTCATAGATTTCCTTTTTTGTAGAAAAAAGCAGAACTTTCTCCATTTAGAAGCCCCCCGAGATTTTAAGATGTGATTTTTTGAAATAAAATTGCAGAAAAACCTAGAAGCAACATTTAATGGCCAGGGCCAAGGCGGCACATTAACCCCCTTAATCATTACATTTGCTGACTATTATTGTAGGGTAAATTATGGCCATGTCAAGTTTTGTTCGCAATTTGGCCATCGTAAACACTAAATTCTTAGCGCCTAATTAACCGCCTGCTCTAGCCCTTGCTCTAACAGTGGTCTCAGCTTATCAGCTTTGATATAGGCATTCTCATTTGTCCAGTCCTCAGTGTATTCGATTAGATGATCAGAAACCAATATTAGGTACGACTAAATGGGAGGAAACACTTAAACAACTCTGCTCCTCTTTCTTATCTCCCGGTTGGTCCTCTCCAGCACGTTGGTTGAGGAGATACGCCGTTTATCCACCTCCGGGAAGTTATAGAACTGAAGTGAGTCCTCTAAGCCCTCTTCCAAACAGCTCATGGCCTCAGGATATTTACTCTCATACTCCTCAATAATGAGCTCTGCTAGCTTCTCTGCACTCCTCCTATCCGGTTGCTGCCAGATCTGTTTCAGTTGCTCTGCCAGATTAGCCTTATCGCGATGAGCGACCTTAGCCAGGATGTTTCGCATAAAATGCACCTTGCTTTAAGCTTTTTATCTTAAATGGGGAATTTATGATGGCACGCTCTCTTAACGCAAATCGCGGACCATTTTGTTCACAAGGCTTTAAGATTATTGAAGTTTAATATATATATTTATAACTTTTAATGGTATTATTTTTAATTCTTACTAGAATAGGTGTATAAGGGAAATTTATTATATCTTCAATGTCACTCTTTTTTAATAAATATGCATTGCTTATATCGCTGTTTTTAACCCACGCTTTCCATTCATCTATCCATTCATGAATCGTTATTGCTAAAGCTTGTTTTCCTGAAAATTCTAATTGTTTTATTTCATTAAGTCCTTTATAGATACATGCTGGACAGTCAGTTAATTTGAAGAATAAAATATAATTTTCGCCTGTTTTTAAAATAGATGATAAAAATGTTTCTTCCCCTTCTGGAGATGATATTTTAATTCCTTCTAATATATTAAAATCAATAAAATTATTTTTCTGCCTGTTTTTATCAAAATGAATTCTGACCAGCAGAAATGCATTAGCCAAAAGGAGAGCGATAATTATTAATTCTAAAAATGGCCCAATGAATAATTTTTTTGCTTTTATCATTTGATTTTATAAATATTGATTATCAATGAATTAGCTGACTCATCGAGTCCCGGATCGCCGTTCTCAAGAAAGTAAAAGAGTCCATTTTGCTCAACAAGCAAGGCGTCGTTAGTGAAATAATATTTTTCCAAAGCAAATGTTTTTAGGTTATAAAATGACAAAGTAAATTTTCCATTTTCTGCACCAGGGTTACGAAACTGGACTACCAGATGTTTATCTGTTATCAGAAAATTTTCGACTCTTGAATAAGAAAGCTCCCATTCTTCATACAATTGAGGAGTTGGTTTCCCCGGTTTCCAGAGGAAAGTCTCTTTTTTAGGCCGAACATAATTATGAGGGGGCATAAGATTTATTTCTCTTATAGTTGACAAGTCATCAGAATTGATTAAATAGATTTTCGGGTCTGTTTCAAGCATTACCCATAGCCAGTTATCTTTTCTTCTTGAGATCGCTCTTATAAGATGAGCATGGTATCTTCCGTTATATTCTTTATAAAGAAGCTTTTTGATTAATTTTCCATTTTCAAAAACAGAGAGAAAATATCCAACCGGAGCATTTTTCTTTAAGCTTTCTTGATTATCATAAGAAAAGCCGGCAAAAAACCATTTATTGCCCGCTCGTTCTGCTGACTTGAAAAAAATATCGCTTAGCTCTCTTAGCCATTCTACTTTGTCATATTTGTAAAGAGCTCCATTTTTCTTAAAATATAAGAGTTTGCCGGTAGTTTCTATATCAATAAGGTGACTCTGGTCAAGATACATAGTTCTCCATTGAGCTATTTCGCCTGGCCCTTCTCCATAACGAGCCAGGGGATAAGCCTTATTCGGAGAAACAACAAATATTCCATCTCTAAAAAACATTATAAATAAGTTAGAGTCATCGTCCATGCGGGATTCAAATATATAACCATGCAGTTTAATTTCAGGGTGTGACCATTTTCCTGTCAGAAGCAGTCCGTCTTTTTTCTGCTCAACCGAAGCATAAAGACGGACAACAATAGTCCCTATCAATACAAAGATAAGCACAAAAAATGAGCTAAATGTTGTTTTTATTTTTCTATTGTACACTTTAATATCACAGCCCTGGATTCTTCATAGGGAGTTCTAAAATCAATCATCTTAGCTAAATATAAAAAATTTTCTCCGTAGCCCGCCGGGAAAAAATTTTTTAGATATAATGGATCAGATTCCCAGGAAAGAGTTTTATCCAACAAGATATAACAATAATCAAGGAGATTATTGGCATCTTTAGATATCTGGAGGCCTATGTAATCTTTGTATTTAAAGATAGCCATTATTCGGTAGCCAGTTTCTTCAGCCTGAATATCATACATCCAGGCTGGCTTCCGCATTATAAATTTCTTCTTTTCATTATCATCATATTTAATATATCTCCACCATTTTTGACCAAACCATTTTTCCTTGAGTATTTCTCCTTCGAAATTTATTTGCCAGAGGCAATTTATGGGAGTAAAACAGAAATAAATGTTCTGATCATCTAAAAGAACATGACCCCTTAGGATATTTTCTGGATAATTCTTAAGTTTTTTTTGGACCTTATCTATTTCAAATAGAGCCTTCTGCCATTTTCCATTTAAATCATATATGTTTATAGCTCGGACTTTTAGGCTATTTTTATAAATTTGTCTATGATATTGAGCTGTTGCTATGTATTTCCCATTTATAGATATCCCTTGGATGACATTAGATACACCCTCATAGAGCAAATGAAAACGCTTTTTAAAAGCAAAATCCCTGTCAAAGACGCTTAAGGCTCCTGTCAAAGGGTCTAAAATAAAATAACTATCGTTAGCTTTCTGGACGGCACCAATTGAATAAAATTCACCCGGCCCCCGCCCATAACCTCCGATAGTTCTCTTCTGTTCTCCTTGTGAAGTGTAAATTTGCAAATAAGAAAATCTATTTAGAATCAACTCTCCATTAAAGCCTTCATAAAACCAAGGAGGCATAAAATCTTGTTTGAAGAGGTTGATGTTAGCTTCTTTATTAATTGGTGGTAAATTTAAGATATAAGAGATTTTTTCTTTTAAAGATTCATTAGGAATGAATGATAAAAAAAGCAAACAACACAATATGGTTTTATTTAAAGGCTCAGGAACTTTTTTCATAATCCAGTTCCCTTGCTCAGAATCTCCGATTCCTAATTTTGAGAGCTATAGATACAAACGCAGTCCCAGTATATTGTGGCTGGACAATGACATTCCCAATCTGGCCCGGACTCAGTCATCCAACCTTTTTTTATTTTTATCTCAGATTCGGAGTGAGCTAAGTTGCTCATTGATATCAGGGATAAGTAAAGGCAAAATATTAAAATTATAATTAGTAATAGGTTTTTTTTAGTTTCAATTAATCTCATGTTTAACCACCTTTTTAATAAATTAATTTTCGATAATGCAGCTACAATCTGTATCCTTAGTTATGGTGCAATCACAACAAAGCTGCGGTGAACCCGGAGGTAATTGAATGGTAGTTGTCTGGCCACGCTTTTTGATAGGCTCATTTGACGATAAGAAGACGTTTAAAATCAAAGTTAAAGTGAGGACAATTAAAAAACTTGATAGAATTTTCATTCTCATGCTTATTTTTTTCATTCTCATGCCTCCTTTATGCCGAATTAAAATTTCTATTAATTTTATAAATTGAATATAGGGCTAAATCAAGAAAATTTATATGTCTTTTTTTTTTAAAATTATGTCTTTTTTTTTAGCATGCCAGAAATTTTTAACTAAAAGAATTAATAGGGTAGCTTTCTTAGGGAAGAAGGGGGTAAGCCAAAAATCCTATTAAATAATTTAGAAAAATAGAGGGGCTTGTAGCCAGCTTCCAGGGCTATGGTCTTTATGGGCTTCCCCGAGGCCAGAATTTGCCAGAGTGCCGAGCAGCATTTAATCTTGGCTAAGTAACTTTGTAATGAAATTCCAGAAAGTCTTTTAAAGTTGTGGGAAAGCCAGGAGGGGGAATAGCCTGTCATCTCAGCCAGGGATGAAAGATTGAGTGACTTTTCTGGAGATTCGGCTATCTTGCGCTGAACCTGGATAATTTTATTTAGCTAACTAAAAGGGGAGATAGAAATCAAAATGATTTTAAAAAGGGAGAAAATTTAAACCTTGACGGGGAGAATTAAGAGCGGGTAGGTGGAGGTGAGCAGGGCTAGGAAGTTAATTTTTCCCCGGACAGAGAAAGCCCTGGTTTCTTAATCCCGCGCCAGCAGCAAGGTCTGCGGGTCAAGCTGCAGCCGGAGTTTCTTTCCGGGCAGTTGCTGATGGTCCTTGACCAGGTGCAGCTTAACTTTTCCCTGGAAATGTTCCAGAGTAATGATGATGTCTATGATTTCCAGATAATCTTTCAGGACAAAAGGAACCCCATTTTCATCAAACAGCGGGTCTTCGCCTTTGAGAGAGCAGCTGAACCAGATTTCCAGTTGATGCTCAACAGCGAATTTTTTGAAAAGTTCCAGGTCTTCCCGGCAGGGCAGGTAGAAATTAAAACCATCCACGATAATCGTGCGCGCCGGAAAATTTCCAGGACCAAGCAGTGCTTCCAGGCTTTTCAGCACCTGAGCCGCGGGCATCCCTTCCTGTCTGAAGTTCATGATGACCCGGTGGCGAATGATACGGTCATGTACTTCCAGAGCCGACTTCAGGTTTTCCCGACTGGCCAGGTTCTTGAAGATCTCCTCATACCAGCTGATGATGTAATCAACGCGGCTGGCGTAG
>Ga0308419_1000707_pt1 | contig 23510 bp, 17 predicted proteins | sample HotsprSampleMS50_FD_203674 | JGI IMG/M metagenome (GOLD analysis project Ga0308419, IMG submission 203674) | Hot spring phototrophic mat microbial communities from Mushroom Spring, Yellowstone National Park, Wyoming, United States - 20090730_MS50 ... | reverse complement strand
ACTCCAATGAAATGGAAGTCATTTTAATTGAGTTCCCACCTGGTGCATCAACAGGGGAAGAGCATTATCATCATGATGGCTATGAAGTGGGGTATATTATTAAAGGTGAACTTACGGTGACATTAGATGATAATGAATATGATTTACGACAGGGTGATAGCATCTCGTTTAAAAGCATACGCCCCCATAAAATTAAAAACAATAGTACACAAACAACACTTGCTGTTTGGGTTAACCTTATTCCCTGGATATTTGTGAAGTAAGTTGTTGATGCCTTTATTTGCTGTAAAATATATTCTATGCATAGGAAAAGTATTTCTCAGTTTTCTTTATGTTATGTTTGTGCGATAGTAACTGAAAAATTAATCCTTGCTTTTAAATGGGGTTTAGATGATAAATACAACAATTTCTTTGGAGATGTAAATAATGATCGACAATAGCGATTCTCAGTCTGCTCTCTATACCAAAACTAAAATCAAACTTTCAGTCATTCATATGGTTGTTGAACTTACACTTTTAGGTGTTGGTGCATTTACCATCGCAAAGCCATTATATCAGTTACTATCGCCACACATAAAAAATGAATATATAGTGCTTATAGTATTTTTTAGTGCATTTGGTGGTTTGCTCTCAATTATTCTATTTCCTTTAGAATTTTATCAAAGCTATATTGTTGAACATAAATTTGGCCTTTCAAATCAAACGGTTTTAGACTGGTGCATCGAAGAATTAAAATCATTGCTTGTTTCAATTGCTATTGGGCTTCCGCTTATGCTGCTGTTTTACTATTTTATTAAATTGACTGCATTCTGGTGGTTATATTTTGCTTTTGTTGTGTTTGTGTTTGCTATTATACTGGCAAAAATTGCTCCGGTATTAATCTTTCCGCTTTTTTATAAATTTACACCAATTGATAATGATGAATTAAAAAGTGTTTTGACTGAACTTATGCATAAGCATAATTTAACGGTAACAGGTATTTTCAGCTTTAATATGAGTAAGGATACAAAAAAAGCAAATGCTGCATTTACCGGTTTAGGGAAGACACGCAGGATAATTTTAAGTGATACATTGTTACAGGAATTTACTGTAAAAGAGATCAAAACCGTGTTTGCCCATGAATTGGGGCATTATGTGCATAACCATATAACAAAAAACATTGTGCTTAGTGGCATTGTCATTGTTGTGTCATTTTATGTGTGTTCGTACATATATGAAATAACATTGCATAGTGTAGGATATTCTAACCGATTTGATATTGCAGCCTTGCCAATACTGATTTTTTATCTTTCACTTTTTAGTTTGCTACTTATGCCACTACTCAATACTCTTTCACGGTACTTTGAAAGGCAGGCTGATGTGTATGCACTTAAAGTTACTAATGATCCCGAGTCATTTGTTTCAACTATGGAAAAGCTGGCAGCAATGAATTTATCACAAAAAGAACAGCATCCCTTAATTGAATTTTTCCTGTATAGCCATCCAACAATTGCAAAGCGAATTGAGTTAGCCAAGAATTACAGGGTTGTCACTCCGTGATTGAATATGGCCAATGATATATGCCTTTTCACCATTTTGTTTTAGAATATTTAATAGTGAATCTGCATCATCTTTTGCTACAACACATATCATACCAATGCCCATATTAAATGTGGTAAACATCTCTTTTTCTTCAATGTTGCCTTCATGCTGTATTATCTGAAATATTGGTGGTATGGTAAATGATTTCTTTTCAATGAATGCTGCAGTGGTATCCGGCAAAATGCGGGGAATGTTTTCATAAAATCCACCTCCGGTTATATGAACAAGCCCTTTGATAGTAACTGTCTCCAATGCTTTTATGATGGGTTTTACATATATGCGTGTTGGTTCCAGCAGCACATCGCCTAATGGTTTAGATAGTTCATTGAGTTTTGTTTCAACAGTATATTTCTTAATATCAAAAAATAATTTCCTAACAAGGGAATATCCATTGGAATGGATTCCGGAAGAGGCTATGCCAACGACTACATCATTTGGCTTAATGGTGCTGCCATCAATAATGCGGGGCCTATCGACAACACCAACACTAAAACCCGCTATATCATAATCATCAGGCTGCATAACGTTGGGGTGCTCTGCTGTTTCGCCACCTATGAGTGCGCAATCCGCCATTTTACAGCCGGAAGCCAGCCCTTTTATTACATCAACTAATACATTTTCGTTAAGTTTTCCACAGGCTATATAATCCAGAAAAAATAATGGCCTGGCGCCAGTCACAACAATATCGTTAACACACATTGCCACGGCATCTATGCCAATGGTTGTGTGTACATTCATCATCTGTGCAATCTTTAATTTTGTTCCTACTCCGTCGGTGCTGGAAACAAGGACAGGCTCTTTATATTGTTTAAATGTAGCATCAAATAATGCAGCAAATCCGCCAATATCAGTTAATACTTCATTTGTAAACGTTTCTTTTACTATAGAGCTGATGCGCTTCACAAACCTGTTGCCACCTTCTACATCAACACCTGAATCTTTGTATGTAATACCCATGGTAACCTCTTTTAAATAGTGAATAATGAATGGTTGATAGAGAATGGGAAATTATAAAATAAAATAGCGTAGCATGCAATTCATTATTCAATGAATCAGGTATGATTATTTGTCAATAAAGAAAACAATAAAAAGATTTCAAGCAATACTATAGGTGCCTTAGGCGGAGTGCGTGCATACTGCATTTATCAATAAATAATATAATAGGGTCACTAATAAAAATATACATAATTTTATATATAATTTATTGCTTGCAATTAATTAGTAGATATTATCATATTGTAATATAAGATTACACAATGAAATTTTATTCTAGGTAGTTATTTGGAAATCTAAAAGAGGAACGAATTTTGATTGATGATCTCATTTTCAAATAACTCATTATAATCAGAATGATGGGGAGGTTTTTATGAAAGATCCTAAAAAAGATCAGCAGTGTTTGGAGAAATACAAAGAATTGCTTCCAAACTTAGCCGACTATGTTGCTTATTACGCCAAAAAGAAGCCCAAAGCATTGGCTATCATTGAGCACAATACTGGTGAAAAAGTAACATGGAAGCAATTTAATACGTCTGTATCCGCATTTGCTGCAAAGCTTCTTTCAATTGGGTTGAAAAAAGGTGACATAGTGGCAACAAGCCTGCCACTGTTAAAAGAACATGTTTACCTGATGTATGCCTGTTACAGAATAGGTGTAATCATTGCTCCACTTGATTTGCGGTTAAAGACAAAAGAAATACAGTATTGTTTAGATAGAATGAAACCAAAAGCGTATTTCTTCCTGGGAAAAACTCCTGTGGCAGATTTCAGGCCAATGATAGCTGAGGTAATGAAGACATCGCCATATGTACAATACTGGGTGCAGTTTCAGAAAGAGCCTGAGTTTATAATGGAAGGGGCTATTGGCGTTACCGATTTTGTAAAGGATATTAAAAAAGTTTTTATTAAAAGTTTACTAACAGGCAGTGTTAAAAGGGCACGAAAGAAAGTACAGAAACGAGATGCATGTTTGATAATTTTTACAACAGGGTCAACAGGTTCTCCAAAACCTGCACTTCTTTGCCATGAAGGTATACTGGTACAGAATATTGGTCTTGCAGTTGGATTTGAATTACAGGAGAATGACAGATTTCTGGTTAATTTGCCACCTTCGCATGTTGGCTGTACTACTGAGCAGTTGGCAACAACCATCTATGGTGGTGGAACATCAGTCATCCTTCATATTTTTGATCCCAAGTTAAGCCTTGAAGCAATTCAGGCTCACAAAGTTACTTGCCTTGGTCAGATCCCTGCATTATTTAACATGGAATGGTTACTGCCAAATTATAAGGATTATGATTTATCAAGTTTGAGGTTTGCTATCTATGGAGGCCAGGCTGTTTCAAGGGAATTCCTGGTAAAGATGAAATCCATGGCACCAAGGATTGGCACAGGTTTAGGCTTAACCGAAACTTCAGGATTCTGTACCTATACTGATGTCGATGCAGATGTTGATGAGATAGTTCAAGGGATTGGTTATGATATGCCGCTTTGCCCAATCAGTATACGTGAACCTATGAATGCTGATGGTTCGGCAGGCAGGGAAAAACCAAAAGGCGAGATAGGGGAAATTTGCTTCAGTGGTCCACAAATATTCTTGGGATATCTTAATGACCCAGATAATACTAAAAAGACCATTTCAAAAGAAGGGATATGTTACACCGGCGATTTGGGATACTATGATGAGAAAGGCTTGCATTTTGCTGGCAGATCAAAGCTTGTAATAAAACCAAAGGGTTATCAGGTATATCCTGATGATGTGGAACATCATATAAGTGAAAAACTTAAAGGGAAAGTCAATATGGTAGCAGTTGTTGGTGCTGAGCATAATGTATATTCTGAGGCAATTATTGCATTTGTTGAACCACTGCAGGGTGTGGAAGTAACCCCTGAAGATGTTATGAAAGCCTGTGATGATATATCAGCATATTCCAGGCCTTCACATGTTGAGATTGTTAAACCCGGGCAGTTTCCTTTGAATAGGGTTGCAAAGACTGACTATGTTTTACTAAAAGAGGAAGCAAAAAAGATAGTAGAAAAGTTAAGAAGTGAAGGAAAATGGGATAAATCTAAATAATAAACAATAGAAATTAGTACTATCATAAATAAAGGCTTACAGCGGTTGTAAGCCTTTATTTTTTTTAATTTATTAAGAAAAACGGTTGCAAAAAAAATTTGTTTATATAATATCAAAATTGTATTTGCGTAAATATTTAATCAGGTTTGATAAACTATGGAACGTGCTGATATATGGTATTCCACTGATAATGAAAAAGGGAAAGAAATCTTCAATGCGTTGAAGTTGTTGGGTTTGAATATTGCGCTTATTGAAAATAATAACTTTTTATCATGTAATATTATCCCTTCACATATAAATATATTTATTATTGATCTTGTGAATAGTGATATTTCAGAAATTTTAGCTATGATACGAAAGGATGAACGGATTCATAAATTTCTAAAATATCTGGTGTTATATAAAAAGCAAATCCGTAAGGCTTCGCATTTAGTTTCGGATTTGATGCATCTGGAAATCCTTTCGCGCCCGTTGCAAAAACGTGAATTTTCATTATTGTTGGAAAAATCGATTATTGTAGAGCGGTATAAAGAAATGCTAAATCTTTTTTCGCATGAAGCAGGGGAAAGGATGGAAACGTACACCAATTTACTGGATATCAATAGGAAGGAATCATTCTTTGATGAAAAAGAAAAAAATATTTTTGAAAAAATTATTCATTTTGAAAAGCACATCATTGAAGAGCAGAAAAAGCTTAATGAAGCCATAACAAATTTTGCAAAAATTAGGCAGCAGGAATTGTTTGATTTGAAAAAAAGAATTGATGCTGAAGAGATGCTTGCTGAATTGCGAAGGAAAGAGTTGATGGATGCTCAGAGTGTAATAGAGGCACAGAATGCTGTAATTGAATATTCAAGCAAAGAGCTTAAAGATGCTACTGAAATACTCCAGGCCACTGAAGCTGTCCAGGAATTAGGAAGATTGGAAGCCATGGGTCTCCATGAGCAGTTAAAAAAAGAAAAACAAAAAAACCAAGAGTTGATTAAAAAAATTGAATCACTGGAACAACAAATAAAAGAGTTACAGTCACGGTAAATTATGTTTTATCGTTTAGCTAGCTTACTCATAATTATAATTATCTTGTTATGTACTGTACAGTCACCAATGTATGCATGGTTTAATAGAGGGCTAGATGATACATTGGTAGAAATGCGCAAACTGTTTAATCAAAGAGAATTAGTACAGCTGTATGACAATTATGTGCATAATGATATAAAAGATGATATTATTAAACTGATAATCGCAATGAAAACGGAGAAGACAGATGAATACAAAATTGCATTACGACTGAATTATAAAAACGTTAAACAATATCACAATGCATCATCCAGGGATATCCTTATACGATTTTTTGATTTAATGAGGAATCCACGTTACAAGCAGCCGTCAAATATTAAAAATAGTGCATATCTGAGAATTGCACTTTCGCTATCGCTTTTATTTTCATTTCTAGATAATGGAATGGAACTTGTTGATAAGAAAATCGGGTTAAAATGTGCTATGTTGACATATAAGGGAAATAATTTTACCATGAAAATTTATTTTTATTATCAAAATGGTAAATGGTTCTTGACAGATGGCAGGCAGTGCTTTTAAAGATGATTATCATCATGAAAATGATAAAATTAATTTTAATATCACTGTTAATTCTTAAATGCATTTATATGTACAAAAAATAATTAATTTACACTCCCCCGCCTTCGGCAGCGGGGTGTACAAGTATTTATGTTAAATTATTTTTAAGGAATAAATACTGTTTTAATATAATAATTTAATGAATATAGTGTTATGGAATGGCAAAAAATATTAGCTGATGCTGTTCAGGATGGGAAAATAAGGGAATTACACCTTAAAAAGATACCTGTATTGAAGACCTGTGATAATTGGCGTGAGGTTGAGCCTATAGGCTGGATTGACCATCCTATGAAGCTCACTCATTATAAAGGGGCACTGGTGCGACTCAGGGGTAATATCTATTTTGTTACTGAAAAAACCATTAATGCTTTAAGTGAATATATCAACTGGAAAATTACCCAGCGGATTGATGTTATTTAATCATTCTTTATTAAGCATAATTGTCATTACCACATCCTTCTTTTGTGCAAACTTTATAACTGTATCCAATGCTGATTCACTGATTATTATATGATTATTGCTTATTCTCTCAACTATCGCTCCTTTTGGAAGGCTATGCGATAGCTCATCAATAAATTCCTTTTTATCTGAACTGAGAATAACTCCCCGCTTGATAGTAACTGAGGGAGTACGCTCTATCCATTCATCAAGCTGAAATCGTATATTCTGTGGCAGCTGATTTTTGGCATATTCTTTTAATACTGAAATAAAAATTTCAGGGTTCATGCCTCGCTTGATTGCATTCAGAATCGATATTTTGGAAATTTTTGCATGGATTGTCACATCGGTTGATGTAATATCTGTAAACGCAAGAAGAATGTATGAAATATCTGAAGGTATTTCATGATAGGGTATAACAATAGAAAAGTCAGGGTTAATATATATTGTTTTGGCTGTCATCTGGCTGGATTTTTTATCCTGCTGAAAAATAATCTTACCTATATCGCTAAACTGAATAGTATTATTCATGATTTCTATAATGCCTATAGCACAGAGGAAATTAATAGCAGTAAGAACATTAATCCGTACATTTTCAAAATAATCATCAATTAGTTGCAGCGGCTCAGAGAATATTGCAGGCAGTGATTCTAAAAAATGTATGAGTATGTATGTATCTAACGTCTTATTCGTATACTTTTTAATAATGCGCACAACGGATTTTATGACATCATTATTAACAGGCAAAGGATTTGGAAATAAAGGATTATTTTCTTTTCCTGCTGCTTGTAGTATCATATGAGTTATCTGATGAGGATGTAACAAAAATTTGTGTAAGTGTTTTAGTGTACTGTTAACATTGGTTGTTGTAACTGATAATGAATTTGTGATAGACAGTAAGTATAATGCCAATTGAGTAATTTGGGCACTAGTCAATGGCTTTCCTGTTGTATGTATAGATACGGCATGCAATGCTTTTGTAATTTTATCAATATCCGATTTTCGTAAATTTCCTTCCTGAGTTAAAAACAGACCTTTTGATGATATACAGTCATTAGCTTTTAACATAGCAATAAGTGCCATGAAATGATTGTGAACATGTATATTTTTGCTCTCATTTTTAATTTGTATATAATCAGGATGAACTATAATGATACCTGAAAAGTGGGTAGATATTTTATGAAAAATTCTTATACAATTATTAATGGTTAATTCATTTAGGACATTTTGTGCTTTTACAATCCCAAGAGTATCAATAGCATATTTCACTGATACGACACAACCTCGCTGAATACATAGTTTAAGAAAGTTGGATGCACTATCACTAAGAGTGGCCTTCCTAGGTGTAGAGGAGATATTTGTTGTTATATGTTTGATTATTTCATTGCAGTATTGATATAAAGTCTGTGTATCAATAGGATGCAGCATTTGCCGTAGTTCACTGTATAAACATATTTTATCTAATTTGTTAGATAGTAACTGTCGATTTTTCAGGATGTAGATAATAGATTTACTTGCCATTAACTGAGCAGTTTTCTCAATCTGATGTATGGGAATATGCAGGTTGTGTTCAATGTCTCTGAAATGGATGTCATTAGCTGCCAAAAATTGAAGGATTGAAATTTCATCAGGATTACATTGTGAAAAAATCAGTTCAACTCCTACATAGCTTGACATACGGGACACTATATCTTTAGCTGTTGCTTTTTGGGGATCATGAAACCCAAGCATCCTGGCAAGAGTATACCGCTCTTTTTTTTCTAATGTTTCGATATGTTGTAATAATGTTCTCATTATTTAAAAAATAGTAGACACATTAATCGTGATAATATACATGATATCTTCATAAATTTTCAATAAAAATGTAACTTTTATAAGACTATTGCATATACACAATATATCCTTTTAAAGGCCGAGGTACATAGATGTTACAGTTTTTAGCTCTTAACAAACAAAATACTGATACAATTCAAATACAAGTTCTAAGCAACACAATGCTCGTAAAGCTCATGTTGAAGCGAATAGGATATCTGATACTTTTAATTTATTCAACTATTTTTTTAGCGGTAGCAATTCCATATAGTGGGACCTATGCTATTGGTGGGTTTTTATGTGGTGTGTTTTTGCTCAGAATCCTGAATGATTTCATTAAATGGCGCAAATTTGGAAATGCCACATTGACCGCATCTCCATCGGGCATTAGCATTCAAACTAACAATGAAAACTACCACTTCAACGCAAAAGATATTACCTACCTGGAAGTTAATTTTTTCAGTAACCTGGTAATCCGTGAGCGTTACCGTAGTTTAGGATTTCCGCTCATGCTTTTAAGCAATGATGACAGGGAAAAGCTTATAAATTACTTTTATGATATGTCACCCAAACGCACAGTGATGTTTAAAAAAATATGGGAGATGTTTGATGCTATCCTTGTTGCATTTATTCTTGCCATGCATATAAGGCAGTTTATTATACAGGCATATTATATACCAACCGGTTCTATGGAAGATACCTTGCTAGTTGGGGATCATCTTTTAGCAGAAAAAATAACATATGGGCCGACAATCCCCCAGATGATAGGAATGAAAAAACCAATCCACCTTTCATTTTTAAGTATACGGCCTGTTCAACGTGGTGATATCATTATATTTAGACCACCTAACGAGGAAGAAAAAGATTTCATAAAGCGGTGTATAGCGGTTGAGGGCGATGAAGTGCACATTGAAGAAGGGGCTGTCTGGGTTAATGGTGTTAAGTTAGATGAACCGTATGTTAAAGGTGTTACTTCATACAGAGGATTCAGCGAAAAGCGTATTGAAGGGGTTGTTCCTAAAGGAATGATTGTGGCAATGGGCGATAACAGAGAAAATTCCTATGATAGCCGAGGTTTTGGATATGTACCACTAGATAGGATCAAAGGTAAAGCTTTTATTCTATACTGGAATACGGATAACATTAAAAATTTTGATTTTTCACGGCTTGGTTTAATCAAATAATATTCAAGGCTGATATGGAGAATGTATCGCATAAACGAAGGATTATAATAACATTAATCTTTATCAGTATTATAGCCGTATTACTAATAATAAAAATCACGCAGCTGCATTTCAGCTTCAGAGTAATAGTTAATAATAAAAATGATGTTATAAAGCGTGGGGATATCATTGATGCAAGTGGATATCCCCTTGCTATCTCAGTATATAAATATTCTATATTTGCCGATCCCCGTAAGGTTACCGATCCTGATACTGAATCATTAAAACTTTCATCTATACTTTCAATGCCGCAATCAGAAATAAAAGATTTGTTAACCCGTGATAAGCATTTTGTTTGGATTAAACGTAGGGTAGATGACTATGTAATTGGCAAAGTAAAAGAATCATCGTTACCGGGTATATATGTTAAAAAAGAATATGCACGTGCATATCCTGAAGGCATGTTAGCGTCACAGGTTATAGGTTTTGTAAATGTTGACAACATTGGACTTGAAGGTATTGAATATAAATATAATGATATATTATTACGTGTCGATAGCTACGGCCAAAAGGAACAAAAGGGTCTTACGGTCCAGCTAACACTGGACAGGGCAATACAGTATATTGCACAGAAAGCAATTAATACATATGCAAAGCAGGTAAAACCAAAGAAAGCTGTTGCAGTGGTTTACGAAATCAAGACAGGGAAGATACTGGCACTTGCACTATATCCGCAATTTCATCCTGAATATTTTTATAATTACGATAAATCTGTTCTTACATGCTTTTCGATTGTGGATGCGTTTGAACCAGGTTCAACGATGAAGGTATTTGCTGCTATAACCTTATTAGAACATCTGCCGGATGCACTGAAAAGAACATATATATGCAAAGGCAGTGTTGATGTCTATGATGCAACCATAAAGTGCACAAAGGAACACGGCAAGGTTACCCTGAATGATATCATAACCTATTCATGTAATGCAGGAATTATCCAGGCAATGCAGCCAATTAAAAAGGAATATGTATATCAAACTCTTACCCGATTTGGTTTTGGGGAAAAAACAGGCATACAGCTTCCCGGTGAATCGCAAGGGATTCTTCGCAATCCCAAGCAATGGTCTGGTCTTTCAAAGTATTCCATGGCAATAGGTCAGGAAATATCAGTGACTTCTGTGCAGCTTGTTGCTGCTTTCGGAGCTATCGCTAACAATGGCATATATATGTACCCTCAAATAGTAAATCAAATTCAAAACAGCAATGGTGAAATAGTCACTAATTTTTTCCCTAAAACTAAAGGAAAAATATTAAATGAGACTATAGCAAAAACCATTCTTTCCATGATGCACAATGTTGTTATTGAGGGAACAGGCAAAAAAGCATATGTAGCAGGCTATGGTACAGGGGGAAAAACCGGGACAGCTCAGAAGTCGTTGCCACAGGGCGGCTATATTCCTGATGCGTATGTTGTATCATTTGTTGGAATAGCTCCAGTTGATAAACCAGATATCTGCATTCTTGTTATGTTTGATGAACCTGCGTATGGAGGTTCAGGCGGTGAGCTGGCAGCACCTGTTTTCAGCGATATAGTAAAACGTGTATTGCCACTTAGAGGGTTTGGAAGTGTTTCAGTAAACCCTACACAAGCTAAATCTATGCAATATAAGCCTGCCAAGGATGATGTCTTGCCAAATTTTATTGGCCAGACGGATACCCGTGTTTTGCGCCAGCTCATAAATTTACAGCATGAATATCCGATACAGTATATAATGAAAGGAAGTGGCAAGGTTGTTGCCCAGGATCCAAAACCGGGGGTGCCGTTGAAAAAAGTTACTACTATTACGCTGGTTATGGAGTAAATGTGGAAAATATTTTTCAAAACAATATTATGGCGATAGCTCAACGCAGTGAGTCTTTGGCTGAAACAATTAGCAATGCAGATTACACGCCATACATTGAGGTGTTACAGGCAAAAAGTGGGGATGCCATTCCTATTGTAAAGAAAGAATCAGGATACATTGCAGTTCATAGTAAATTTGATCCTGTTAAAGAAGCACAACGCCTCATTGATGAATTTGACGGCTCACAATACGATTGCATCATTGTTTCCGGCTTTGGATTTGGATATCATATTGAATGGTTGTTACAAAAGGTTAAAAAAGATGCAACAGTATTAATACTGGAACAATTTCCATGGATGATTGCGGCAGCTATCGCTCACCGGGATTTACAAAACGTATTGAAAGATAAACGGGTTATATTGCTGGTCAACCCTGATGAAGAAGCAATAGCAATTCACATGAAGGGGAGGTCTTCATATAAAACACTGTTTATCACGCACCGTGGTTCATTTCAGATTGACCCTGAACGATACACTAACCTGCAAAGAATTGCAAAAGCATATCTTTCCACAAAAGAAGTCAATATTGCCACATTGGCTAAATTTGAAAAATTATGGACTTCCAACATTGCACGAAATATTAAAGAAATTATTAGTGCTCCCCCCGCTGCGGCTTTTTTTGACAAGTTTCACAATATTCCAGCTATTATCGTTAATGCGGGGCCAACATTAACACAAAGTATACCATATATCCAAAAACACTATAACAATGCTATTATTGTTGCTGTGGATACATCGTTTAAGGTTTTGGAATATTATGGTATTGAACCACATTTTTGTATTACCGTTGACCCGCAATTAATAAATGCACGGTATTTTGAAGGTGCCCATAGTAAAAGAACAATATTAATAGCTGATCCCATGGTACATCCTTCCACATTTTTATTTTACAAGGGCAGAAAAGCTATAACTGGCGTTGCTTTTGAGATGATGAAGTGGATTGAGGATACTATTGGCAGTTATGGGACCTTACGCTATGGTGGTTCAGTGTCAACTAATGCGTATGATTTTGCAAAACGTTTGGGTGCTCATCCCATTATCATGGTAGGGCAGGATTTAGCTTTTACCGGAGGGCTGGCACATGTCAAAGGTGCCTATTTGGATGACCATGTATTTTTCAGGAACTATCGCACCTATACCGTAGAGATGTTTAACAGGTTTCAGCTTACTGCATTGCCAAAGATTTTTGTTAAAGGCATAAAAAGCAAGCATGTTCACACTAATCAAAAAATGATGATATTTATTTCATGGTTTGGAAGGTTGCGTGACCATTCATTGATTAATGCTACCTATGATGGTGCATATATTGAAAATGTTACTCATAAAAGTTTTGAGGAAATTGTATATCAAAGTACTGAAATTAATGTATGGAATGAAATTGATGAAATATTTAACCGTTCAATACCGGATGTTAGTACTATAGCGTTGTATTCAAAAAACCTGATAAAGCAATTGGATGAAATGCTTCAACAAACTGAAACAATGAATACCATGTTGCACCAGGCAATACGGTTTTCAGAAGAACTGATACAAAACGTTAAAAGCAGAAAGACACAAGCTATAACATCTCTTGTAAAAAAGCTGGATGATATTGATGCAAAGCTTACAGACTTCAGTGTTACAAAGAATTTGGTAGGGTTAACTATACAGCACATTATTCACACAGTAACTGAAGGTTATGAGATTGATGATACCGTTACCAGTGAACAGGAAAAAGTAGCATTAAAATCCCTATACTTATATAAGGGATTGATGGAAGGTGTGGAATATAGCAACCGCGTTATAAACAATATGATATTGGCATTAAAACAATAGTTTATGCATTCCGTAATTTTTTCTGGTTGACAATTACTATCCCGGCAATACCGGCCATAATCAGTCCTAATGCAATTATCTGTGCTTGTGTTAAGCCAGCAAAAACGATAGGGTTTCTTCGGATAAATTCCACAAAAAACCGTGGTAACCCGTTTAAAATCAAGTATATGAAAAATAGAGTTCCCTGTGAAAATTCTTTTTTTCTGAGTTGTAATAAAAGTATTGCAACAATGAATGAGAAAAATGATTCAAAAAGAGGAGTAGGGTATACGGCATAGGATATTGGGACAATACCATTGGGATAGGCTACCCCAAGGATACTTGATGTTTCAATACCATAGCACCCATCGCCCGCAACATGGCATCCTATTCTTCCAAAACCATAGCCAACTGCAATACATGGTGCAGTAATATCAAGAATTTTTAAAACAGGCTCTTTGCTTTGCTTAATGATAAAGTAGCTGAATAACAATGCAAAGAGGAACCCACCATATATGGAAAGGCCAGCGCCTGAAAATACGGTTCCTGCTGGATCAGACAAAAATTCGTCCATGTGATCAAGTATGTGGAAAACTTTTGAACCAATGATACCAGCGGGAATAGCAACCAGTAATATCTTGTATGCTAAATCCGGATTAATATCACGTAAAATAAGTTCTCGTTCCAATAAAATATAAGCCATATAAATTCCTATAGCAAGCATTACGCCATATCCGCCAATGGTAATGAATTTATATTGGAATAGTATTGGATACATGGTAGATTGCCTCCATTGATAACTAAAAAGCTATAGTTTAATACGTCATAATTACTACGATAAAAAAAATTGCAACAGAATTATATGGTCTGTTGCAATTTTTTGTTTTATTAGTGTGTATCGTTTACTTTGTTTCAACAGCTAAAATCTGGCGTAATTCACGTTTTAATATTTTTCCTGATGGATTTTTTGGCAATGCATTCATAATAAAGATTTTCTTTGGTGTTTTAAAACCTGCTAAATGCTGCTTAGCAAATGCGATGATCTCTTCCTCCGTTGCCTGCTTGTCTTTTTTCAACACTACCGCCGCACACACAAGTTCTATCCATTTAGGGTCGGGCAGGCCAAACACGGCAACCTCAGCAACAGCAGGATGCTGGTATAATACTTCTTCCACTTCACGTGATGCAACATTTTCACCACCTGTTTTTATCATGTCTTTTTTACGGTCAACGACATATAAGTATCCATCTTCATCAAATTTTCCTAAATCCCCACTGTGAAACCATTCATAAGCAAATGCTTCGGCAGTTTTTTCAGAATCGTCTAAATACCCTGTCATAACGTGCCCTGATCTATGAACTATCTCACCAACTTCCCCAACCGGCACAAAGTTGCCATCATCGTCCATTAATGCTGTTTCAACATTGAGTACCGGTTTGCCTGCTGAACCGGGCTTTTTAAGCTGGTCTTCGGGTTTTAATATTGTTGCAACTGGCCCCATTTCTGTTTGCCCATAATAGTTCCATAAGCGTAAGCCCGGAAATATCTCAGTTAAGCGTTTTAAAACTTCCACTGGCATAATACTTGCGCCATAGGCAGCTTTTTTGAGTGAAGAAAGATTATACTTTTTGAATTCCGGGTGATTGATAATCCCAATCCATACAGTTGGTGGCGAAAACATGTGTGTTATGGAATATTTTTCAATGAGTTGCATCATGGCAACAGGATCTGCTTTATGTAAGATTATGTTTGTTGCTCCTATATACAAAAATGGCATGAGAAAGCAATGAAGCTGTGCACAGTGAAAGAGTGGCAGTGCATGCAGGCTGATGTCATGTGGCTGGTATTCACCTTCAATAATGCAGCTAAAATACTGTGACATTAATGCTCTGTGCGATAGCATTGCGCCTTTTGGCTTTGATTCTGTACCACTGGTATATGGAATCTGTGCAATATCTTCCGGAGATACTGTTGCCGCAATATCATGTGCTGGCATGCCTTGTAACATTTCAATAAGATTATCAAATCCTTGTGGTGTTGGTGTTCCTTCAAGAGGGATATACAGCCAGTTTTCTACTGTTGTGCATTTATTTTTAGCAGAAGCAATCACATTATATAAATTATCTTCAACGATTACCATCTTGGAATTGGAGTGATTTATGATATATGCCATCTCATCGCCATTAAGCATGTAGTTAATGGGTACCTGAATTGCTCCAATCTTTGAAAGGCCTACAAAGCTTATTGGATAATAGTGTGAATTAAACGCTATAATAGCAACACGGTCACCTTTTTCTATACCATACTGTTGCATAAGATGGGCAAAACGGCAACATTCTTCTTCAAGTTGCCTGAATGTCAAATTAGTATCCCTAAAAGCAATTGCTGTTTTTCCGCCAAACCGTGAAGCAGCACGTCGAACAATATCAGCAATTGTATCTCTGCAGTAAAGGTTAGCCATAAAGGTCCTCCATTTATATTATGATAAGATATATGACAAATATGAAGTGTACCATCTATCATGCAAGCACAAAATGGTAATGAAATTTAAAATAGGCAAAGATTTATATATAATAACTATCGCCCATAATGAATACTTAGAAATTATATGTACACATGCTATGTTAAAGGTTATGATGTAAAAAATGAAAACTTAGAATTTAATTATTTGATTTTTTAATTGACTTACATTAGACTAAATGAAAAAGGTTATTTACACGCCGTGATCTTTCATTAATCAAAATATTTTATTTTGTAATTAATCTCATTTGTATTACTGGGTAAGGGATTTTTATATTTCAAAATCAAAACAGAAAGGAGAAAGCTTTCATGGCAAAAAAGGTTATGAAATCAATGGATGGTAACGAGGCTGCTGCATACATATCGTATGCGTTTACAGAAGTTGCTGCCATCTATCCAATTACACCATCTTCACCAATGGCAGAATTTGTTGATGAATGGGCTGCACATGGGAAGAAAAATATTTTTGGACAGGTTGTGCGCGTTGTTGAAATGCAGTCAGAAGCTGGTGCAGCTGCTGCTGTGCATGGTTCCTTGCAGGCAGGTTCGCTTACCACAACTTATACTGCAGCGCAGGGATTGTTGTTGATGATTCCCAACATGTATAAAATTTCAGGGGAATTGCTTCCTGCGGTTTTCCATGTCAGTGCACGTTCAATTTCAGCTCAGGCTTTATCAATATTTGGTGACCATCAGGATATAAACGCTTGCCGCCAGACGGGGTTTGCAATGCTTGCAAGCGGTGGAGTGCAAGAGGTTATGGATTTAGCTGCTGTTGCCCATCTTTCTGCAATTAAATCACGTATACCATTTTTGCACTTCTTTGATGGATTTAGAACCTCTCATGAAATTCAGAAGATTGAAGTGCTAAATTATGAAGACCTGGCTAAGCTTGTTGATTATACTAAGTTAGAAGAATTCAGAAATAATGCATTAAATCCTGAACACCCTGTAACACGCGGCACGGCTCAGAATCCTGATATCTATTTCCAGGCAAGGGAAGTCAGCAATATCTTTTATCAGGCAGTGCCAGATATAGTAGAAGAGTATATGCAGGAGATCAATAAGCTTACAGGAAGAGAATATCATCCTTTTACTTATTATGGCGCATCTGATGCAGAACATATCATTGTTGCAATGGGTTCGGTAACCGAAACAATAGAAGAAACAATTGACTATTTGCTCAAAAAGGGTGAGAAGGTTGGACTTGTAACTTGCCACTTATACAGGCCGTTTTCAACAAAATATTTCTTCAAAGTATTGCCACAAACTGTAAAGCGCATTGCAGTATTGGACCGAACAAAAGAACCTGGCTCCATTGGCGAACCGTTGTATCTGGATGTCCGTGCAGCGTTTTATGGAACAGCTAATCCACCTGTGATTGTTGGTGGGCGATATGGATTAAGCTCTAAAGACACTACTCCGGCACAGATTCTTGCAGTTTATAATAATCTCAAACTCAGTGAACCAAAGAATGGTTTTACGGTTGGCATAGTGGATGATGTAACATTTACATCGCTGCCATTGCCTGAAGAAACCAGTGTAGTACCGGAAGGGACATTTGAAGGTAAGTTTTTTGGTTTGGGTTCGGATGGTACTGTGGGTGCAAACAAGAACTCAATCAAAATTATTGGCGACAACACTGATTTGTATGCGCAGGCATACTTTGCATATGATTCAAAAAAATCAGGCGGTGTGACTGTTTCACATCTTAGGTTTGGTAAAAAACCTATTAGGTCAACCTATCTTGTTAACAATCCTGACTTTGTAGCCTGTCATGTCCCTGCATATCTTAATAAATATGATATTTTAAAAGGATTAAAAAAAGGTGGAACATTTCTGCTCAATTCTCTATGGGATGAGGAAGAAACCAAGAAGCATCTGCCCGATCACATTAAAAGATATTTAGCTGAAAATAATATTAAGTTTTATATCATCAATGCTACGGAAATTTCAGAACGCATTGGCCTTCCTGGCAGGACAAATACCATCATGCAGGCGGCATTCTTTAAAGTCAGCAATGTTATTCCATATGAGATAGCTGAAAAAGAAATGAAAGGTGCTATCGAAAAGACATATGGTCGTAAAGGTGCTGATGTTGTAAGTAGAAATATGGCTGCAGTTGATGAAGGTGCAAACAATGTAAAAGAAGTTAAAGTCCCCCAAGACTGGAAAAATATTCAGCTACCCGGTAAGCCAAAATTTGAAGAGTTACCTGAGTTTATCCGTGAGATAGCTGAACCAATGAACAGGTTAGAGGGCGATAGTTTACCGGTAAGCGCCTTTTTGCCAAGGCCAGATGGAACATTCCCCCCAGGTACAACCCAGTACGAAAAACGAGGCATTGCTGTCAATGTTCCTGAGTGGCAACCTGATAATTGTATTCAGTGTAATCAGTGTGCCTATGTGTGCCCCCATGCAGTTATCAGGCCATTCCTGCTGAATGAAGATGAAATGAAAAAAGCTCCTTCTGATATGCAAACACTTGATGCAAAGGGCAAAGGCCTTGAAGGGCTTAAATTCAGGATTCAGATAAGTCCTCTGGATTGTACTGGTTGTGGCAACTGTGCTGAGGAATGTCCGGCAAAAGAAAAGGCATTAATCATGAAACCACTTGAAAGCCAGTTGAACCAGCAGAAATACTGGGACTTTATAGTAAAGAATGTTACGTACAAAGATAATCTAATGAATAAATATACCGTTAAAGGAAGCCAGTTCTGTCAGCCACTGTTTGAGTTCTCTGGTGCATGCGCAGGCTGCGGGGAAACACCTTACATTAAGCTTATCACACAGTTATTTGGCGACAGGATGCTCATTGCCAATGCAACCGGCTGTTCTTCTATTTATGGTGGTTCTGCACCTGCAACTCCATACTGTACCAATGCAAAAGGAAAGGGGCCGGCATGGGCAAGCTCACTTTTTGAAGATGCAGGAGAATATGGGTATGGCTTTTATTTAGGTATTAATCAGCAGAGGAATAAGATTGCACAGCTTTTAGAACAATTGGCAAAAACCACATCAAATGCTGAACTTAAAGCAGCAGCGCTTGAGTGGATTGCGGGGAAAGATAATGCTGAAAAATCAAGTGAAGCAACAAAGAAATTATTACCGCTATTAAAGGGCGATAGTTCCCGCGAAGCAGCTGAAGTGTTAAAATTGGCTCAGTACTTGGAAAAGAAATCTGTCTGGGTGTTTGGCGGTGATGGATTTGCTTATGATATAGGGTTTGGTGGGCTTGATCATGTGATTGCTTCAGGAGAGGATGTCAACATACTTGTAATGGATACAGAAGTGTACTCCAATACAGGTGGCCAATCATCAAAGGCAACACCAATAGCAGCACAGGCCAAATTTGCTGCAGCTGGTAAGCGGGTGCGTAAAAAAGATTTAGGACTAATGGCAATCACATACGGATATGTGTATGTGGCCCAGGTTGCCATGGGTGCAAGCCAGATGCAGTATATGCGTGCAATAACCGAAGCCGAAAGCTACCCGGGACCATCTCTCATCATTGCATACTCTCCATGTATTAATCATGGATTACGTGAAGGTATGGGAAAAGCCCAAGAAGAAGCAAAGAAAGCAGTTGAGTGTGGATATTGGTCATTATGGCGGTACAACCCATTGCTTGAAAAAGAAGGCAAAAATCCATTTATATTAGATTCTAAGGAACCTCAATGGGATAAGTTTAAAGACTTTCTCATGGGTGAAGTACGGTATTCAGCTTTAAAGAAGGAATTTCCTGAAGTTGCTGATGAGCTTTTTGCCGCTGCATTGGAAAGTGCTCAATGGCGGTATAAGAACTATAAGCGATTAGCAGCACAGTCATAACAAAAATTGTAGATAGAGGGTTGCCATAATGGCAGCCCCTTTTCATGTTATGCACATATTATGCCTGAGTATTGATGACCTTACCTTTATTTTCTTCCTCAAGGGTTTTTGGTACTTCACTTAATCTGTTGCGAGTTTCTTCAACAGTATTCTTCCCCATTTCTTTTGTTTTTTGTAAAACGCCTTGAGTGTTTGTTGATGCGTCATTAATCTTGTTTATCATAAACCCTCCCTTGTTTAATGTGCTAATTATAGCTTCTTCTTTGGTAACGGTATAAATGCACTTGTTGTTTTTATATAATTAATATATTCAGGGCGTTTTTCTCTTAAAGAACTTTCAAGCAATGTAACCCCTGAAACTTTTAAAAGCATATAGGTTATTAAAAGTGGAGAAATTATTGTTGCTAACCCATACGGTACTGGAAGAGTAATAATGAAAATGCCCCACCACATTAGTGATTCGCCAAAGTAATTTGGGTGTCGTGAATAATACCATAAACCCTGGTTCATAACTTTTCCTGCATTTGCAGGATTATGAATAAATTTATAAAGCTGTATATCGGCAACTGTTTCAAGAATGAAGCCGGTTAACCATACAACAAAACCAATATAATCAGTTATAATAAGGATAGATGGTTGTTGTGCAGAAATTCCAATTTGGGCTGATAGTGAGATGATGATGAGAAGCAAACCCTGTAACCAGAATACCTTAAAAAGGCTTATGATCCAGAAGTTTTTAGGGTTTTTGTTACGCATTGCGGTGTATCGGGGATCTTCTCCTTTGCCGCGTTTTCGGTAAAAAATATATATCGATAATCGCAACCCCCATAATATAACCAGAGTTACAATAATTATTGCCCTGGCATAATACCCTTGATAAAGTATAAACGTAAGCACTGATACAAGTATAAAGCCCAAACCCCAGAACACATCGGCAATACTTGCATCCTTTGTAATAAGGCTTAAAATCCATGCAACAAAGAAAAATGCAAGGATTGCTACAATATTGGTTGCTATAATTTGTACAATAGTTTCAATCATAAGAACTATCTCCCAGACGTATTTGACATATAGTATAAGGTGTCAAATTACTAAAGTCAAATTAATTATTCTCATGTTCAAGCTTTTGTGCGATAGTATCTTGCGTTTTTGCCACAATATCATCAACAGTGAGTTTATCTGGGTATATGGGTGGCAGTATATTAATAGTTATTTGTGCTGGTTTGGGTAGTATTTTACCACGCTTAAACGATTGATATGCGCCCTGTATTGCTATTGGGACAACAGGACAATTAAGTTCTTTGCTAAGGATAGCAAATGTCTTTTTAAAGGTTCCTAATTGCCCGTCAATAGTACGGGTGCCTTCGGGAAATAAAATAATATTATGTTTATTTTGGAGTATGGCTGCCATTTTCTTAATGGAATCTTTAAGGTTAGTATCGATATTTACAATTATGGTATTCATTAATTTTGCCAGTGAATCCCCACGGGATACTTTAATAAAGCCTAACTCACGGGATAAAAAGTAACTGTGTATTAATGTTTTTTTTGGTAGTGATGCAATAAGAAGTACTGAATCTAAAAAACTCTGATGATTTGGGGCAAAGATAACAGGGCCATCAGGTATATTGTCTTTTCCCTTTAGTTTCAGTTTGAAATACAAAGATGCCAATGGTTTTACTAAAAATTTTAAAAATAGTATTAAGGAAAATCCATGTTTAAACGTGTACGATGTATTTTTGATGATTATTTGTAACCAGTTTTGTGCCTGTTCTTCAAATTTTAATTTGTGTTGGGCAATAAATCCTGTTATTTCTTCAACAGTTGGATGATTTAAAATATCAGCGTTTGATATTTTAATGCCAAATGTTTCTTCAATATATGTCTGAAAGGAAAGAATTCCTAAAGAATCAAGGCCAAGGTCAAGTAAAAGATTATGGTGAGGTAAAACCTTTTTGCGTGTATGTATAGTCAAGAATCTTTTGATTGATTTATACTCAATTGTTTTTGGTTCTTTAATTTCTTCCTGTTCAATTGATTTATTTTCAGTTTGTGCTAATTGTTTTACTATATATCGCTGGAGTTTGCCCAGTCGTGTTTTTGGCAGTTCATTTTTGGAGATAGTTATTTTAGTAATATGTTTATAGCTGGCAACACTGGCATTATAGCGGTTAATGACTTTACGCTTTATCGTTTCAAGGATATTGACAATATTTTCTTTTGTAATGACACTGTAATCCGGATGGATGACTGCTGTAAGATTTCCCTGGTCTTCTATAACGCCTATTTCTTTTATTAGTGGCGATATGCGTAGAATTTGTTTTTCAATTTCTTCTGGATTAATATTTTTACCATTGGGTAATACAATCATATCATCCTTTCTGCCTGTTATATAAAGGTATCCATCATCATCAAAATAACCGGTATCTTTAGTATGAAACCATCCATCGGTAATGACTTCGCTGGTTGCCTTTATATTCTTGTAATATCCTTTCATTACATTTCTGCCTTTAACCAGAATTTCCCCATCAACGATCTTAACTTCTGTTCCCTTAACAGGCAATCCAACAGATCCCAACTTCACTTTTGAAAAAGGGTTAAATGCAACAAGGGGGGCAGTTTCGGTTAGTCCGTATCCTTCAACCAGATTAAATCCCAATGTTTTTAAATCGCGGGCAACTACCGGGTCTAATTTAGCGCCTCCAGTAAGAAAAGCATGAATGTGTCCTCCAAATGCATTATGTATCTTCTTAAAAAGGATTTTGGAAAAGTTAAGGCTGTCAAAAACTTTTGCAATTAAAAATAAACCATATGCAACAGGGTTCTTTTTTACTGCAGCCATGATATTCTTATGCAATAGTTCATATAAGCGGGGTATTCCTAAAAACATTGTAACTTTATGCTTCTGCAATGCAGCCAGTATTTTATCAAGCACCAGTTCTTTTACCATAATTATTGAAGCATTGAGATACAATGGTGCAGTAACACAACCCTGAAGTGGAAAGATATGATAGAATGGCAACAATGCAATCATCCTGTCATTTTGAGTTAACATCTTCAGATTAGCAATTGCCTGTATGCTAAATAGCAAATTATCGTAGGTCAGCATAACACCCTTTGGTTTTCCTGTAGTACCTGAAGTATACATGATGATTGCAATATCATTATAATTAATTTCAGGAAATTTAAAGGTGATATCTGGTTTTATTTTGCACTGTTCTAATATAATTATATGTGGCTTAACGTTTGTCAGTTTTATAGCCTTTTTTACAGTAGGCAAGGTATTGGCGGAACAATATATAACTTTAGGGGTACAGTTTTTGAGAATATATCCAAGTTCCTGTTCTTTCAGGTTATAATCACAGGGAACTGCTATTCCTTTTTTTGCCCATATACTGTAGAATGCATAAATCCACTCAGGGCTGTTTTCGGCAAATATCAGGACTCTATCGCCTTTTTTAATCTTTAAATATGAAGTAAATGATGTAATATTTTGAATAAGTTCGTTATAAGAAATTTCTTTATTTTCAATATAAATTGCAATTTTTTCTGATGGTTTGGGGAACATAGGTTATTCTCCTTCAAGGTCTTTAAAAGAAATATATCAACAAATTATACATTTGACTGCCCTTGGCGAAGGTAAGCTATTTCTTCTTTATTCATGCAATGGTTTTAAGGATTAATTGAGGGTGGGGATTTTATAGAAAAAAGTCAAGAAATTAATTGACTAAATTATGTCGCATAGTACGCTATAGCAAAAAT
>Ga0308419_1000693_pt1 | contig 23716 bp, 20 predicted proteins | sample HotsprSampleMS50_FD_203674 | JGI IMG/M metagenome (GOLD analysis project Ga0308419, IMG submission 203674) | Hot spring phototrophic mat microbial communities from Mushroom Spring, Yellowstone National Park, Wyoming, United States - 20090730_MS50 ... | reverse complement strand
TATTCTTTTCTTCTTGCACGACCATTAAACTCAGCATATAATCTAATACATTTCAAATACCATTCCATAAAACACTCCTTGATTAAATATAAAAATAATAATTTAATATAATACAATTTTTTAAATTTTCAAATCTAATTGTAACAATAAGTTTGATTGCATATTTCCATTTACTTTATCGTAACCACTTCCTATTGTATTAATAAAATTTTTAGATAATTCAGAATATCGAATTGTTAATTCAATATCTTTTGTAATATTATAATTTAAAAAAACAAAGAGTCTACTACCGTTGCCATCTAATGCTATATTTCTAAGATATCCCTTACTAATATATTCGAATTGCCAGATAGCTGTTTCGTAACTATCAGTTGAAAATATTGTAAATCTACCACCAAGTTCTAAGTTTTTCAATAATGTATATTTCATTTCGTAAAACAATAGTAGTCCTTTTTCATTCAATATTCCCTTTTCATCATTTAATATTGATATCTCACTACGTAACCTAACATATATATTTCTTGTAAAATATGATTGTATTTCAGCTCGTAGTGATGTATTAATTTTCTGTAAATTAATTCTTTTCTGATTGCTAATTTCAAAAATATCTGTCTTGCTTTCGTTCCTAATTCTAAATATAAGCAAATTATCTCTATCTATTTTATAATTAGTTTCAAAAAATAAGTCTATACCTTTTACTATCGAAGGCACAAAGTAAGTTCGCTCTATCGAAGAGTAAATATCGTTATATATCGAAAAATCTAATTTTTTATTAAATTTATACGAAATTGCAGTATAGATACCCTGTTCATTGCTTGGCGATGAAAATTCTCCAAAGGTATATCCATACGGACTTCTAAATTTAGGCTGAATATATCTATAATTTAAGGCTATATCTACATTTTTATAATTTTTTTGAAAAGCAAATTTAAACATATAATTATTTAAGGCATCGTATGTTAGTTCACATCCTATTATCATATTTTTCGGGAAATAACATAAATAATAAGAATTAATTATTCCCTGTTTGCCAAAAAATGCTTTAGATGATAATGATTTAATCTCTTTAGAATAATCTAAATAAAGGAAATTACCACCAATTATTATTTGATTTTTAGATAATTGAAAGTCTATTCCAATAGCCGTCTCTTCTAAATTATTTTTTTTACTTATTTCATTTTCTGTGCGATACAATCCTGTATTATAAATTGATGTTACTAAATTGCTATCAATATTTATTGTTGCACTTTTATAATTTTTTGATAATATTACCGATGACTTTAAAGCATAATCGAAAAATGCAGGTGTCTTATAGTCTAAAGCAATTCCCCTAAAAGCTTGGTCTTCTAATGATGAACGATTTGGAACTGATGAAGAACTAAACCTAAATGCAGAGTTTACTACATCGCTACCTTTTCTGATACCATAATATTCCCAATATACTCCGCCCATTCCATATTTAGGAACAAAATCTCCGACTATTAAATTTACTGTTTTAGTTTTATAATTAAAATAAAATGAGCTAAAGTCATAAATATCCCGTTCTCCATAGTCTTTATCAATAAGCACTCCTAAGCTATATTTATTGCCTTCGATTAATAATCTTTGGTATAAATCTAACTTATCACCAAGAAATTTATTATTTTCAAGTCCATAGTTATCTTCTAATTTATGTTGATATCTATTTCTGTAAATTATAACTGTTTTTTTAGATTTATAGTCATCTAATTTTGTGCATTGTTTAAGTATAATTATTGTTTCGTCATCGAGATTTAATTGTTCAGCAATATCATCGTAGCTTATTTTATCGTTGCTACTTACTAAATTTACAATATTAAATGCATCAATTATAGATATTAGTGGCAATTGTGCTAATTCTTCGGGATTACAATCCCTAAGATTAATTTTATTCCTTTGATAATAATCTATGATTTCTATATATTGCTCATCAAGATTTTCATCTATAAATAATTCATAAATCTTTTCAATCAAACTTTCGTTTTGAGAAAATGATAATTTTGATGATAATATTACAAAAATAAATATGTATTTAACTATTACCAAGCAATTGCAACTCCAAAATTATAATAAACATTAGTAAAAATATTTTTCGAAGCGCTAATTTGCAAGAATATATCTTCTAACAATTGTATATTTGTCCCGAAATTTACATTCATTGGTTCGCTACAGTAAGAAATATTAGTTTGGATAAAACTAATAGGAGAATATTTAATCGAAAAAATATATGCACTACTTTTATTAATATTTACTAATAAATCGCTTGCTATAGCCAATTCGTTTAATAATTTTATCCCTAATCCTAATTGAAAAATTTGATTTTTGTAATTTTTAGCATTAGAATAACTATTACCTGTTATATTTTTAACTATAAATCCAATATGAATTTTATTATCAAAATTATAAATACCGCCGATATTAATTTTTAGTAAATTATTGAAGTTGTAATTTTTTACTAAATATGAGTTTAATTCTAATTCTATTCCAAGTTTAATTTTATCATTTATAATGCTTGAAATTCCCAATTTAGAATTGAAGTCATTAAATAATTCATTAATTATACCTTCTAATCCAAAATGAAAATTTATATTATCTAACATTTCAAATTTGGTATAAATTTTATTGTTATTTAATTTATCTAATCCAAATTTAGATGGCGAAGATTGTATAATTAAAAAGTTTTTATTTACATTAGAGCTCCAAGCTGGATTATTTGTATTTAAATTATTGAAAGATGTTAGATTAGTAGCAGAATAATTAAATTCATAATAATTACCATTACAAATATTTATTGATAAAAAAAATATTAAAATTATAGTATTATATAAAAAAATATTCATAATATTATTTTGTCAATCTTTTTATTATTAAATTTGCTTAAAATAATTGAAATAAAAAAATGAAAGTTTTAATTTTTTGGTATATATGTTTAATTTTTGTTCTAAATTGCTTCGTTTCATTTTCTCAAGAAATTGAAGCTAAAGTATCAATTAATTTAGAGCAAATACCACAAGAATACCGTCATTATGTATCTACAATGGAAAGCGATGTTGCAAAATATATAAACAGCCAAAGATTTACAAATATCCAATGGGAAGGACCCAAAATACCTGTAGATATTAATATAGCTTTATCGGGAGGTAATAGGGGAATATTCGCAGCTCAAATGTTTATAGCCGCAAAAAGATACATATATCAGCAAGATGGTGGACAATCAATTACCTTAAAATTAATAGACAGAGAATGGACCTTTGAGTATAATCAAGGAGCAATGCTATCGTATAATCCATCTCGTTTTAATAAATTTACAAGTTTAATAGATTTTTATATGTTGTTAATTATCGGGTTCGACGCTGATACTTATGAAGAATTAAGTGGAACACCAATATACGAACGGGCTAAACAGATTGTCTCTATGGGTGCCACTTACGGAGCCGAAGGATATAAAACTACTGCCGCACCAGGAGAATTTACTCGCTATTCGTTAGTTTCCGAATTGACAGATCTAAGATATGAACCATTAAGAAAATTATTTTTTAGCTACTATATAGATGGATTAGACTTAATGGCTGTAGATAAAGAAAAAGCAAAGGAAAATTTAGCTTATGTTATCCAAGAAATTGCAGAATTTAAAAAAACTAAATTAACAGGTTCGAGTGTATTATTGCAGGCGTTCTTCGATGCTAAAGCGTTAGAATTGGCTGATATTTTCAAAGGATATAAAAAATATCCAAGTGTTTTCAAAAACTTAATATATTTAGATCCTTCTAATACTATGATTTACCAAGAATCCGAAAATTATAAAGAATAAAACAATGAGTAAAAAAATATTAATTGTAGAAGATGAAATGATTAATGCAATCTTGCTTAAAAAAATATTAATTAAGCAAGGTTTTCAAATTACTGTTGCTAATAATGGCGAAGAAGCACGCCATCTATTAGAAAGAGAACAATTCGATGCTGTACTTACTGATTGGATGATGCCACATATGGATGGTATAGAACTAATTAGATTTATTAGAGCAAATATTAGACCTACACCACTGATTATAATGATTACAGCATTAGTTTCAGAAACTGCCAAAAAATACGCATTAGAATCAGGTGCCGATGAGTTTATCGCTAAACCTATTGATACAGACGATATTGTAGTAAGAGTAAATGATGGACTAAAAAAAATAGAACAAGCAAAAGAACAATCTAAAGAAAAAGCAAAATTAAACAAAAAAGATATCGAACAAATTAACGAAGCTAATCCGCCTTTCCCTGCTGTTGCTATTGCGTCTAGTACTGGCGGACCTCCTGTACTTCTTGAAATTTTCAAAAATTTACCATCTAATACAAAAGCTGCATTTTTTATTGTTCAGCATGGACCAATTTGGATGCTCGAGACATTTGCACAAAGATTAAAAAAGGAAACTGAGTTCGATGTCCTTTTAGGCGAGGACAATTTGACAATAGAAGAAGGAAAAATTTACGTAGCTCCAGGCGATAAGCATATGATTATAGATGCTGATACTTTTAAAATTAAGTTAGATGATGGCCCAAAAGAAAACTTTGTAAAACCTGCAGCAGATCCATTGTTTAGATCTGTAGCTAAGGCATTCGGCAGATATACTGTAGCAGTTGTAACAACAGGCTTAGGAAAAGACGGCACCCAAGGTCTATATTATATTAGCAAAGTGAAAGGTTCGATAATTATACAAGATCCCGCAACAGCTACAGCACCATCTATGCCACAATCTGCAATAGATACAGGATTAAACCATAGAAAAGTCGAACTAAAAGAATTAGCAAAAGCAATATCAGAAGCAGTATTTCCATTATCAGCAAGTATCAAAATAAAAAACAGATAAATTAAAAGTTTATATACCACGCAAGGGGCTGTATTAGACAGCCCCTAATAGAAAAATTTACTTAATATCTATTATACTTGGCATTGCAAATGCGTACTTTTCTTTTGTAGTAATTTCGAGCAATTGTAATATGTAATTGATTTGCTTTAACATTTCTGGTGACAAAAATGAAAAATTATATAAAATCTGTTTTTTATCAATGCCAAGTAGACTAATTAGATTATCTTTAGAATTAGAATTTTTAGCATCGCCTTCATCTTCTTTGGGCGGAATTAGTTTAAACATTCTTAAAATTTCTTCGAATTCATCTTTCTTTTCGGGATAATAATTTACTATTATTTTTTTATCAAGTGGCACTCCAAGCCTTGCTTTTGCTAAATCTATGGTTTCCTGAATACCGCCTAATACATCTACCAATCCACGTTCGTAAGCATCCTGTCCTGTCCATACGCGTCCCTTAGCAACTGCTCTTATTTCGTCGAAAGTCTTTTTTCTGCTTTCAGCTACTCTATTTATAAATCTGTAATAAATTCCTTTGCTCATATTATATAATAGGTCTAAATTTTCTTTAGAATATGGATACATTCCATTTAAAAATTGAGAAGATTTATTTGTAGATATTGTATCTGCTGATAGACCTAACTTTGACATAGTTCCCGAAATATTTGGTATTGCCATTACTACGCCAATCGAACCTGTAATAGTGCAAGGATGAGCTATTATAGTATCGCAAGCCATTGCCATATAATATCCGCCCGATGCTGCTACGTTGCTCATAGATGCATACACTGGCTTTATTGTGCGAGTTTTTATGATTTCTTCCCATATCTCGTCAGAAGCTATTACAGAGCCGCCCGGACTTTCTATTCTTATTATAATTGCTTTTACTTTATCGTTGTTTCTTGCTTTTCTTAAATTTCGGATAAAGTCTTTTGATTTAATTTCATAATCTCCCGAACTCGAACCACTTCCTGATGATATTGGTCCTACACCGTTTATTATTGCAATTTGAGTCTTGTCGTCAAATATTTCTTTTTTATCAGTTTTAATTGATGGTAGGTAATCTTCGGGACTAATTAGCTTAAGTTTTTTCTCATACTTCTTATCTATTGCACTATCTTTAATATTTGTAGTAATAGTCATTGGTAATTTGAATTCATCTCCATTAGCTTTATATTTTAAAAATTCTCTTACATTACCTTCAGAAGTTAAAACATCTACAAAACCTAAATTTTTTAGACTATCCGCCAAATACTGCCCTCTATCTAATACTTCCATTATTTCTTGTTTAGTTTTCTTTCTATTTTCTACTATTGCTTTTACAAAGTAGTTTAACCTTTGATTTAGCAATACTCTTAGTTGTGCTTTTGCAGAATCAGAAAATTTAGTTCTATCAAACATCTCACCAGCAGATTTGTAATCCTCGAAATGAATTACATAATAATCAATTCCTATTTTATTAAAAAAGTCTTTTAAAAATATTGATGATACTCCATAACCATTCATTTCTAACATTCCTTCGGTAGGCATAAAAATTGAATCCGAAGGCAAAACTAAATAATACGAGTTTTCATCACCTACTTCTAAAAAAGAGTAAATAAATTTACCACTCTTTTTAAAATCCATCAATGCATCGTATATTTCTACAGATTTTGCAAAACCAATTGATGAACCAAATGCAGGATTAATATAAATACCTTTTATCCTGTTGTCATTTTTAGCGTTCTTTATTGCCCTGATTGTCTCGAAAAATGTTGCTCCACTATTATCACTTCCACCAAAAAAAGCAAATGGGTTAGTTTGCGAGTATTCGGGCAATCCATTAGAAAATGTTAAATATAGTATAGAGTTTTCGGTTACATCTACGGGCTTTTTCTCGAAAGTAGAGCCAAACTGAGAAACTATAACAGCTAAAATTATAAAAAATCCTACAAGTACTAAACCTATAACAAGGACCGGTATCCACCATCTCGATTTTCTTCTTGATCTAGAATATTGTGGTGGATATTGTGGTATTTTGCTACTTTGATTATTTTCTTCCATAAAATCTCCTTTGAATTTTCAATTAAATTCTATTTCAATTTTTTTTACGAATTTTGTAACTTATTTGTTTCAATTAATTAAAAATAATCTAAATTTTAATATTTATACAAAATTTTTGAGATAATTATGAATAAAATAATAAATTTATGGAAAAAAGAATTAGAAAATAAAAATTTTAAATTGCTATCAATTTTTTCTCCCATAGCTATTGTTATTACAATGATTATATTTACAAGATTTTTAAATTTTATCGAAGAAAGACCTGGAGTAATTTTGCCCGATCCTTTTTTAGAATTATTTAAACCTATTGATATTTCTTGGTTTACGTTTTTAATTATGTATGGCTCTTTAATATTAGGAATTATTACTTTACTATATCATCCTAAAGCTTTGATACTTGCTTTTGTTAGCTATATGGTAATGATTTATATTAGAATTGTGGCTATGTGGAGCACCCCATTAGAAGCACCTGCTACTATTTTGCCATTGATAGATCCTATGGTAAGCGAAATTGGTGTAGGAAGACTAATGACTAAAGACTTGTTTTTCTCGGGGCATACTGCCACTATTCAATTAATTTTCCTTTGCTCGGTCGATAAAAAGTGGAGGAATGTATTTTTGTTACTAACAATTATTGTGGCTGCTTGTGTATTAATTCAACACGTTCATTATACTGTAGATGTAGTAGCAGCACCATTTTTCGGATATTGCTCGTATCTAATTGCTAAAAGTTTTTTCAATAAAATTGTAATGTAGATATGTCTTTTTGGAACGAGCTTAGTCGTCCTTTCTTTTGTTTAGCACCTATGGAAGATGTTACAGATACCGTATTCCGCGAGATAGTGCTTTCGGTATCCGATAAAAATTATTTAAATGTTGTTTTTGGAGAATTTACTTCTACCGATGGACTTTGTCATCCAGTTGGAAGAGACAAAGTAGCCCATAGATTATTAATAAACAATAGCGAACGAAGGCTTTTAAAAGAAAAAAATGTAAAAGTTGTTGCTCAAATATGGGGCTCCGAACCCGATAAATTTTATAAATCGGCAAAAATTATAGAAAGCGAATACAATTTCGATGGTATTGATATAAATATGGGCTGTCCGGTTAAAAAAATTGTAAAGCAAGCATCGTGTTCCGAACTTATCAAATTCCCCGATTTAGCACGTGAAATAATTATTGCTACAAAGGAAGGTACAAAATTGCCCGTTAGCGTAAAAACGAGAACAGGCATCAAAGAGCATATTACCGAAAAATGGATAGCAAACCTTTTAGAAGCAAAACCTGCAGCAATTACTCTCCACGCCCGAACACAAAAAATGATGTCGGATTTCCCTGCAGAATGGGAGCAAGTTGCTATAGCAGTAGAAACTCGCAATAGTATTGATAAAAATATACCAATAATAGGCAATGGCGATCTTTTCTCTTTAGAAGAATGTTTAAATAAAATTAATACCTATAAAGTAGATGGCGTTATGGTTGGTCGTGGAATATTTAAAAATCCTTATTTTTTTAATTTGAACAGTACTAATCATTCTAAAATTGAGTTATTAGAATTAATGAAAAAACATTTAAATTTATTTGTTGATACTTGGGGCAATGAAAAAAATTTACAAATAATGAAAAAGTTTTTCAAAATTTATACTTTTGGTTTTTATGGGGCAGCCGAACTAAGAGCCAAATTAATGGAATGCCATACTTACCAAGAAATAATAGGCATAATAGACAACGAAATCCAGAATTCTTAAGAAAAAAATTTTCTAATAGCAAATACTACTTTTTCTGTATCGGCACTGGTAAGATGCTCTCCCATTGGAAGACTTAATAGCTCTTTATCCCAATTGCAAGCACGCATATAAGAGGTATCCTGATCAACAAAACTAAAAGCCTTTTGCTTTGGGATTGCAATAGGATAATGTATACCAGTTTCTATATCGTTTTTGTTCAAAAATTCAGCTAATTCATCTCGATATTTAGTTCTTATTACATAGAGATGAAATACAGAATATGTATCTTCTAAAATTTCAGGCAAAATTAAATCGCCTACATCTTTTAGATACTCATTATAATAACTTGAGGCTAAATTTCTAATAGCATTCCATTTATCTAAGTGATATATTTTAGCATTTAGTATTGCGGCATTTATACCGTCTAATCGGGAGTTTCGCCCTACGATAGTGTGTTCGTACTTCTTAGGACTACCGTGATTAGCCAATAATCTACATTTATTAGCAAGTTGGTAATCATTTGTAATTATGGCACCACCATCGCCATAAGCCCCCAAATTTTTCCCTGGATAAAAACTAAAAGCAGCGATATCGCCAAAAGTTCCAACTTTTTTGTTCTTATATTTAGTTCCGTGTGCTTGGGCGCAGTCTTCTATAATCTTTAAATTATGTTTTTTGGCTATAGGTAATAATTTATCGAAATCTACTGATTGCCCATATAAGTGAACAAATATTACAGCACTTGTATTTTCAGTAATATTTTCTTCAAAATCACAATAATCAATATTGTAGTAATTATTATTATCACAAAATTTAATCTTATATCCTGCATTAATCACTGCTTCGGCTGTAGCCACATAAGAATTAGCAGGTACTATAATTTCTGAATTAACAGGCAATTCTAATGATTTAATAGCGATTTCAAGAGCGTCTGTGCCGTTTGCTACACCTATACAATAATTTGCTCCTATATAACTTCGGAATTGCTCTTCGAAAAAATTAACATACTTACCACCTACGAAAGCACTATCGGAAATAACACTTTTTATTGCTGCGTCGATTTCTCCCTTTATACTTAGATATTGTTTATTTAAATCTAAAAATTTTACCATATATTAATTTTTCTATAATATTATAGTCAAAGCAAAGCAATATAATAATAATTTATTACAAAATTTTGTTATTAATGAAAAACAACTTAAATTAAGTTTTTTATTAAGTTAGTTTCAAAAATTAAATTTTAAAAATTATGGAAACAAATATTAGAATTTCAAAATTAAGAGAAAAAATGTTAGAAAAAGGCTTATCTGCCTATATAATACCAAGCACAGATTCTCATATCAGCGAATATGTAGCAGACCGTTGGAAGACTAAAACGTGGCTTACTGGATTTACGGGTTCGGTTGCTACAATAGTAGTAACAAAAAATAAATCCGGTATTTGGGTAGATTCTCGATATTGGCTACAAGCCGATAAGGAATTAGCAGGAACAGAAGTTGAAGTATTTAAATTTGGTAAAGATGGTGTATTAAACTATCCCGAATGGCTGGTAAAAGAATTATCCGAAGGCGATACTATTGGCTATGATGGAATGAGTGTACCATTAAATCAAGATAAATCTTTAAAATCTTTGTTTAGTTATTATAATATTAATATTGATACAAATCACGATTTAATTGATTTAATTTGGGATGATAGACCACTAATCCCAAGAAATGAAATTTTTGTTCATAAATTAGAATATGCAGGTAAATCTCGCACCGAAAAAATCCAAGAAATTCGCAATTCGATGAACGAGAAAAAAGTAGATGCTCATATTATAGCAACTTTAGACGATAACTGCTGGCTATTTAACATTAGGGGTCGCGATGTCGAGTTTAATCCTGTAGCATATTGTTATTCTGTTATTACTAATGATAGCGCTGAATTATACATATATAAAGAAAAGATTACCAATGAAGTAAGAGAAGAATTAGAAAAAGATAATATTAAACTATTTGATTATGACGAAATATTCAACCGTATCAAACAATTCGAGAATAAAAAAATATATATCGATCCTGCAAGAATTAATGCAGGGCTTGTAAATTCAATACCTAAAACTAACGTAATAGTTGAAGGTATGAATTTTTCTACTTTACTTAAAGCAATGAAAAATCCAACAGAACTAAACGGTATGCGTTCGGCAATGATCAGAGATTGCGTAGCAATGGTAAAATTTGGCTATTGGTTAGAAAATAATATCGGTAAAACTACTATCAGCGAACTCGATACAATGGACAAAATCAGAGAATTCCGTAGAGAAAACGAACTATTTTTCGGTGAAAGTTTTAATACTATCGCAGGATATAAAGGTAATGGTGCTATTGTTCATTATAGCAGCACTACAGAGACTAATGAAGAATTAAAGCCCGAAGGGATATTTCTTCTAGATTCCGGGGGTCAATATTATGATGGTACTACAGATATTACACGTGTATATCATTTAGGCAATCCTACCGAGCAAGAAATGATAGATTACACTTTAGTTTTAAAAGGTCATATCCAATTAAATTTAGCAGTATTCCCTACTAATACTCGTGGTAGCCAATTAGATATATTAGCAAGAAATTCTATGTGGAAACTTATGATTAATTATGGACACGGCACGGGGCACGGAGTAGGTTGCTTTATGAATGTTCACGAAGGACCCCAAAATATTAGAATGGACGAAAATCCCGTAACCCTAAGACCCGGTATGATTTTATCTAATGAACCTGGATTGTATCGCACAGGGCAATATGGCTTAAGAATAGAAAATTTAGTTAATGTAGTAGAAGCAGGCGAGACTGAATTTGGCAAATTCCTAAAATTTGAAGTATTAACTCTTTGTCCTATTGATTTAAAGCCCGTAAAAAAAGATATGTTAACACAAGAAGAAATTAATTGGTTAAACGCTTACCACCAAAAAGTCTATGATTCAGTTAAAGATTTATTAGATGAAGAGCATAGAAAGTGGTTATTAGATAAAACTAAAGCTATATAAATAATTTAAATTAATATATGGGTATTTTTACAAATTTAGGAAAAGATAAGAAAAATATATTTATCTGGAGTTCTGTATTACTAGCAAGTATATTGCTTATAATTGCAGTTTCTTACATTTTGATTAATAATATCATAAACTATAATCCAAAAGAAGAAGAAAAACAAAAACTTACTACAACAAATCAAAATACTAAATTATCTCTGCAACAAATTTTGCAACTTAAATCCTTCGTTGGTACTAGAGAAACTATTGATGGCAATATCGAACCTGTTTTATTACAAATTAACGAAATGGATACTTCTAATTTATTTTTTCAGTTTACCCTAAATATTGGTATGTCAAAGAAATTTAATGGCTACGGGATAATTGATACAAACAAAATGAAGTTAATTGCAGATGTATTAGGAGATTTAGATCTAAAAATAGATTCTAATAGTAGGATATGCTTGATTTCTAACACATCTCAAAATTTTAAGTTTAATTTAATAGAGGAAGTAAAATGAAAAAGTATTTGATTTTGTTGTTAGTTATTATGCTGATAGGATGCGGTAAAGAAGAAATTACTCCAGAATTGCCCGAAGATAAAATTTTCGAGAATGTAGATGCAAGTAACGAAAAATTTTTAAGAACGCAAGATTCTATTCTTAGAAACTATGCTGCTGCTATTAGGCTAATTAACCAGATTGATAATGAATTAGCTAAATTATCTAATGTGCCCCAATCTATCGAAACACAAAATTTAGAACGTGATATATTACAAAAAATTGAATATCTATCATTTCAACTAAAAACTAAAAATGATGAACTTAACATCTTAGAAAGAAATATTAAAGCATTAGCCAAAGAAAACAAGGAATTCCGTGAAAGAATTAAAACATTAGAAACTATTCTTGCAGAAAAAGATAAAATTATAAATAATCAAAAAAGAAGAATTGAAGAATTAGAAAAAGAATTAAACCTAACTATCAGGGAACGTGATTTAGCAATAGAAAGTAAAATAGAAGCTGAAAAACGTATAGAAGAAACTACTCTTCAGAAAAATACTGCTTTCTACGTTATTGGTACCGAGCAAGATCTTGAAAATAAAGGTATTATCAAAATGGAAGGCGAAGGCTTCTTAGGTATCGGTGGTAAATTCGTTCCAAATCCCGATGCAAATATAAATTACTTCAAAAAAATTAATATTTCTATTGATACTCTTTTGCAATTCCCTACTAGCTTTACCATTAAAGAAATCGTATCAAATCATAATAAAAAACATTTAGAAATCATAGATTCGCCTGCGGGAGATTCATTTCTACGAATAAAAAATCCCGAAGAATTCTGGCTGAAAGATAAAAGCCTAATTATTATTGTAAAAAGAAAGAAGTAATAATTTATTAAAAATTTGGCTTTTTGCTTACTTTTGTAAATGTTTTGTTAATTTTTAAAAGAAATTAAATGTTAAGCGGTATTCGTGTATTAGACCTTACAAATGTCCTATCAGGACCTTTTGCAACTCTTCATTTGGCATTATTGGGCGCCGAAGTAATAAAAATAGAAAATCCACAAGGTGGTGATTTAGCTCGAAATTTAGGTTGTGTGCCAGAATATAATCAAATGTTGATGGGAACATCCTTCTTGGCTCAAAATTCAAACAAAAAATCTATAACATTAAACTTAAAACAAGCTAAAGCAAAAGAAATTTTTTTAGAATTGGTTAAAACAAGCGATGTAGTTGTAGAAAATTTTAGACCTGATGTAATGCGGCGATTAGGTTTAAATTATGAAGAATTAGTTAAAGTAAAAAGAGATATAATATATTGTGCGATTTCGGGCTTTGGTCAAACTGGTCCCGATGCTATGAAGCCTGCATACGACCAAATTATCCAAGGATTAAGCGGCGAAATGTCTATTAATGGCGACGAAAGATTAAATCCATTAAGAGCTGGTTTTCCTGTATGTGATACAGTTGGCGGACTAAATGCTGCGTTTGCAATAATGGCTGCCCTATATTATAGAGAAAAGACAGGCGAAGGACAATTTATAGATATTGCTTTATTAGATTCTATTATGCCTATGCTTGGGTGGGTTGCCGCTAATTTGATGATTGGCGGACAGGATCCCCAACTTCTTGGCAATGAAAATATGACAAGTGCCCCATCGGGAACTTTCCGAACAAAAGACGGTTATATCAATATTGCTGCAAATAAGCAGGAACAATGGGAAGCATTAGCCGATATATTAGGCTTATCAGAATTAAAAGAAGACGTAAGATTTAAACTTCGTGACAATAGAAAGAAAAATCGCTATATCCTAAATGAATATGTAAACCAAAAATTACAAGAAAATACTACTAATTATTGGGTGGAAATATTAAATAATGCAGGAATACCATCGGGTGCTATATTATCTCTGGAAGAAGCACTCAATCAACCGCAAATTGTTCATCGTAATACATTTAGCGAATTAGATGTGCCCAATATCGGCAAGGTAAAACTATTTAATCTTACCGCTAAATTTAGTAAAACTCCAGGTTATGCCCAAAAATCACCTCCATTATTAGGCGAACATAATTTTGAGATATTTTCTCAATTAGGCTATACACAAGAAGAAATTATTCAGATGAAAAATGATGGTATAATATAATTTTATAACTTCTTTGCTAATAACTTCTAAATTCAGTATTTTTGATGTTTATTAAAAATCGAAGAATAAAATGTTAGATTTAAAATTTATAAGAGAAAATATTGAATTAGTTAGGCAAAATATCATTAATAAAAACGAAAAAGCAAACATTGATGATATTCTCAATTTAGACATAGAGCGTCGCAGCATAATTCAAGAAGTAGAAAAATTGAAAAATCTAAGAAATGTAGTAAGTAGAGAAATTGCAGATTTAAAGAAACAAAACCAAGATGCTACCGATAAAATTAACGAAATGAAAAATGTAGCAGACAAAATTAAAGAATTAGATGATAAACTTGCCGAAATAGAAGATAAAATTCATAATATAGTTACCTATATTCCCAATATGACAGGCGATAAAGTCCCAATAGGTCGTTCTAGTGAAGATAATGTTGTAGTAAGAACTTGGGGCGAAAAACCTCTTTCAAGATATAAAAAAAATCATATAGAAATAGCAAAAGAATTAAATATTATTGATTTCGAGCGTGGGGCAAAGGTTTCGGGTGGTGGATTTGCCTTTTATCGTGGTAAAGGAGCTAAATTAGAAAGAGCATTAATCAATTTTATGATTGATTATCATTTAGAAAAACATAGTTATACAGAATTATTCCCGCCATTTTTAGTAAATTCAAACTCTATGTTTGGCACGGGTCAATTACCAAAAATGGCAGAAGATATGTATTTTGCAAACGAAGATAAAATGTATTTAATACCAACAGCCGAAGTTCCAATTACTAATTATCATAACAACGAAGTATTGAATGTAAATGAATTACCCATCAAATATTGCGGTTACTCTCCTTGTTTTCGTAGAGAAGCTGGTAGCTATGGCAAAGAAGTTAGGGGATTTCTTCGTGTTCATCAATTTAATAAAGTAGAAATGGTTAATTTTACCAAACCTGAAGATTCCTTCAATCAATTAGAAATATTGGTAACAGAAGCAGAAGATATAATCAAAGCATTAGGGCTACATTATAGAGTGCTTCTACTTTGTACGGGCGACACAAGTTTTTCATCAGCGATGACTTATGATTTAGAAGTATTTTCTCCCGGCGAAGAGATGTGGCTCGAAGTATCAAGTTGTTCTAATTTTACTGATTTCCAAGCCCGTAGAGCAAACATTCGCTTTAAACGCGATCCAAATTCCAAGCCCGAATTTGTGCATACATTAAATGGTAGCGGGCTTGCTACTTCGCGTATCATGGTAGCAATAATAGAACAATATACTGACGAAAATGGTATTTTAAATATTCCCGAAGTATTAGTGCCTTATTGCGGTTTTGATAAAATTACAACTTAATTAAAATGCAAATATAAATTTAAATACATTTGCCCAATTGGTGAACAATACTACTCTATAGCCTATCCATCCTGCAAAGCCAATAAAGGTAAATCCTGCAAATTGGCGTATCATATGTAGTGATTGGTCTGATATTTTATGCTTGTTTTTAGAAACTACAAATCCCAATAAATAAAGCCACAAAAAATTACCTATCCCGAAACCAAATGAAAATATTAAATTTTCTAAAAGTTTAGCTTCGAATAGGTTCATTTTTTGTACCCAGGCGCTCATAACAGCTAAAGAAGGTAAGAAAGTTGGATTAGCTATATTGGTAAGTGCTAAAGCAATACCAAGAAGGAATGGTCCTTTGTTTTTTAGTCTTTTTAAGTAATCGGGAGTTTTGTTTTCTAATATATCTTCTTGCTCTATTGGTTGTTTCTTCTTGAATTGATAAAATCCATATACTACTAATAGTAAAACTATTGATAATTGAAAAAGTAGAGATAGTAAAGGATTATTTTCAAAAAATTTAATAATCGAATTTTGTATGGCTGATGCTGCAAATACAGCCATCAAGCAATATATTGTATCTAATGATGCTGTGCCAATAGACATCTGGAATGTTGAGCGTCGACCTTTCTCCAATCCTAACCTAATAGATGCCATTGCTATAGGTCCTGGCGGCATTGCTAAAATAAAACCTAATATAGAACCTATTATTAACGCTGTCAACATCTAAATACTTTGTCCTTTATTTTTCAAACGCACAACAATTATAAAAAGTGTGCAAAAAATTTAACACAATGTAAAAATATTTAGACAAACAGCAAAATTAATTTTTTTTAATAATTTGTGATGCTAAAATAATTTTCTACCTACTAACAAGCTCAATTCTATCTTAGATAGTTCATAATCCAATTCTGCTTCTATTATTCTAATTTCTTGTGCTGATAAATTAATCTGTGCTTGGCGTAAATCTAACGAACTTGCTTGTCCTAATTCATATAATTCTTTAGTTCTTAGAAAGTTCAGCTCTGCCGATTTATAATTATTTTTCTCGAAGCTTAATATTTCTTCTCTTTTTTTGTATGTTTCGTAATTATTAATAATAGCTAAATCAATTTGTGATTTTATTTGTTCAATTGTAATATTGCTAATTTCTACAGCTAATTCGGCATTTTGTCTGTTTATTTCGTCTTGCTTACCATTGTATAAATTCCAATTTAGATTTAGTCCTGCTATTATTCCATTAGTTTGATTGAATAGTATAAATCCTGCTTTAGATTCTTGATTATTAATTGAATAACCTAAATTTAAACTAATTCTTGGCAAAAAAGATGATACAATTAACTTTTTATCCAATTCGCTAATATCCTTGTTTTTAATAGCACGTAAAATATTGCTATTAGAATTAGCAGCCAAAGATCGTAATTCATTTAAATTTTGAAATCCATCTAATCCTATGCTTTCATCTACTTTGAAATTTGCTTCTATTTTTTCTCCCATAATAAAATTTAGATTGTTTATTGCATTTTTATAGGCTAATTCTGTCTTTAAATAATTAGCACTATCAGTATTTCTATCTACTTCTGCTTTTAATAATTCTACTTGAAGAGCATTACCAAATTCATTCTTTATTTTTAGTCGTTCTAATCTTTCGTTGCTTATTTCGAGATTTCGTTTAAGTATTTTTAACGAATTTTGTAGTTTTAGGGCTTGGATATATGCATTAGCAAGGTTTTGGATGTTGTTTTCTATGGCAATCTGCAATTCTATTTCACTTTTATTTTTCAACTCTTCTAATTTATCGTAATTTACAAACATTGCAAGACCATCAAATAAATTGTAATTTAACTGAATACCTGCATTGTAAGCCGTCTGAGAATTGCCCGATTTTACAATCCTTTGCCCCGTTGCAAGTTCTAAATCTATTTCGTTATTTTGGTAAGTGTAGCCTGCATTTACATCTATACGTGGTTTCATCCCTGCTTTACCGCTCGAGAAATTATTTTGAGCAATTTTTTGATTAACTTTTGCAATTCTTATAGAGTAGTTATTGAGCAATGCTTTTTCTACTGCATTTCTAAAAGATAAAACTTCTTGACTATAACAATTATAACTAATAAAAATTAATAGAATTATATATTTTATACTTTTCATAATTTTTCTAATTCATATATTTAACAATATTTTTTTCTTCGATTACTGCAGTTTCTACTTCTTCGCGAGTTGGTTTTACTCCATAACGCAACCAATAAACAAATCTTCTAAAATCGTTTAAAAAGATTAAATAAACGGGTAGTAATACAAGTATAAAGAACGAGCCTAACAGTAATCCATATGCTACTGATATTGCCATCGGGATAAGAAATTGTGCCTGCAAACTGCGTTCTGCTAATAACGGTAATAATCCTAGTGCAGTGGTGATGGTTGTCAGTAATATTGGTCTAAATCTATTTTTAGCAGAGCTCATTAAAGAATCCATAAAATCTTTTCCCTTTTTTAAGTAGTCATTCATCGTATTGATTAATACAATAGCATTATTTACAAATATTCCTATTAAAGCAATTAATCCGAATGCAGAGAATGTACTAACAGGCATATTTTGTATGTAATGTCCCCATATTGCAGCAATTATTCCCATAGGCAATAATGATATTACTACAAATGCTTGCATCCACGAACGAAAACTTAATACAATTAACAAAAACATTACTACAAAAGCAATACTCAATCCTGTTCGAGCCGACCGACCAAATTTAAAAATTTCTCTTTTTTGTCCGGATTCTACTACTGATACAGATGGGTATTTAGCAAGTAATGGCTCTAATATTTCGTCATTAATTTTAGCAAGCACAGGTGGGACGTCTTGATTTAAGTCTTTTAGTTCGGCTTCTATAGTGATTTGTCTTTTACCATCTATGTGATTAATTACAATTCTACCACGCTCTATTTTGTAATCTGCAATTTCCCTTAAAGGTATTTCCGAACCATTCTGTAGTCTTATTCGCATATCTTCTAATTTTGCTAAATTAGACCTATCTTCTATATTATACTTTGTCCATACTTTAATTTCTTCGTCTCCACGCTGTAGTCTTTGTATTTCGTCTCCAAAGAATCCCTGCCTAATTTGTCGAGCAACCTCTAAATTAGTTAATCCTAACAAGTAAGCATTTTCTTTTAGGCTAATTCTAATCTCTCGTAATCCTGATGGATCATTGTCTGTAACATCTCCTATATCGGGCATATTACGCAAGCCTTCTTTAATTTTTTCTTTTACAAATTCTAATTCTTCAAAATTTTGACTAATAAGAGATATAGATACAGGCTTACCAAAGAAAGAACCGCCACCATAAACTACATTTTCTGCACCATAGATAGGCTCTACTTTTTCGCGTATCATATTAGATATTTTAAATGCTTCGAAATTTCGCTCTTCGCCATTTAATAATACAATTTGGACATTCCCTTCGTTTGATGAACTTGCTAATATTCCTGTTGCAAGCGGCCCACGAAGAGTAAAGTCGCCTACTCCTACATTTTTTACAACTCTTAATATTACATCTTTTCCATCTGCTCTTTGTTTTTTTAATTCTTCATTTACTTCCCAAGCTGCTTTTTCTATTCTATCAAGAACTGCTTCGGTAATATTTTCTCTTGTTCCCGATTGCATTGTTACAACTACATTAAAAGAATCACCATCAACAAACGGGAAGAATGTAGCTCTAATTATTCCACTTCCTAATCCACCAATTGTTATAACTGTTACAAAAATTACTACTCCAATAGCTAATGGTTTATGATTTATAAAGAAATTAACAGTTTTCATATAAAGCACATCTCGTGGATATAGCAATAAATTATCGAGCCATATTCTAAGTTTACTTACCTTAGAATTTGGTACTAAAGCATTAGAATGTGCTAAATGACTTGGAAGCAACAAAGCTGCTTCTAAAAGCGAAAATAATAGCGATACTATTACTATAAAAGCCATATCTCGCATATTTGCACCTTGTCGCCCATCCATAAAGAAAAATGGCAAGAACATTACCACAGTAGTCAACACTGCAAACACTACCGAAGGCAATACCTGTATAGTACCTTCTAATGCTGCTCTAAATGGCTTCATTCCTTCTTCGTGCTTTTGGAATGCCTGCTCTGATATTACTATACCATCATCTACTAATATACCTACTACAATTATACTACCAAAAAGTGATACAGCATTAATTGTAATTCCAAACAAATATGCCAATAGGAAAGTTCCCATAAACGAAAATGGAATAGATAAAGCAACCCAAAAAGCAAGCCTAATATTTAAAAATATTGCAAGCGATAATACTACTAATATTGCCCCTTGGATACCATTACTTAATAATGTATTTATTCTTTGCTTTAGGATAAAGGTAAAATCATCTAACACTTCGGCTTTGTATATATCATTACGTTTATTAAAATTATCTATATACTGTTTGATATTATCTGTTATCTCTAATATATTTTCTCCAAAAACTTTTTGGACCGTAAACACTACTGCTCTTTTACCGTTAACAAATGTTTTTTGTGGATTTTCGCTCCAAGTATTTCGAATATCTGCTACATCTTTTAATGTTACAATTTTTCCGTCGGGAGTAGATTTAATTACAATATCCTGTAGTTTTTCTGCATAATAATTTTTTTGTTGTATCCTTATCAATAGTTCTTCGTTATCAGTTTTTATAGAGCCAGCAGATATCTCTATATTTGCATTGCGAATTGCTCTACTAATATCATCGAACTTAATTTGATATCGCCGTAGCTCTGCTTCTTTTACAAAAGCCACAATTTCTTCGGCAGGATAGCCTGTAATAGATAGTTGAGATATACCTGGAATTGTTCTAATATCATTTTCTACTCTTTTTGCGACATTTTTTAAAGCATACAAGTCTTCTGTTCCGTATATAGCAAAACTAATAGCAAACTCTGCCCCATTTGATTTAGAGACTACTACAGGCTCTAGTCCAGCCGGAAAAGAATTAATCCTATCTACTGCGTTTTTTACATCGTCTAATACTTCGTCTGTATTGTAACTTCTAAATACTTCTACAGTAATTGAGCCTGTGTTTTCTCTTGCTACAGATGTTACTCTATCTATACCTTTTACACCTTTTAGATTATCTTCTATTTTTTGGATTACACCTTCTTCTATTTCTTCGGGCGATGCTGCTGGGAATACTATATTTATGTTTATTATATTTGGCTCTAATTCGGGGAAAAAAGATGTCTTTATATTAAATAAAGCTATTAGTCCAAATATAAGCACAAATATTTTTATTACTGTTGCCCAGGTGGAATATTTAATAAAAAAGGATATTAGTGATTTCATATTCTTACTTTTTAATTGTTTCTACTTTCATTCCTAATGCAACATTTGTCAATGGCTCTACTATAATTTCTTCTCCATTATTCAAGCCCTTGATATATGCTATATTTTCTCCAAGTTTTATAAGTTCGATATTTTTCTTATTTAGTTTCCCATTATCATTTACATATACAAATTCATTATTATATATAGCTTTTCTTGGTACAGAAATTACATTTTTTAATGATTGACCTATAATTTTAGCATTCATATACATACCTTCGTATATTTTATCCCCTGTAATACTTGCATAAGCTTTTATAGTTTGTGTAGTAGGATCAATAGCTCTACTAATACGAATTAATCTACCTTGATATGTTCGGTTATTTTCTAATGAATAAGCACTAATAGGCGAGCCAATACTTACTAATTCTGCACTTTCGGGCGTTAATGATAATTCTAATTCAAAATCTCCTATGCCCGAAAATCTCCCTAATTTTTGGTTTACTCTAATCAAAGTACCAGCATCTACTAAACTTTCTACTACTGTTCCATTTGTTGGTGCATAAATTGTATATTTATTTAATCTTACTTCTAAATTTTTTAGATTATAATATGTTTGAAAAATTTTTCTCGAAGCTAAGAAGAATTTTTCTTTGTTTGATGATACCTGTGGTAAATCTGCTAAAGGACCTTCGATTGAATAATTTGAAATATATTTATTCCATTTATCGTAAGAATCGGGATAATCAATTTTCAAATCAGACATTATTGATGATAGTAAACTTAAAAACTCGCTTTTTTGTGCAAGATAACTTAGTTTGGTCTCGTCATCTACTATTTTTATTAATATATCGCCTTTTTTAAAACTATTTCCAACTTTAAACTTATCGTAAGCAATGTCCATTATACCTGTTACTTCAGAATAAATATCAATACTTCTATTTGATATTACTCGCCCTGTAGCAAAGAACTCAGCGTTATAATCCTTATATTCTGCTGATTGAGTTTCTACGTATTTTGTTGGAAGAAAATCCCTTACTTTTTCTTCTTTCTTTTTGCTTCCACTCATTATTCTAAAAATTACAAAGGATAATACAATAAGTAATATTAATCCACCGAAACTAATTACAACTTTTCTATTCATTATTATTTCTAAATTTGTTTAACATTTATTTTCTAAGTAATATTCAAAATTTAATTTGATTTTTTCGATTACTTTCTTGAATATTTCTAATTCTTCGTTTGTAATATTATCTATTGCTTTTTGGTTTACTTCGTACACAACGGGCAATATCTCGTTCATTAATTCCCTTCCTTTATCTGTTAGAAAGCAAATTTTGTTTCGTTTATCTAATCCTTTTTCTCTACGAATCAGATTTTTCTTTTCCATTCCATCAATTACTCGGGCAATAGTTGTTTTCTCTTTTTTCATTATATTTGTTAATTCATTTTGATTTTTACCGTTCTCGTTATAAAGCATCATCATTATTAGCATTTGGGCATGAGTGATATCTATGTTTTTTTTTGATAATCTATTAATCACTTCATTACGCATCATATTGGCTGTAGAGGCAATATGATAACCTATTAAATCATATTTATTAAAATTTTCCATAAATTAGTTGTAAATACAACTAATTATAGGTTTTATTTTAAATTAAATTAAAATATTAATTTTTTTTGATAGGGAATTTTTTAGAGATTGTATTGGTGTCGTAGAATAAGAATTATTAAAATTTGAATTGTTAGCATATTTATCTAAGTTTTTCCGTTGTTGAGCAAGCTCCATATTTGCTTGATTTTCAATTTGAGTAGCTTCCATTGCTACTTTTCTATCTTGAGGGGATGGATCTGCTGGTGCTAGGGCAGCACGTCTTACCTGCTGCATTTTTCTGATAGTAGCTTCGGGATTATCGGGCTCGGGCGAGGCGTCAATTTTTACTTCGCCTGCTATGGCGTAATCTCGTCCATCAGGACCTTTCTTATATGAAAAACTTGCACCGCCACGCACTAAGTTACCTCCCGCAGCAATGTGGGCTTGTTCGTGTGCCTTTACACGGGCATCAATTTCTTTAAGTGCTTTTACTTCTCGTTCTTCGGCATCGCTTAGTTCTTTGCCTGTTATACTTAATTTATCATTATTTATAACTTTAGATTTATTTTGATTATCTTCTTTGCTTTGATTTTTATTTATAAAAATATCACCACTATCCCTATTTAAATAGGAATAATTTTCTTGTGATATTTTTATTTCTTCAATCATAAATAATATAATAATTATATATAAATTTAAACATTATTTTACACTTTTCAAAATATTTTTTAATGTAAATTATAGAAATTACTGATATTTAAAATTTTGGTTAATACTCTATGATTAGAATTTAATAATTTTTTATCTTCGGTAATTAAGTAATCTGCATTAATAGCTTTACATAATGATAGAAAAACTTGATCATTTGGATCTTGTGAAAATTTTACATTTTCTTTAATTTCAACATTAATTGTATAGTTCATAATTAAATTAATACAATCATTTTTAATACTATCATTTAGATTTAGTTTTTTTGAATCTAATAAATATCGATATTCATTTAGAATTTCATTACTTACATACCACTTATATTTTTTAGAAATAATTAATTCAAATATTTTTTTGGTTTTTATATTTCCTACAGCATAAGCAACAATTACTGATGTATCAATTACAATTTTCACTTATTTTTAAACTGATTGATATAATTTTTTGTA
>Ga0308419_1000689_pt1 | contig 23813 bp, 14 predicted proteins | sample HotsprSampleMS50_FD_203674 | JGI IMG/M metagenome (GOLD analysis project Ga0308419, IMG submission 203674) | Hot spring phototrophic mat microbial communities from Mushroom Spring, Yellowstone National Park, Wyoming, United States - 20090730_MS50 ... | reverse complement strand
ACTCACTTTCCACGGCTCCTCAATGCCCAAAATCTGACGATAAAGCTCTTTAACTTCCATAAATTTCGCTCCTTTCGGAGCTATTCTACCGCATCTGCTGACCCATTAAAATGCCGGAAGAACCATATTTTATTATTCCATTTTCTGAGCAATAAAACCTAAAATCGCATTCCATACAGACCTTTTCTACATCCGGTGGCTGCCTTACCTCAAAATCTTCTCGCCTTATTCTCTGAACGAGCTGGTCAAAATATTTTTTAGTCAAGTCTATGTCTTCTTTTTTGTACTTAAATTCCATTATGGCATCCTTCCTTCTTTCCTCTGATGTCCAATAAATATATAAATTTCTAACTGGTTTTTTATATCTTTGCTCTATTAAGAAAGCATAATAACAAAGCTGATTATAATACTTTTTAATTATTGGATTTTCCGGCTCAGGTTTTTTCTGCGTTTTGAAATCAAGTATATCAATATTGTCATCATCGCCAACCAGAAGATCTACCCTCCCCGTGATTATGTAATCTTCTGTATCTATTGATACCTCAACTTCTGCTTCTTTTATTTTTTCCAGTATATCCCTGTTTTGCAAGAAATAATTTATTACTTGATTTTTAGCGTTCTCCAGTAAGGTTGGCGATATAGGTCTTAGACCGGCAAGTAACAGTGCCTTATAATTAGCTTCTAGCCATTGTTCAATATCAGAAGTATTTATAATAGCTTTTTCTAAAAAGGCCCGATGTATATCTTCTATCGTGCTATGCACAAGAGAGCCAAAGAAAATTTGGCCTGAACGGGAAGGATGAAATTGACACTCCAGATAAAAAAGATATTGTTGTGGACAGGTCTCATAAAAACTAACTTTTGAAAAAGAAAAAGTTTTCCTGGGCACAAATTGTGCCCGTGATTCAAATTTTTGAGCTTTAAGTAATTCTTTTTCTATGTAGGGGTACTGGTCAAGACCCTCCCAGATGGGATAAAACCATGGTTTTGGTTTATCTGGTGTAGTTAAGACAAGTAATCTCTTGGCTCTAGTGAAGGCAACATAATAGTGCCGTATTCTATCGAACTCTGTCATTTGCTTCTCAGATTCAAAAGTTCCTCTCTTTGAAAATGGCAGGAGGTCTCTATCAACTTCCTTTTGAACGGCAAAATTTTTATGTAAAGAGCCGACGATTACTACCGGGAATTCCAGGCCTTTAGCCTGATGAATGGTCATGATTTGAACAAATCCTTTGGGTATCGGATTATCGGGATCTTCGTATTCATCTACACCTGCTAAGAATAAATAATTGAGGTAACTTAAAAAGAATTTTTTCTTAATTATTTGTTTGTTTTTAGCATTTATGATTTTAATTCCAAAATAGGCCTGAAAAATAGATATTAAACGAGATAAAATAGCCAGATTGTATCTTATGTTCTTATCCTTCAGATATGAAGAAAAAGGTTCATAAGCAAGTAGCTGATAGTAATAATCCATCAAGGTAAGATCGAGCGAGCCTTCTTTTAGCTCTGCGAGTTGATTTGCTTTTCTTCTTAAATAATCTTTTAGGGCAACTGATTTATCTGTAGCTTCTTTTAATAATTTTAAGGCTTCTTCTAAATAATTTCTGTGTTCATAATTTTCTGGCATTTCATCATAAAATCCAAGAATAATTCCAAAACAGGCAACAAATAGTTTGATAGCGGGTTGTTCGAAAAACATCCTGGCTCTCGGCGCAAAATATGGAATATTAGAAGCTTTAAAAGCCTGAATATAATGACCGCTGTGCTCTGGTCTTACACTCTTTAATAAGATTGCTACGTCGCTCCATTCTCGGATTATGTTGTTTTTCTTTAAATAAATTAATAGTTCAGAGAGCCTCTGGGCTTCATCTTTTTCATTAGCACCCCATATTGAAAACACGGCTGGATACTCTGGGAATTCTTCCGACGGATTTGGCTTTATTTCCTTAGGAAATCTGAATCTATGCCAATTGATTGAAGTAATAAACCTGTTATATTTCTCAATTATCTTTTTATGTGACCTATAGTTTATTGTTAATTTTACTTCCTTACAATTATCGAATTTCTGAGCAAACTCCAGAATATTTCTAACTGTAGCTCCCCTAAATCTGTAGAGAGCCTGGTCTTCGTCTCCTACCACGCATATATAGTTTTCCGGTCTGGCGAGGCATAGAAATATTTGTTCTTGTATATAATTTGTGTCCTGATATTCATCTACCATAATATACTTGATATTTTTATTTATTTCTTCATATACCTTTTTATCATTTAGTAATGATAGGAAAATCTTTTGTAAATTAGCGAAGTCGATTCTATTCTGACCGAATTGTATTTTCATGTATTTATCGTAGCTTTCGGACAAATAGAACAAAAATTCATTATCTGAAGCCTTAAGAATTTTCTGATCAATTAACTCTTCCGTTATTTTATTGAAGTACCTTACAATCTCTTCTATAGCATGCCATTTATTTTGCCATTTTCCTAAGTACAAGCCATTTATCTTGGGTACTATTTCTTCCAAATTCTCGTAAATAAAAAATATTTGTGTCATCTCGTCCAGCACAACATATCCTTTTTTCAAGGGAGTACTCGGCAGGTATTTAATTATGTATTTGTTACAAAGACTATGAACCGTTCCTACCTTAATCTTATTAATATGACCAGAATAATTTAGTTTCTTTGCCAGCTGGTTTACTCGATCTCTAAGTTCAAATGCGGCCTTTTCGGTAAAGGTAGTCAAAATAATTTCATCAGGTTCCGCTTTTCCAGTAAGCAAAAGATAAACTGTTCTGGCCGCAAGAGTGAGCGTTTTACCGGTGCCCGGGCCGGCTATGATTAATAAAGGTCCTTCTGTTGAAGTAATGGCTTCAATTTGGTCTTCATTTAATGATGGAATTACTTGTTTGAGTTTTACTATGACTTCCATTATGGCATTAATAAGTTTTATTATTTAATTTTTCAGTCATATCTAAGGCCTTAACTTTTTTTACATCTGCCCTATAACTCACTTTATTATTTTTACTTAGTTTCCCAGTTTTTTCAAAGGCTTTTTCTTCCATGTAATGACATAGTATCCAAAAAGAGAATATATGAAAGTAATGCGACGGAAATCCAAACCTTTGAAGGCCGCAAGAAGACCGTAAGGAGGAGGTCTTCCAGTCAGGAGGTTGAATGGAAAATATTAGGTAGTTTTGATAGACAAATTACTATAATACTTGACATGATTGCACCTGACGTGGCAAAAATAAGAATGTTCAGCCTGAAATTTTAGGAGGGGTAAGTTCGCAAAGTTTAGGGGGGATATAACATGGATAGCGAAAAATATAAAAAGTCATTTTATGAATTGATAAAAAGCAGGTATAATGGGAGGCCGATTTTGCAAGCATAGAAACAAGCATAGAAAAAGATCCAGGGCATGTAAGAAATGGAGATGCCCTAACTTATGCTGATTTGGAAATGATTGGCGATGAGAGTTACTGGCCTTTTAAATAATATTGGATATGGCCAGCTGAAGCACAAATTAAAGATAAACTAAAAGAGACAAAAGAAAAATTTATTGACCCGGTAAGAAATGAGGAAAGAGAAAGGGAATTGATCCGATGTTCATCGGCTATTTTCAGAAACCTTTCATTAGTTTCCATCGTCATGAGATTTGTCTGGCCAGAATATTATGCTATATATTCGCGACCTAACCTAAAGGTTCTTCGCGTTGAGCGTTGAGCAAATGATGAAGAAGAATATATGAACTATATCCGGGTGATGCGGCTTTTAAAGAGGTCTTTCGGGGTAGAAAGAGTAGCAGATGTAGATATTATCGTCTGGGCGATTGCGAAGCGGGAAGAAACACATGCTGAATTCTTTAGGATTTTGGCAGAACAATTACCAGAAAACCTGACGCCGGGGGAACTGATTTTATGTCTTCACGACAATCCGTTAAAGGTTGCCCAGGTGTATCTGAGGAAAGGAGATTACAAAACCTCAAGTTTCTGGGCTTCGCAAGCTTTTGAGATTTATTTAAAGGATGAGTACAGGAGATTGACAGGCTATCCGATAAGGAGGGATCCTAAAAAGGGAGAGCTAGAAGACATAATCGATCAGCTAAGCAAAACTCCCGAGTATGATGGCTGGCGAGATTATCTGCCTAGTTTAAGATGGCGCAGGAATAAAGCTATACATCCGGATGATGAATTTACTAAAGTTGATGGAGAAGCGCTTATAGATGGGGCAGGGAAATTAAAACAAAAAGTTGAGGCTGCAAAGAATAGAAAAGTCTTTAGGTCAAAGTAAATTAGAAGGAGGATTGTTTTGGTTTCTTGCGTGAAGGACAAGCAAAAGCTGCCTGGATATGCTCAATATCTTTATAGATTCGCCTTTGTTAAGCTCACTTCTGCCGATTTAACACCAGTGGTTGGCTCTACCCCTGCGTTTTATAGAGGATGTTCTTAGACTAAATACTATTTGTTAACCGGGAAGGTATAAAAATTTCACCCCTAAAGGTGATTGACACCAACCAATATTTTTCTTAACCTAAAACTGGTTGAAAAATGTCAGCAAGGGTTTAAAAATTAAAGGAGGCAAGCGATGAAAAGGTGTGTCTTCATTTTTTTATCTCTGGCTATAATTAGCCTGGGTTTTGCCCAAACCATCTCAGGCACCGGAACTCAGAAAAAATACCAATATCTGGGAAAATTATCATCTAATAGCTATGACCCGGATTCCGTTTCCAACCCATATGGAAGATATGGCAGTCCGTATGGAAATACCATCAATAACCCCTATTCACCTTATGGGTCGCCTTATTCCCCTACAAGTGTGAATAACCCATATGCCACCGGAAGCAGCTCACCGATTCTGATTGGAGAGGATGGGAAATATCTTGGCAGGCTGAATGCCAACAAATACGATCCAGAATCAGTTTCCAATCCCTACGGACGCTATGGGAGCCCTTATTCGCCCGACAGCATTAACAATCCCTACGGCAAGTACGGCAGTCCTTATTCCCCTTACAGTGTCAACAATCCCTATACCACAAATGCCCCAAAAATCTATGCGCCGACAGGCCTGTCCACTTTGACCTTGCCAGGAAGGAAAACTAACCTTCTAAAATGGCCAGATAAATAGTGTTTCCTAAGTATGATTCCGAATATTAAAATTGGGGGTGTGTGATGAATAATAAAATTAAGAAAATATTTTTTAGAGCCGGTTTAATTTTTTTGCTTATCATATTACTTGGTCTTGGGCTCAGAGCTTTTTTTAATTATAAAAATGAGAAAAAACTCGAGAAATACCTTGCAGAATTAAAAGCCAAAGGGATCTTAGTTGAATTTTCAGAGCTTTTTCCTGAATGCCCTGAACAAGAAAATGCTGCTCTGATCTGGAAGTCAGTTGAATCCATTTTAATGATAGAGCCTAAGGAAAAAGGTCTGATTGACAGGATTGACGGCAGTTTGAGCTGGAAGGAATTCAGCCCGGAAGAAAAGCATCTTATTAAAACGGTGATTGATAGAAACAGAAAGCCTTTGGAATTAATGCTTCAAGCCTCAGAAAAATCCCGTTTCCAATATGATGACTGGCACAAACCATTTTATTCGAGAGGATTGCCAAAGATCTCCTATTTTAATCGAGCTATAAAGCTCTTAATAGCCGATTCAATAATTAAGGCAGAGAACGGGCAGTTTATTGATGCTGTTGACCAAATACAAAAAGGATTTAAGCTCGTGAGATTATTCGCTGATTATCCTGAAATAATATGTTTTTTAGATGCCCAGAGCAATGCAAAGATATTAATCCAGGGTCTAAATCTTGTTCTTTCTGGTAGGACCTTGTGGGAAGACAAAGCTCGAGAGATTATCAGTTCATTAGATTCAGAATGGTGGAGGAACCGTTTTATTAAGGCTATTAAGGCCGAATGCAAAAATGATTTGGAGTATTATGATATTGCGTTTCAACATGAGATTTTGGCTTATGTCAATATTGAGTGGCTGGATAGGGCCATGGTCTGGCTTTTCAAGCCGCTGCTTAAATCAGAAATGACCTGGGTGTTGAAGCATTACGAGGATTTAATTCAAAGAATTGAAAAACCATTTTATCAAATACCAGACAATTATTCCTTTTTTGAGCCGGATAATGTTCAGCAACCTAAGATCCCTTTCTATTATGGGCCGGTCAAAAATCTTTTTATCAGTTATGCTGGGTCAATCAAAAGGCAGGCTGCACTGGAAGCTTTACAAAACGCCGCTATAGCAGGTCTAGGATGCAAACTTTATAAACAAAAATACGGAAGATATCCAGAAACTCTCTTTGTCCTTGTGCCGGAAATATTAAAAGAAGAACCGTTAGACCCCATCACCGGCCAGCCCCTAATCTATAAAGCAAATAATAAGGGCTTTATTGTTTATAGCGTAGGCTTTAACAAGAAAGATGATGAAGGGCGAATGTCCCGGCTGGAAAAAAGCATTCTGGATAAGGATGATGACTGGTCCTGGAAGGATAACTGGTAATCAGAAAAGGTTAGAACTTACGGCTAGATAAGGAAGATAAGGCGGGGGAGGAAGTGGATTTGTTATGATTTGTTTCAAAGGATATTGCTGAACTTATGACAACTTCTTGGTTATGGTTGTCAGAGAGGCCTAGTAACGGGTTCGATGGAACTAGAGAAGCAGGGTATGCTATGTCCCGACTAGAAGAAATTATTTGATATCTATTTGATTTTCGGACAAGGGAACTTTTATTATTCTTATTGATATCAGAGCAATTATAATTGTTAGAACATTAATGACGGACCATAACCCTCGATTGAGGTGGACTCTAATAATCGGATTATAAATTGCAGCTATAATTCCGAGTACCCAAACCCAGTCTTGTTTTTGAATATCTGCAGCCTTGACGGCAAGATAAGCAAAAATTGCGCAAATGACCCATCGGAGAAGAATATAATATCCATATGGATTCTCTGGGTACAGAGCCCACAAAAGCATTATTATTGCTATTGTTTGAGGTTTCCAGATTCTTTTGCTTTTCATTTTCTTTTCAATAAATTTATAAAAATATTAAGTGATTCTATCTCCTTCTAGAAGCTTTAATGCACCCAATCTGCAAGAAAATGTCAATATGGTTAATAATACTAGCTCTATAAAATGAGGCCATAAACCTTTTATTAATGTGGCTAAAATAGCAATCGGAACAACTCCAATGCCTACTATAAGAAATCCAATTATAATAGCACCAATGCCCCATATAGCGAGGGTTAATAGAAATCCTTCCATCCAAAGCGTTGCCCCGAATATATAAGAAGAAATGAAAATAGCGGTTGCTGCCATAGGTCTAATTTTGCGCGATATCGCCAGCGGTAAAAATACAAATATATTGAGTAAAAAGAGGATAACTGACACTTTGGCGAATAATGGTAAGAGTACTTCGCTTGCCTTTAAAGACCCGACAAAAATTAAATATGAGATAAAAATTAGAAAAATAAAAATAGCTATTCCTAGTAATAAATTCCCAAAGCTTTTAACAGATTCTTTAAACACGATTTTGCTGACTCCTCGTAATTTATTTTAAAAATTGGTATTACCATGTCAATAAAAATTTTTATTAGCAGAGTTCTAAGTATGATAGTATTCTGATATTTTTGAAGCTAAACAAACTTAATAGAATAGAAAGGTATCTAAAACAATGGCAATTCGGGGATATCATAACCGGGTGCTGGAGGTGGACCTCAGCATTGGTTCCATCTAGGTTGAGCTGCTTCAGCCGCAGGATGCTCTGCTTTACCTCGGCGGTCGCGGCCTGGCCACCAAGCTTCTCTACGACCGAATTGACCCCAAGCGCGACCCGATTGGACCCGGCAACATTATCGTGATTGCCACCTCGCCGCTGGTTGGCTCGCAGGAGCCCACCTTGTGGTTTAGAGGTTGTTCTTTCAGATTAGAACAGGGTATTACCGATATTAATGTAGGATGTGGAAGCGGGGCGGTAGTAGACTGATCTTTGGCGAGGTAGCAAAGAATCAGTTTTATAGAGATAGCTTGTTGTCCGCCCCGTTGCTTCCAGATACTACCTTTAGACTGGATGCCGCCTCCTAACCTGAAAGAAAGCGAAACTTGACAGGAAGAAAATTAATAAATAATAAATATTCAAAGGGAAAAAGGAGACATTAGAAACATGAAAGAACCAAAAAAAATTGATTTTCTAAGGGTTATGGGATTTTTGGGTTTCTTTCTACTTTTATGCTATTTTTTAAATGTTAACGTTTTTGATTTATACGCCCAGCAGATACCGGTTAAAAAAATTCCCCCACCAAAAGCTCCAAAAAATATTAATGCTTCAAATGATCCTATCCTCATTGAGAATCTGGTTGTTTCAAATGATATCAATATGCAGTATACAATTAGGTTAAAAAATAATACCTCTGACGTCATTCCCCTCAAGAAAATTGAGGCAAAGATTTTCCATTATAATAGAGCCGGTGCTACCTGGGTTTCGACCATTGAATTACTGCAACCATCTATAAATACAGTTATCCAACCTCAACAAGAAATTGAGTTAATTTATCGGTGTCGTGGCGATGCAGCAACAATCCTCGGGCAATTAGATAATAACATTCTTGCTTATAATTCTGAAAATAAGGTCAGGGCTTGTATTCGGTATAACAACGAGAATTATTGTTATGAAGGTGAATTTCTCTGGAAACCCAAGCTGGCCGACTTGCGAATCAACGAGGCCAAAATAGAATATAAGCACGAAATTAGTGAAAGCGGGTTTAATCATAACTGGTTTAGATTTAACATTGTGCTTGAAAATTCAGGAGATGCTCTGCCCATATTCATCGGCGATTCCAAAAGAAAAACTGTGGAGACAAATTTCCTAAAAGCATTAATAACCAGGAAGAAGGATAATAAAGTAGTAGCTGTGGTCGAGGCCCATCCTGTTATTGGATCTCAGAGAGAAAATTCATTAAATATCTATCTTAATACTTATTTTAGAATAAACCCGGGTGAAAAACGACAACTGGTTTTTGAGACCGATAACGTCAATGTGCTTGATTTAATCGGGGAATTTGAAATTACCATAGGATTTGATTGTCCGCTTGAAAAAACAAATAGTATATACCAGCATCTATTTGGTGATGCCAACTGGCAAAATAATATAATCAAGAAGGATGTAACTCTGGGCAACGACCTTTTTGAAATAATTTCTTTTTTCCCGGACAAAATTTCTAAAATTGAACCAGCAGAGAAATCACAGAGAGAGTTTCCGAGAATGGAGCAGGACCTTATGTATATAGATCTTAAGAGTTATCAAAAACTGTCTCATTTAGATGATGCAAAAGACGTAAAAATTTATTTCAATGACGAGGATCTTAGGATTTTTAATATAAAGATAATAAAAGAGTTGGGTGGCCAGGGCGAATATCGCGTTTGGTTTAAGAAACCTGAGAAAAGAGTACGCGGTCGCTTTAAAGTAGAAATATTGGGTATAAGCCGATTAGCTGATAAATACCTGGAAATTACATCTGAATTAAAAACAGCACCTTCAAAAATTGAGTTGCCATATTACTTTGACTCCACTCCAGCATATGGGCTCAATCTGTTTCCTTCAGCATTTACATATGGTCTTATGCCTATAAATATTGAGGGCGTAAATATAAGAGGAAATGCCCCTGTTAACTTCTTGGTTGCAGTTAGATCTAAGGATTATACCTGGCTTGAACAAGGAAAAAGCTTGAGCGATGTTAATAAGGATAATCCAAACGCAGATTTATCAAAATATGTAAGCAGCCTATCCTCTAATTATCAAGTATATTTATTCATTAGGCCAAAAGATAAGCTTCAGTGGCGCGAGATTGGAAAATTAATTTCTCCCAAAACATTAGAAGCTAATAAACGTGAGGTAGTAACATTTACATTAGACGAGGCTAAGGCACTCCTGGAAAAGAAGCTTACCTCAGGGGAGAATGAATTTCTCATACTGGTCACTTACACTACTACTGAGGAAAAAGAGCAAATAGAAGTACCATCAGATATGTATTGGTCCAAGTTTACGTTGAAATAGCAAGGATTCAATATTTTTAGCTTTAATAGCTTGGTTAAGCCCAAGGTCGGAATTATCATTGAGAAGAAAGGAATTTTTTTGAAGTTTTACCTGGCTGCATGAATAGAAAGAAAATAAATACGATGTGGAATAGTGGCGAAATCAAGGCTTTTTCTGGCTTTTGAGGTTGACAAGCCTTATTTGGCTCAAGGTTGATAAGTGCCATCGCCTTTATAGGCGAGATTTTTATGAGTGAAACAAAGCAAGAATTATTAGAAGCCAAATATTTTCTTGAGCGGGTAATTGAATTTGAGGCTCGGTAGGGAAACCGATTTAATTTATCATAGGAACAAACTGATAATCCTCCGGGCTAAATTTTTTATAAATATTTGAGAAAGGGAATGCTAAATTAAATTGTCTTTCATGTTGGGTTAAATTTTTAGCGGTTATATTGGCACTGGCTCAATCAGAGACGAGCCGGAATAAGAAGTCTCTAATTCGGTTGAAGGCGGGGCTGGTGAAGGGCCAGACAGATTTCTTGGCCGCAAGGCCTAAATCCCGGGTATATTCATCCAGTGAAGCAAGGTAAGCTTGAAGTTTGGCTTTATAGATATTCGTTTGAAGCTTAAGCTTGTTCCTTTTTAAGCAATCTATGTAAGATTCAACACAACTTATAGCCGGGCGGTCAGATACCGCTTGAAGACAAAGAGCTTCGAGCGAACCACTTTCCTCTATTCCTGGAATCATCAAAACAGAAACTCTGGGATTTTCACCGGCGGGGACGATTTCTTTTTCTGGCACAGGCAGTCCAGCATTTGCCAGGGCAGTCTGGACACTTTGAAAACTGGCTTTTGGATCAGAGTTTGAATCTCTGATTATTCCTATCGCTTTAACGATATAAAAGCCTGGAGTCAGGGCAAAAGCCTTTAGAAAATCATTTAGATTATTTTTGCCATCAAGACTGTGTATTTGAACGCCAGATATTCTTGAGTTTTCTAAAAAAGCTTCAAAGAAATATTTATCATCTTTTCCTTCAACTATTAGCTGGTATGGTGCGCTAATTTCCTCAGGCTGGCGACGGTGGCAGGATTCTTTTTCCGGTGTTTCCATCTTTTTTGCCCTTTTGCTTTATGTTTAAATTCAGCGGACTTCAAGCTCGGAAGATATGGCTGTTCCTAAGGTATTTTGATCGTAGATGACAGCTCTGGTGGCTTCATCTACTCTTTCCAGGCGAATCAGCTTGAAATCATAATTTTTTGATTTTGAAAATGCCTCATGGGCAGCGGCAATGCACTCCAGGCTGTGGGTGGTGGCGAAAATTTGAACATTAAATTCTCTGGCTGCTTCAGCAATAACGGACCACGCTTTTTCCAGGACCGAATGATGCAATCCATTTTCAATTTCGTCTATTAAAAAAACTCCCCCAGGAGCATTGCCAATATGGAGGATTATGTTTGTTAGCTTGACCATTCCTTCTCCCATCAAAGGAAGAGGTATAGCACGTCCTGTTCCTATATCCCCATGTAAGACCGGCTCGCCCCCTTGCACACGAACGAAAATTCGTTTGAGTCTTGGCTCAATTATTTTCAAGGCTTCAATTAAGATATCAAGTCTGCCTTGTACTTCAAGTTTCCCTAAGCGTTCGGCCTCTTCCGTATGCGGTATTTTTATTTTTGAGGCCTGGAAAAAAGCTGGAAAAGGCGGAGCCGGCGGAAATGGTTCAATTCTCGGTCCTTTTTGGTCGATTATCATATAGCTTTTGGCTGAAAAATCTTTTTGCTCATAACTAAATTCGATGACCTTGGCGGTTTCGGTGGTTCCCAGTCTAGTGCTGTAGCTGAGAGGCTCTTCCTCTGCTTTCGCAGGTTTGGTGTTTAATGAATAACTCAGTTTTTTTAATTCTTCCGGCTTTTTTAAAATTTTTATTTTTAGACGCCTTTGGCCTGAAACCGAATTTTCACCGGTCATTTCAATGGTTTTGGCGGTGTCAAAATTATAGAAAAGCGAGTCCCAAGGCGTTTCTGTCCAGGGGGCAAGCTCAACTTTCACCGATTCAATTCCACGGAAAGCATTTATTCTCAGAGCCAGTTCTGGATTGACTGAGCCGCAGTGGAGGAAGAAGGCTTCCAGGAGGGCAGTCTTCCCGATATTATTTTTCCCCACTATCAAATTCACCCGTTCCAGATTGCTGATTGATAGTTTTTCAAAACAGCGAAAATTAGTGATTTCAATGGACTTATACACGGCTGGCCTTCCTTGCTGAAATGTGACGTTAAAAATTTAACACTTATATGACGCAAAAATCAACAAGATTTTCTCGCCAGGCTGAGAGCAGAATTATGAAAGCAGAATTAGAAGTATGATTGTCAGGATAGAAAAATTCTGATATTTTTAAGCTAAAGTAAGCTAACGTAAGCTAACGCAAAGCATAAACAAAAGCACGCGAAAAATAAATTGGCGCAAAGAAAAAAAACTGACGCAAAAAACAAACTGAAAGGTTGGAAAGGCCATGGCTATAGCAGGCTATCATAACAGAGTGCTGGAGGTGGACCTCAGCACCGGTTCCATCAAGGTTGAGCCGCTTCAGCCGCAGGATGCTCTGCTTTACCTCGGCGGTCGCGGCCTGGCCACCAAGCTTCTCTACGACCGCATTAACCCAAAGACCGACCCGCTGGGGCCCGGCAACATAGTCGTGATTGCTACCTCACCGCTGGTTGGCTCGCAGGCGCCCACCTCAGCTCGCGGCCACATGGTCTACAAATCGCCGCTTACCGGCTACATCGGCACTTCCAACTCCGGCGGGGCCTGGGCTCACACCTTCAAAGCCACCGGCTACGACGCCATCGTCATCCGCGGTCGCGCCCCGCATCCGGTCTTTATTGACATCAGCCCGGAAAAAGTGGAAATCAAGGACGCCAGCCACCTCTGGGGAAAAACTACCAACGAGGCCACCGACCTCCTCACCGCTGAAAGCCGCCCTGGCGACCCCTACCGCGCTCTGGTCATCGGGCCGGCTGGCGAAAACCTGGTGCTCTATGCGGCTGTGGCCAACGAGAAAAACCGCGTTTACGGACGCTGCGGGCCGGGAGCGGTTTTCGGCAGCAAAAACCTCAAAGGCATTCGCGTGCGCGGCAAAGAAAAAATCGCCGTCGCTGATGAAGCCCGCTACCGGGCTGGCCTGGACCAGTCGCTCTACCTGATGAAACAGGCGCCCATCACCAAACGGCTGCTGCGGGAGCTCGGCACCTCGGGCCTCATCCTGCTCATCAACCTCATCAATATGCTGCCGCACCGCAATTTTCTGGATGTGGAGCACGACGAGGAGAAGGTGGAGCGGATATCGGGAGAAGCTATCGCCCACAACTACCTGGAAAAAGCCGGCTCCTGCTACCTCTGTCCCATCGGCTGTCAGCGCCACACCCGCGTTAAGGGACCCGATGGCAGCGAGCGTCGCGGCGAAGGTCCCGAGTACGAAACCACCGTGCTCATGGGGCCGGTGTGCGACATCTACGACCTGAATTACATCATCCGGGCCAATTATCTCTGCAACGAGCTCGGCCTGGACACCATTTCCTTCGGCGGAACCGTGGCCTGTGCCATGGAGCTTTACGAGAAAGGTTACCTGACCAACGAGCAGACTGGCGGCCTGGAGCTGCGCTTCGGTCGCGGCGAGCTTCTGGAAAAGCTGGTAGAGCTTACGGCTTACAGGAAGGGTATCGGCGCCTTGCTGGCTGACGGTTCTTACCGGCTGGCTCAGCGCTTTGGCCATCCCGAGCTGGCCATGCAGGTTAAAAAGCTGGAAATCCCGGGCTACGACCCGCGGGCTTCCTACGCTCAGGCTCTGGGCTATATGACCTCGCCAACGGGGGCCTGCCATCTGCGCGGGGGCTATGCGGTGTCGCTGGCTTTCTTCGGCGGGACCCGTGAAATCCCGCGCTTCAGCCTGCTGCAATCGCCCATCGCCATCCGCAACATGCAGAACACTGGCATCCTGCAGGATAGCCTGGGTGTCTGCCGTTTCACCGGGTTTGCTTTTTCGGTGGAGCCCTGGGCCAGGATGGTGAGCGGTATTACCGGTCAGGATTTTTCTACCTCTCGCCTGGAAGAAATTGCCAACCGCATCGCCACCCTGGAGCGGCTTTTCAACCTGGAAGCGGGTCTCAACCCGGAAGAGGAAGACCTGCTACCAAGGCGCTTTGCGGAAATCCCGATTATGGCTGAAGGGAAGCCGAGGGCTATAACGCTGGAGAACATGCTTCAGATGCGACGCGATTATTACCGGGCCCGCGGCTGGAACGACGACGGCCGGTTGAGCGAGGAGCTGCTGCGCAAGCTTCAGATAGAACGCAGGAAGGCGGCTGGCCAGTCTGAGCAGGAGGTTTGACATGGCACCACGAAAATGGCAGACCAGCGAAGAAATTTTCCGGCTCTTCCACGCTATCGGTCGGGCTTCACTGCTTTACGACATTCAGGACAGCCACAGCGGCAACATGGCCATCCGCTGGCGGAGTCCGCAGGACGAGGAGATGGTGGTCATCACGGCCACTGGCTCACAGAAAGGCGACCTGGAGCCCAACCACCTGTGCTATCTGTCGCCGGCTGAAACTGATTTCGGCTACTACAAGGCTTCATCCGAGACTGACATCCACGTGAAGATTCTGAGCTTGCCGGGTGCGCAGTCTTCCATGCATGCTCATGTCAAAGAGCTAGTGATGGCCACGCTTGATGACCAGCCGACGCCCAAGCGGCCAGGGCCGTTTGTGCCGGTTGACCAGCTGGCTTTTTACCATTTAGGGGCGGAGATTCCAGTGGACTGGTTTGCCGTGCCCAGCGGTTCGCCGGAGATGGCCAAGGTCATACCAGCGCGGCTGGCGGAACATCCGCTCACCATCATCTACGGGCACGGAGCGATGACTAAGGGGCGGACGCTCAAGGAAGCTTTCTTCAATTTGTGCCTGGCTAATAACGCCGGCTACATCATCAGGCTGCTGGAAAGGCAGTGGCTGGCGCTGGAGAGAGACAGAGAAAGTCAGGGCGGGAATAAGGTTAGCGCGGCCGAAAAGGTTAAAAATAGGTTGGAAGAGATGCGGGCGAAGATTAAAGCTGACCCGGACAGCTATTTTCATTTCAGGCCCGCACCTTACAACGTGGACATAGACGGACGCTGCGATTTTCCGGAAGAGGATGAGATTTTAAAGGAATTCCGGAAGGCGGGGAACAGGCTGTTTGAGTCGCGGCTTTCGCCGTTTCACACCGGTTCTATGTCGGTGCGCGGGGTGGATTATCTGCTTTACGCCCCGCAGGCGGCCATGCCTTATGAAGTTGGCGGACCGCTGCTTCGGCTGCCACTGGCGCCACAGGCGGGCGACGATTTTGAACTGGCTCTTCACAAAAAAATCTACGCGGAGAGCGATTTTCAGACCATCATCCATGCCTATGTGCCGGAGGCAGAAGCCCATGCCCATTTTGTTTATCCGGGCGAGGAGCGGCCGATTGAGCGTATCATCCCGGTTGATGCTGAGGGCAGCTTCCTGTACCTGGTCATTCCGGTGGTCGGGCCAAAAGTAAAAGAGGAAGAATTCATCCGGCTTCTTCATGACTACAAAATGGTGGTCGTGCGCGGGGGCGGGGTCTGGGCTGTGGGGAGCCAGTCGCTGTCTGAAGTGCTGCATCATCCTTCTTCCCTCCGCGAGATATGCCTTTACCGGATTGCGGCTGTGGAGCGGGGGCTGGACCTGCGGAAGATGGAGCCGGAAAAAGCCCGGCGCTGGTAAGCAAAGCCCGCTTTCTTATGTCACCAGTTTCTTGCCTTCCCCATGGATCAAATTACCATTTTTGAAATTAATTTACCTAAAAGCTTGCTGCCGGCGATAACCATTAAAGCTACCAACAGATGCCAGATAATTTCCCACCAGGGATTTTTCCTTTTTCTTATGGCAATTGAGTAGCTTAAAATAGCCAGTATTAATAGCCCCCAGATAGATGAAATTATTAGAGCTGTAGGTGAAGGGAACTATAAAACAATCAAAACGAAAGTGAGGGCAATAACCAATCTGGTTAAATAGTTACCGTAAGTAAATAAATTTGTCTCGCGTTTTGGAACTCCTTCTGATTCTTTGTAGATGTGGATGCCTAAGGAGTCTGAGAGATTATCAACGATAGCAATAATCAAGAGACCGGTGATGATCTGCTTTTTGGCACTTTCGCCTTGAGATAGCCCGGCGATTAATCCCATACTGGTGGTAATAGCGGCAGTGGCTCCAAGGCTGAATTTGCTAATTTTCATTATGTCTTATTTTAATAGAAATTCGGCAGCAGACCAAACATGTTTTTCTCGCATTTATCCAGCTTCCAAAAAATAGGTAATTAAAATAGGAAATATAGTCTGTGTACCCATTTTTTACAGAGGGGAAAAATTAGTGAATGGGTATAATGTCCCCCATTTTCAGGGCGTCGGCGAAGGCCTGGTAAAGCTGGGTGTTGTCAATGATTTTGGTGCCGGGGTACCATTGTCCCTGGTACCTGGCCACGTAGGTCGAGCCGCTGCCCTGGCCGTAAACATAGACCATGACCAGCTCGTTGGTGTGTTCAGTGGTGGTGTAGGTGACCAGGTCATACTCACCGGGGCGTCCGAGCTGAGCAGGTTTACCCTGAGGCAGCATGCCTTTGCCCAGAAGGGGCTTGCCGTTTTTATCTCTTTTAAGCCGCATAAAACTGTTGGCGTGGTCAGCCGTGACCACCAGCAAGGTGTTGGACCAGTCCAGGTCATCACCGGGGCGGTCGACGTAGCTGATGGCGGCTTTAACGGCTTCGTTCAGGTCCCAGACAGTACCGATCATCCAGGGGTAATTGTTTTCGTGATTGGCCCAGTCAATGTCGCCCTGTTCAAACATGACAAAGAAACCATTCGGATTGTGGGAAAGAACTTTAATAGCTGAAACGACGGCCTCTCGCAGGAGTGGGTTTTCCGTGGTCTGGCGGTGGATCTGGGGATGACCGGGGCTGTTTACTGGAAGCGGCGGCTCAAAATTTCCGCCGGGTCCTCCGAACAGGCCAAAAAGTTTTTTGTTAGAACGAACGGCTGCCTCGGCTGCCTGAAGCAGGGCCTTCCCGCCGTCTTTTCCTGCTTCTCTCTCTACAAATACATAATCCGAAATAGTTCCGTTTTTAAGGTCGCGGTAGGCTTCCTCAGAGATGAAGGTAAACTTATTCGTGCCGGATGGTCCTGGATATCCTCCGCCGATCACGACCTCTGGTCTGGTGAGCCGAATAATTTCTTCAGAAATCTGCTTGTAGTTGCCTCGGCTTACGTTATGGCTGACGTGGGCTGCGGGAGTGGCGTGGCTGAAGGGCACGGTGCTGACCACTCCGATGGAAGCACCAAGCCGCTCACGCATAAGCTCGGCTAAAGTTTTTAGCTGGCTGTTGGGCGGGTCGCCGGGCAGCCAGGAGATGTTGCCGTCATCAGTTTTGTAGCCAGTGGCCACAGCCGTAGCGGCGGAAGCTGAGTCGGTGGCCGGTATTTTTGAAGTTTTGCCTTCGGGTGGTATGGGAAGTCGGGTAAGGAAGTAGCTTGTCTGACCTGACGGGTCAAGTGGAAAGGGCCAACGTCCGCCAAGTTCCGGGTTGTAGCCGAGGAGCGGGTCAAATGAGTCTCTGCTGTAAAGCGGGCGTCCCTGCTTGGCCGCGAACTGATTGTAGGTGGTCACATCCCAGGTGGTGCAGGGCAGGCGGTAGAAAGAAGAAGTGTGCCAGACCAGCTTCATCGGCTCGCCGTAGAGGTACTGGCTGGCAGCGATTTCGTGTTCCAGTTGCAGGCCGTCGCCGATAAAAAGAATGATGTGTTTGAGGCGAGGCTGGCTGGCGGAGCTGGTTTTGCCGGGAGAAAAATTCAGCGAGCAGCTTTGATGGAAAAGAAAAATTGTGGCGGTGAGAATAAGGATAAAGATTGCGAAGTTTTTGCTAATTATGTTTTTCCGCTTTTTAAATTGGTCTCTTTTCTCCAATTCTTTCTCCTATTTGTAAATCCATTCTATTGCTATTTGACTTTATCATTTTTGTATAACAGTGTTTTCCTCATCTTTAGGGTTCAGTTACGGGGTCAGAACACCGTTCAAGCTTGAATCTGTCTGGCAATCTTTACAGCTCAATGGGCTGGGGCCCTTGGAGCTCAGGGCGGCTTATAATTAAAAATTCATTTTACAGTTTTTTTTACACTTTATGAATAATTTTTGGCTGCTTATGTAGAAAAAAGTCTTCGTTGATATTCAGGGCAGAAGCGAGTATAAATTTATCAGGTGCAAAGAGGAGAGAGAAAGGGTTATTGAAGGAAGGTAGGGAAGATGCCCTGTTGGCATAAACTCAGGTTGAACCCGGCAAGCGAAAAAGAAGCTGACTGCCCCATCCCGGTTTTAAGCGTTCCCAACCTAAATTTATTCTTTGCTTTCAGAAAATCTCCCAAAAATTTTATGTCCTGCTTTCAAAAAATAACGAATCGTGTATAATAGATGCCTAAATGTACATAATCCTATAGGAATTATAGGATATGTGAAGCCGGGAGGAAATAATGAACATGTTTTGTTTTCAGTGTCAGGAAACTCTGGGAAACAAAGGCTGCACCAAAGTTGGGGTCTGTGGTAAACCACCGCTGGTCGCCAACCTGCAAGACCTGCTGATTTATTCCCTGAAGGGTATTTCCTGGTTAAACCTCAAAGCCAGAGAAAAAGGAATTAATGAGGAAACTACGGACCGCTTTCTCCTTGAAGGACTTTTTTCCACGGTAACCAACGTTAACTTTGACCAGGAATTTTTCCTGGAGCGGATAAGGGAAGCTGTGGCCTTACGCGAGAAATTAAAATCGGGTCTACAATCGGCCGGTTTCCGTCCTGAAGAGTTGAACCATCATCCGGCCGTTTCCTGGACTTATCAAACTGATTTAGACCTGATAAATTTATCTGCCACGGTTGGCGTGTTAACCACCCAGGATGAAGACGTGCGTTCCCTCAGAGAGTTAGTAACCTACGGTGTTAAAGGCATGGCTGCCTATGCCTACCATGCCTACCAGTTGGGTTTCAAGGATGACGACATCTATCATTTTATGGAAAAAGCGCTGGCTTCTACTCTTGATGATTCGCTGAGTGTTGACCAGCTTACCGCCCTGGTGCTGGAAACAGGAAAATACGGGGTAGAGACCATGGCTCTTCTGGACCGGGCCAACACCTCAACCTACGGCCATCCAGAAATTACCAGGGTTGATATCGGAGTGAGAAACAATCCAGGAATTCTCATCAGCGGCCATGACCTCAAAGACCTGGAGCAGCTGCTGGAACAGACGGCCGGCACGGGAGTTGATGTTTATACCCACGGTGAAATGCTGCCGGCTCAGTATTACCCGGCCTTTAAAAAATATCCTCATTTTGCCGGAAATTACGGCAACTCCTGGTGGCTGCAGTACAAAGAGTTTGAAAGCTTTAACGGACCGATTCTGATGACTACTAATTGCCTCATCCCACCTCGCGATTCTTACCGGGACCGAGTCTATACCACAGGGGTGGTGGGTTATCCCGGGTTGAAGCATATTCCGGAAGGGCCTGACGGCCGTAAAGATTTTTCTGAAATTATTGCCCATGCTAAGCGATGCCAGCCGCCGGTGGAGATTGAGAAGGGTGAAATCATCGGTGGGTTTGCCCATCACCAGGTGGTTCAGCTGGCTGACAAAGTGGTAGAAGCAGTTAAAAGCGGAGCGATTAGAAGGTTCTTTGTCATGGCTGGCTGCGACGGCCGCATGAGAAACCGGGAGTATTACACCGAGTTTGCCAAAGCCTTACCAAAAGATACAGTGATTCTGACCGCCGGCTGCGCCAAGTACCGCTACAACAAACTGCCGCTGGGTGAGATAAACGGAATTCCCCGCGTGCTGGATGCCGGACAGTGCAACGATTCTTACTCGCTGGCCGTGATTGCTCTGAAACTCAAAGAAGTGTTCGGACTGGATGATGTCAACAAGCTGCCGATTTCTTACAACATTGCCTGGTATGAGCAGAAGGCAGTGATTGTGCTGCTGGCTCTGCTGTACCTCGGGGTGAAGAACATTCACCTGGGTCCAACACTTCCGGCCTTCCTTTCATCGATTGTGGCCAAGGTGCTGGTAGAAAAATTCGGAATAAGCGGCATCGGCACCGTGGAGAATGATATAAAGCTTTTCCTCGGCGAGTAAAAATCCAGAAACCCTGAAAGTCGGGGTGGCATAATTATTGGTGGTTTTAAGAAATTATCCGATTTGAGGAGCTGGACAGCCATGCCGCAGGTTGTTTTAAGGGCAACGCAGCTGATTTCTTAAAAAAGTTTTAATTAGAGCTCAATGTTATCATCCTGGTCGGAGCGAGGAAAGATTAAAACCCCGGCCTAAAAAATCGGGCTCTAACAAATACCATATTGGACCAAGCCCTACAGGGCTTTCTTCCCAGAGTAACAGAAGAGCTTGACCGGGCCAGATGATTTGGGTAAAAGAAAAAAGATTAAGCAGAAAAATGGCTCATCAGGTATTTTTATGAAGTAAATGAATAAATCAGTTCTTAGAGAATTGGCAATAGAACAATAAGATTAAAGAAAGAGAAGGAGGGAAGTATGTACCGAGCCTTAAGAATTTTTATCTGGTTTTTGGTTCTAACTCTAACTTTAGGTCCATTATCTAATCCGGCTGAGTTTCAGCAGCTCAGGTCTCTGGAAGAAGTGATGGCAGCGCCCCATGTCTCCAGGCTGCTGGCTTCGCCGGCTGGAGAGAGGGTGGCCTGGATTATAAACTACAAAGGACAAAAAAGTCTCTGGGTGGCAGAGGGGCCAAAGTTTGAAGGGCGGAGGCTGGTCAGTCATCCCGAAGACGACGGGTTGGATTTTTCTGACCTGCAGTTTACACCTGATGGTTCAGCTCTGGTTTATGTTTTCGGCAGCTCCTTTAATCCTACTAGCCGGCCGAAACTGCCTGAGCAGTTGATAATGATGGTTGACCTTCAGAGCGGGAAGGAGACCCTGCTGGTCAAAGGTTCCAGCCCGCTCATTTCCCCGGACGGGAAAAATCTTCTGTTTATGAGGGCTGGAGAACCTTACCTCCTACCGCTACCTGGTGGCTCAGAACCAAGAAGGTTATTTCAGGCGAGAGGGCGAAGCCAGAGCCTGAGCTGGTCTCCTGATGGCCAGAGGATTTTATTTGTTAGTTCGCGTGAAGTCCACAGCTTTGTCGGGGTTTATGACCTGAAGAAAGACGAAATTAAATGGTTGCTCCCGGATGTCTACCGTGACCTTTCGCCAGTCTGGTCGCCGGACGGGAAGAGAGTGGCTTTTCTGCGGCTGCCGCCTGGTAAAGATCGGGAGAAGCCTCTGTCCAGGAGGTCGGATGTTCCTTTTTCCATCTGGGTGGTGGAGGTAGAAAGTGGCCGCGGGAAGAAAGTGGTGGAGCTTTCGAGGGGCGGAGGATTTGCCCAGACCTATCCTTCTAATCCGCTGGTCTGGGCGGCTGGGGATCGGCTGGTTTTCTACTCCGAACACACCGGCTGGATGCATCTTTATTCAGTATCGGTTGAAACGGGAGAAATGGTGGCTCTGACTGAAGGACAGTATGAAGTGGAGCAGATGACTCTTTCTCCTGACAGGAAAACAGTGGTTTTTAACTCCAATTACGGCGACCTTGAACGTCGTCACCTCTGGAAAGTCCAGGTTAAAGGTGGAAAGCCCGAGCGTTTGACCGACGGCAACAGTGTGGAGTGGGGTCCGGTGGTTTCGGCTGACGGCCGGAAGTTATTTTTCATCCAGTCAACACCAAAAAGCCCAGGTATCCCGGTGATGATGGAAATGGATAAAAAGGCCCAGAAAAATCTGGTCAATCTGGCTCAGATAGCTCCCGAATTTAAGGAAAGCGGGCTGGTTGAGCCCCGGACGGTGACTTTTCAAGCCAGGGACGGAGTGGTGGTCCACGGACAGCTTTTCCTTCCTGAAAACCTGAAGAAAGGGGAAAAGTTGCCGGCGGTAATTTTTATGCATGGTGGACCTATTCGGCAGATGTATCCGGCCTGGCACCACAGCCCTTACTACCACAACTGCTATGCATTTAATCAGCATCTGGCCCGAAGCGGCTATGTGGTTCTTTCGGTAAACTTCAGGTGTGGCATAGGCTACGGAGCGGCTTTCCGAGAGGCAGAGAATCAGGGACCGGAAGGGGCTTCAGAATATCAGGATATCCTGGCGGCGGCAGATTACCTGAAGAGTCTTTCCCAGGTTGACGGTGAGCGGATAGGGCTGTGGGGTGGTTCTTACGGCGGTTACCTGACGGCTCTGGGGCTGGCGAGAAATTCTGAGGTTTTTGCTGCCGGAGTGGATTTTCACGGCGTTCATGACTGGGCTCTTCGGGGAAGAAGGAGAAATGGGGGCGGCTGGGGAATTTTTGAAGCCCAGCAGGAAATGGCTTATAAATCATCTCCGGTGGCCGATGTGGAGAAGTGGCGGTCGCCGGTTCTTTTTGTTCACGGGGATGATGACCGGAATGTTGATTTTATCCAGACCACCGACCTGGTGGCCAGGTTAAAAGAGCTGGGCCAGGCTCAGGTGGAGACCCTGGTTTTTCCTGATGAGGTGCACAGCTTCCTGCTGCACAAAAATTGGGTAAAGGCTTTTTCGGCAGCCAGCGAGTTCTTCGACCGTTATCTGAAGCAGCGGAAAATCAGGTGAAAATCAGGTGGAGGGGAGAAATTTCAGTGTCTTAATCTTAGTATCGGATTGGTTCCCTAAAGGAGAAAGCAAGGAGCTCTAAAAGGAAAGTTCAGTAGAGAAGAGATGAGATGAGGGCAAAATGGAGATTTAATCATCTGGTTCTGGTGAGAATGGGCAAGAGCGGCCATATTGACTAGGAGGGAAGGCTCGTATAAAATTCACATACCCGGCGGCGTAGCTCAGTTGGTCAGAGCATGCGGCTCATATCCGCAGTGTCGGGGGTTCAAATCCCTCCGCCGCCATTTTCATTATGATTTACCAGAAATTCAAAAGATTCGTTGATGCCAACCAGCTTTTCGGACCTCAAGCCCGTCTACTGGTGGCTGTTTCAGGCGGCCAGGACTCAGTGGCTCTGGTGCACCTCTTGCTGGAGCTGAAGGAAGACTGGCCGGAGCTGGACCTGGCTCTGGCTCATTTCAATCATCAGTTGAGAGCAACTGCTGCGGCTGACGAGCGCTTTGTTCGGCAGCTTGCCAGGAAGCTGAAGCTAAAGCTCTTCGTAGGCCGCGGAAATGTCAGGGAATATGCCAGGCGTAATAAATTGAACCTGGAGGAAGCCGGGCGACTCAAGCGGTATGAGTATCTGGAAAAAGTTGCTGACAGGTGGGGTGCGGACCTGGTGCTCACTGCCCACACCATGACCGACCAGGCCGAAACGGTTCTGATGAGGATATTCCGGGGGACGGGACTGGAAGGGCTTCAGGCCATCAGGCTTCGGGCCGGTCGGGTGGTCCGGCCGCTCGTGTGTCTTTCCCGTCAGGAAATTGAGCAATATCTTCGCGACAGGGGAATTAAATTCCGGGTGGACGAAACCAACCTGGATACGGCCATCCTCAGAAATAAAATCCGGCTGGAACTTATTCCGCACCTGGAAAAAGAGTTTGACCCGGAAGTGGTGAGCCATCTGGCTCAGCTGGCGCTTATCGCCCAGGCGGAGAACGAGGCCCTGTCTGAGCTGGCGGATGGCCTCTGGCCCCTCCTAGTAAAAAACGGGGGACACAATACTCAAACCCCAA
>Ga0308419_1000687_pt1 | contig 23821 bp, 20 predicted proteins | sample HotsprSampleMS50_FD_203674 | JGI IMG/M metagenome (GOLD analysis project Ga0308419, IMG submission 203674) | Hot spring phototrophic mat microbial communities from Mushroom Spring, Yellowstone National Park, Wyoming, United States - 20090730_MS50 ... | reverse complement strand
TATTTTCTTCATTTTTTGGATTAGGTCTAATAAAACTAATCTCAGCCACTTATGGAAGTATATTTGGATTAGTTTTTATTTTTATAAAAACTAATAATCTAATTTTTAACTTTATAATTATTACTTTTTTATTCTTTTTATTTTATTTTTTAGTAAGAAATTTGAAAAATAAAATTAGTAACGATTCTTATTGGATTATTTCAGATAAATTAACTGGAATTGGATTTATTATTTTAATTTATAATTTACAGAACAACATTATGTATTATTTAATTACCATAATAATTTATATAATTTTTGATATTTTCAATCCATTTCCAATAAATTTATTTAAAAAACAAAATAAATTAATTTATATTTTTTGGATAATATAATAATTGCAATCTATTCTATAATAATATTATATATAGTAAATTTATTATAAATTTATTAATTTTATTAAATTTTTTTAAAAATTTTTTAAATTTTTATTAAAAAAGTCATTTTTTTCTTGTTTATATTACTAATATTTATTAACTTTACTTTTATAAATTTGATAAATTTGTAATAAATATGATAAATACAAGTAATTTCAACCTTTTTACTTTTCTTTTATTAATAAATTTTGTTTAACTAATTTAAAGGAGTGCTTAAAGCATGAATAAAACTGACTTAATCAATGCCGTAGCGGAAAGTGCTAGTCTAACAAAAGTTGCAGCAGAAAAAGCTATTAAAGCAACATTTGACGCGATTTCTGGCGAATTGAAAAATGGTGGTTCTGTAACATTAATAGGTTTCGGTACTTTCTCTGTTATTGAGAGAAAAGCTAGAAACGGAAAAAATCCTCAAACAGGACAAACTATTAAAATTCCTGCTAAAAAAGTTGCTAAATTCAAACCAGGCAAAGCTTTAGCAGAAGCAGTTAATCCTGCACCAGCAAAAAAGGCTAAAAAGAAATAATTTAGTCAAAAATTTTTTTCATAGGCTACCATTTTGGTAGCCTTTTTTTATTAAAATAAACAATCAAAACCTCCGTTATAACAAATATTGTTTTAACATATTTTTAACAAATGGAGGTTTTATGTATAAATTAAATTTTGTATTGCTGTCATTACTTTTTTCTTTGTTTTTTGGCTTCAATATTTATGCTCAAAATTACGAAACAGATACACAAAAAAGCATTTTAAAATGGACAGGAGAAAAGATTCTAGGAAAGCATTGGGGTACTGTAAAAATCAAAAATGGAACTATTTCAAATAATAATAATAAAATGACTGGTAGTTTCGAAATTGATATGACTACAATAGTTGCTGATGATCTAAAAAAAGACAAATCTACTCACGATAAATTAGTAGGACATTTAAAATCAGATGATTTTTTCTCAGTAGATAAATTTCCAACATCTACATTTATTATAAAGAAAATGGATAAATATAATCCGAAAAAAGGTGAAAATTATAATTATATGATTACTGGAGATTTAACAATTAAAGGAATAACTCACGAAATTCGTTTTCCTGCTAAAATAGATATCAACAATAATGAATTAAAAGCTAAAGCAGAATTTACAATAGATAGAACTAAGTGGAATATAAGATATGGTTCGGGAACTTTTTTTGATAATTTAGGAGATAAGGCAATTTACGATGATATTAAATTTGAGTTAAATTTAATTGCTAAGGCTAAATAATGAATAATCCAGTTTTAACAAAATATATTTTAGGTGATATTGAGCTGAAGAATCGCTTAGTAATGGCTCCTATGACGAGGAGTCGTTCTTTTGTAGATAATATTCCACACGAACTTGCACCGCTATATTACTCTCAGAGAGCAAGTGCTGGATTAATTATTACAGAAGGTACACAAGTATCTCCCAATGGAATTGGTTATTTATGGACACCTGGTAATTATACAAAAGCTCAACAAGAAATGTGGCAAAAAGTTACTGATGCTGTACACGAGAAAGATGGAATTATTTTCAATCAATTATGGCATACGGGAAGAATCTCGCATTCTAGTCTTAGACCCGATAATCTACCTCCATTAGCACCATCTGATATCAAACCAAATGGAAAAGTATATACATCTAAAGGATGGGTTGAATACGAAACTCCAAGAATTATGACTAAAGAAGATATTAATCAAGCAATTAATGAATTCAAAATTGCAGCAGAAAATGCTAAATTAGTAGGTTTCGATGGTGTAGATATTCACGGAGCATTTGGATACTTAATTGACCAATTTATTTGTAGCGGCACAAACAAAAGAAATGATGAATACGGTGGTTCATTAGAAAATAGATTAAGATTTGCTTTAGAAGTTGTAGAAGCTGTTCTTAAAGTTTGGTCTTCTAAAAGAGTAGGGATAAAATTATCACCAGCTAATACATATAATGATATGCGTGATGATAATCCTAAAGAAACTTTTGCAGCATTATTAGAGAAGCTAAATGATTATGATCTTGCATATATAATGCTGATGGAACCTCAAACTGATATTAGTAATCTTCCAAACTATCCTACAAATATAATTGAATATTTTAGACCATTTTATAAAGGCAACCTTATTGCAAATGCTGGTTTAACAAAGGAAAAAGCAAATTATTTAATTGAAAATAACATTGCACAGTTAGTAGCTTTTGGAAGTTTATTTTTAGCAAATCCAGATTTACCTAAAAGATTTGAATTAGATGCTCCACTTAATAAACCTAATCAAAGGACTTATTATGGTGGTACAGAAGTAGGATACACAGACTATCCATTTTTAACAGATTAAACAATATCAAATTAGTTTTTAAAAAAAGGTACTATTCTAAGTACCTTTTTTTATTTAAAATATTGACCTTTCCAATTAATTTTAGTATTTATCATCAAAGGTGGTATTAAAATTTCCATTATCATAAAAAATAATAGTGATGGTAAAACCCATTTTATTAATTTATTTTGTTTTAAAATTAACAAAGAATCTGTTATTAAAATAAAATCCCCACCAAATTTAATTAAGAAAAATAAGATGAAAAATAAATAATTATTTAATATAATTGAGCTGATTAATCCAAACCATACGGAAAGACTTGATAAAACAAAAAAAGCAGCAATCCATTTTAGATCTAATCCACCTTTTGCCCATCTTCTAAGTTGCGATATCAATTCCTGGAATGTTTGACAGGATTTTGTATGCACAATAGCATTAGGATTAGTAATGTAACTAACCTGATAGCCACTTTTCATAACTGCTTTTAATAAAGCATAATCTTCTGTAACTGAAAATTCAATATTTTCATAGCCACCAATTTCGAAATAAGTATCTTTTCTAATTGATAAATTTGTTCCAAAACAACCTAACGGATATTTATAAGCAGGTCCACTACTTGCCATTTTTTGTAAATAAATCCATTGGATAGCTTGTAATTTATCAAAAATACGATTACCTTCAATAATTGTGTATGATGATACCATTTTAATATTAGTATCTGAAAAATGATACACAGTTTCTCTAATCCAATTTGGATCTACCTGACAATCAGCATCTGTCATCAAAATTATTTCCCCTTTTGCATAGAGAATTCCGTTATGCAAAGCTCCAGCTTTTCCTTTAAGATTAGGATTATTAGAAACTTCTGTAACATTTAAAATTTTTAAATTACTATAATTTTTTGCTAAATTACTTAATATTTCAGCAGTTTTGTCTTCCGATCTATCATTTACTGCAATAATCTCGTAAAGATCTTTAGGATAATTAGATTTTAAAACACTTGTAATTGCCTTTTCTATATTTTTTTCTTCATTTCTAGCAGGTATAATAATAGAAACAAAAGGTTGATAAATTTTATTTATGTTTAGAATTGATTTCTTTCTAGTTTTTAAAGAACCATAGATTAATAGAAAAATTCTTAAAAAAATAATAGAAAGAGCTACATATAACAGAAAATCCATATTTTTTCCTATTTAAATACGTTTATATCGTTTCGATTTTATAAAAATTTTAAATGAGAAAAAATTTAGACCTAATAAACGGAGAAATAAATAAAACTTTAATAAAATTTTCAATTCCACTTACAATCAGTTTTATAATAAATATTATTTATTCTTGGGTTGATTTATTTTTTGTAAGTAGAATTGGTGATTTAGCTGTAGGAGCAGTTGGAACTAGCGAAAGAATATTATTTTTTCTTTTTGCAGTAGGAAGTGGATTAGCAATAGGTTCCAGTGTTATAGTTGCTCGGAGAATAGGAGAAGGAAATATAGAAAATGCTAAACAAACAGCCATTCAATCACTATTTGGAATGCTAATAATAGGAATATTATTAAGTTTATTATTTTTTATATCTAAACCTCTAATTCTAAATTTACTTGGTATAAAAAATGAGATAAAAGTACTAGCTTCAAAATATTTTGATGGATTAGTATTAGGAATAGCATTTAATCTAATAATTTTTCAAATTAGTATGATTATGCGTTCATTAGGAAATACTTACTATCCAATGCAAATTTTGATTATTTCTAATATAATAAATGCGATTTTTACACCATTATTAATTTTTGGAATATACCCATTCCCAAGATTAGAAGTCTTTGGTGCTGGATTAGGAACGAGTATTTCACAAATATTAGGTGCTTTTTGGGGATTATACATATTACTTAGTAAATTTCATTTTTTTGAAGTAAAAAATTTAAAATTGAAATTAGATTTTAAGGAAATCTTTAAAATTATAAAAATTGGCCTTCCAGCATCTTTACAATTAATTACTGTAAGTATTGCTAGTATTGGTCTTACAGCTAATGCTAATTACTTTAGTTCCGAAATACTAAGCACTTATGTAATAGGTTTAAGGATTGATTTATTTATCAATATGTCAATTTTTGCATTTGGAGCAGCTATAGAGATAATTACTGGACAGAATTTAGGTGCAAATAAAATTAAAAGAATTTTCGATTTCCATAAATCAGCCATTATTTCATTGATAAAAATACTTATGCCTCTTAGCTTGCTATCATTTTTTTTTGGTAAATATATAGGATATATTTTTACAAATAATATTATAATAATCAATAATCTTGATATTTATTTAAAAATTGTTTCATTTTCTAATATTCCATTTGCAATTGGAATTATATCATTAAGAGTAATAAGTGGTTCAGGTGATTATTTTAGAAGTTTAAAAATAGTTTTTTCTGTACTAATTTTTACGCAACTACCATTAGCCTTTGTCTTATCTTATATATTTAACAATCCTATTGCAATTTGGATAAGCATTTTAATTTCGATGATAATATTATCAATTTCGGGATATATATCATTAATTAGACTTAAATGGCTGAGAAAAAAAATTTAAAAAGGTTATCTTAAAATTATATTGAAAATAAATATAAGATAACCCTTTAGATGATTTTTAATTTAAATTTTCTACTTCTGTATTATGGTTTTTTAATTTCAAAGAAATATCTTTTTCATCAGGTACTATAATACCTTTTTCGCAAGTAAAAATAATTTTTTTATTAATCTCATCATAATCGCCAATAATATTTGCTCCGATTCCTGGATTTTCTCTTAAAACTAATTCAGCTAATTCATCTTCTACATATTTTTGTAAAGCTCTTCTTAGTGGTCTTGCTCCAAATTTTTGATCATATCCTTTTTCAGCTAAGAAATTTTTTGCTGCATCAGTTAATTCAAGAGACATCTTATTATTTTTCATCCGATTTAATAATTCTTTTAATTGAATATCTATTATACCAAAAATGTGTTCCTTTTGTAATTGATGGAAAATTATAAAGTCATCTACTCTATTGATAAACTCAGGATTAAATAATCTTTTTACAGCATCTTCGATAGTAGTTTTTAAATTTTCATAATCTTCTAATTCTTTATCAGCCGAAAATCCAATCTTTCCACCAGCTTTAATATCTCTTGTTCCTACGTTAGAAGTCATAATTATAATAGTATTTTTGAAATCTACTCTTCTACCCAATCCATCAGTCAAAATACCATCATCGAAAACTTGTAAAAGTATGTTAAATACGTCGGGATGTGCTTTTTCTATTTCATCTAAAAGAATTATACTATATGGCTTTCTTCTCACTTTTTCAGTTAATTGACCACCTTCTTCGTAACCAACATATCCTGGGGGAGCACCTACCAGTCTCGAAACTGTAAACTTTTCCATATATTCACTCATATCAATTCTGATAAGAGCATCTTCTGTATTAAACATTACTTTTGCTAATGCTTTTGCCAACTCTGTTTTACCTACACCTGTAGGCCCCAAAAACATAAATGATCCGATTGGTCGTTTTGGATCTTTTAGTCCTGCTCTTGCTCTTCTTATTGCTTTAGATAGCGAAATTACTGCTTCGTCTTGTCCAACAACATATTTCTTTAGTTCGTCAGTTAAATTTAATAATTTAGTAGTTTCATTTTCAGCTATTTTATTTACAGGAATACCCGTAATCATTGCTACTACATCTTCCACATCTTCTTCAGTAACAGGAAATATATTTTCAGTTGATTTTTCTTCCCATTCTGCTTTAGCTATTTCTAAATCATTTTGTAATTTCTTTTCTAAATCTCTAAGTCTTGCTGCTTCTTCAAAATTCTGTCTCTTAACAACTAAATTTTTTTCTTGACGTATTTCATTAATTTTATCTTCAAGCTCTAAAATTTCTTTTGGAACAACTATATTAGTTAAATGTACTTTAGCACCACTTTCATCTAAAACATCAATAGCCTTATCTGGGAACATTCTATCAGTAATATATCTTTCGGATAGAGAAACACATTTAGCAATAGCTTCGTCAGTATAAGCTACATTATGATGTTTTTCATATTTATCTTTGATATTATTTAATATTATCAATGTTTCATCTGCAGATGGTGGATCAACCAAGACTTTCTGAAATCGCCTATCCAAAGCACCGTCTTTTTCTATATATTGTCTATATTCATCTAATGTAGTGGCTCCAATACATTGTATATCGCCCCTTGCTAAAGCAGGTTTAAACATATTTGAAGCATCTAATGAGCCTGAAGCACCTCCTGCCCCAACTATTGTATGTATTTCATCAATAAATAAAATTACATCTTTTGCTTTTTCGAGTTCGTTTAGAACTGCTTTCATTCTTTCTTCGAATTGACCACGATATTTAGTTCCTGCAACAAGTGATGCCAAATCTAAAGTAACAATTCTTTTGTCAAATAACGCTCTAGATACCTTCTTCTGTATAATTTTTAATGCAAGACCTTCTACAATTGCAGTCTTTCCAACGCCTGGCTCACCAATTAATACGGGATTGTTTTTCTTTCTTCTCGATAAAATTTGCGATACTCTTTCTATTTCTTTTTGGCGTCCTATAACGGGATCTAGTTTACCTTCTATAGCTAATTTTGTAAGGTCACGTCCAAAGTTATCTAAAACTGGAGTTTTAGCTTTTTCTTTCATAGTTTTTTGCTTAGGTGTCTGTGATTGTTTAGAAGAACCTTGACCACCTGATAATATATTATCTAATTCTTTTTTTGCATTATCATAATATACAGAAAATTGTGCTAAAATTTGAGCTGCTATATTTTCCTCGTCTCTTAGCAATGATAGTAATAAATGTTCTGTTCCAATAACGTCTGATTTATATAATTTAGCTTCTAAATAAGTAATTTTCAATACTTTTTCTGCTTGTTTTGTTAAAGGTATATTACCAAGAGTAATTGTAGAGCTTGATGGCTTTACAGTATCTTCTATACTTTTTTTAAGTTTGTATAGGTCAGTTCCTAAATTTTTTAATATTTTTACAGCCAATCCTTCGCCTTCTCTAATTATACCTAAAAGAAGGTGTTCGGTACCTATGTAATCGTGAGCTAACCTAATAGCCTCATCACGACTTAACCTGATTACATCGTTTACTCTGCTTGAAAAATTTCCTTCCATTTAATTCCTTTTAATTTTACTTTATTATTTTGACGGAAAAATAAAGTTAATATTTGTTTTAAAAACATTAATAAAGATTTAATAATTAAAACTTATTATTTTTGTGTTTATTTTTAAAAATTAATACAAAATATCTTATGAAAAAGGAAATAAAAAAAATTCTAATTACAGGCGCATTAGGCCAAATTGGAACTGAATTAACTTTAGCTTTAAGAAATAGATATGGTTCTGATAACGTCATAGCTTCAGATATTAGACCAAATCCCCCAAAAAATTTTGATGATAGCGGACCTTACGCTGTAGTTGATGTTACAAAACAAGAAACTATCAGACAGACAATTATTAAATACGATATTGATACTATTTTTCATCTTGCTGCAATTTTATCGGCGGTTGGAGAGAGAGATCCTCATTTATGCTGGAATGTTAATATGAATGGAACTATTAACATTTTAGATTTAAGTGTAAGGTATGAACTATCGAGAGTTATAATCCCAAGTTCCATAGCAGTATGGGGGAAATACGCTCCTAAAGAAAATACTCCACAAGAAACAGTCTTAAAACCTAGTTCAATGTATGGTATTACAAAGGTTGCAGGAGAATTATTATGTGATTATTATGTTCAAAAGTATCATTTAGATTGTAGAGGTTTACGTTATCCTGGTATAATATCTTCTGAAACTTTGCCTGGTGGTGGCACTACAGATTATGCAGTCGAGATTTTTTACGAGGCTATTAAAAACAAATATTATAAATGTTTTCTAAAAGAAGATACTGTTCTTCCTATGATGTATATGCCTGATTGTATTAAAGCAACAATACAATTAGCAGAAGCAGATTTTGATAATTTAATACATCACAGTGATTTTAATTTAGCTTCTATGAGTTTTTCTCCTAAAACTTTATATGAAGAAATAAAAAAACATATTCCCGAATTTACTATAGAATATAATCCTGATTATAGGCAAGCAATAGCTGATAGCTGGCCAAAGTCTATAGATGATTCTGCTGCAAGAAATGAATGGGGATGGCAACCTGATTATAATTTAGAACTTATGACTCAAGATATGATTAATAAATTGAAAGATAAATTTGATAAAGGATTAATTTAAGTTAGTGAAATTTGTCTTTATATTAATTGGTATTGGATTTTTTTTAGAAATTTATCAACTATTTGGCTTAGGAACTACTGGTTTTACAGTATGTGATGCTGCTAATGTTTTATTGTTTATTATATTTTTAAAAAGAGCATTCTGGGACGGAGAAGAGTTTTTAATCGCAAAAAATCCTGCCATTTTTTTCTTAATTTGGTTTTATCTTGCTATTATATTTTCGGGCATAGCTCCAATTTTTAGCGGACAAAAAGGTTATATTACACAATTTATTAAATCAAATGCACATTTTCATTTTACTTTACTTTTTCTAACATTAAACATTTTAATGAATAATAACTCTAAAACTTGGGATTACCTAATTAAAACTTGGTTAATATCATCTTTATTTATAAACATTTTTGGAATTTATCAAATTTTTGCAAGGGCATTCAATTTACCATTAGCATGGTTAGAAATAGGAAATGTTTCATACACCTCGAGAGGTATGTATGATAATTTAGAAGATGTTTCTCAACTAAGTATACAATTTGAAAATTTTTTTCGCTCTACTTCAATTTTTTCAGAACCAAGTGCTTTAGCCAGTTTTAATGCTATTATTTTAGTGTTTTTAATAATACCTTATGTCCAAAAACAGCCAGCTTATATAAAGAATAAAAGCCTTTATTTTTTGATATTCTTTTTTTGTGTTGTTGGTTTATTTTCTGCATTTTCATTAACAGGTTTATCAAGCTTTGTAATCTTAATTCTATCTATTTTATTATTCGAAAAAATTAAAAACTTATCTTTTTTCTTTAAAATTTTTATAATTATAGTAGCTGTTCTTGTAATTTCTGATCAAATTATTTCTATTTATACCGATATAAGTATTTTTTATTTATTCTTTAAAAGACTAAGTGGAATATTTGATTTTATTCTTACCAATCAATTAAGCGATTTAGAAGGAGAATCGTTCTCTGGCAGGACAGATAATATTCAAGCAATGCTTACTATTTTTAGGCATAGCCCAATTTATGGTATAGGACTAGGACTAACATATACCAGTCCTTACGCAGACGGTTGGTTATTTGCGGATATTACTCTTATGGCAGTATTAGCAGAAACTGGTATTATTGGATTTATAGGTTTTTTCGGTTATTTTATTACTTTGATTATTATTTCTGCTAAAATATTGATATATAGAAATAGTATAAATATTAAAGATATTAGTTTCAACAGATTATTACTAATTCTTTTTTATATTCTAAACGTATATTTTGTAGTTAATTATTTAAGTGGGAATCAAATAGTTAATTATTTTTCAGTAATAATACTTTCTATAGTTTTTACTACTATTAATCAATACTATATTGTTAAATTAAATCGTTATTATAAAATTAAATTAATTAATGTTCCTATTAAAATTGCTATTAAGACTTTTTTAGAGAATAAAAATGAAATTAAAACTATATAATTCTTTGTCTAATTCAAAAGAAGAATTTGTTCCTGTTGAAGATAATATTGTAAAAATTTATACTTGTGGACCAACGGTTTATAATTTTGCCCATATTGGAAATTTACGATCTTTTCTTTTTGCGGATATGCTGCAAAAAATAATGAGAGTGGTTGGCAAATACGATGTAAAATGGGTAATGAATATAACAGATATTGATGATAAAACTATTAGAGATAGTAAACCAGGCTCTAAAGCGTGGCTCGAAGAAATGGGAGAACAGACAGATTCACCTAAAGAAAATCTTAGAAAATTTACTGAAGTTTATTTTAATTATTTTATTGATGATATATCAAAAATTGGTATAGATATAAATGATTTTTATGCAATACCCTTTGCGACTGATTTTATAGAAGAAATGCAAAGTTTGATATTAAAAATATTCAATAATGGATTTGCTTATATTTCTGACGGTTCTATTTATTTTAATGTAAGTAAATGGAGAGAAGTGGATAAATATGGCAAACTATACAATATAGATTTTGAAAATTTTAAAAAAGGTCAGAGAGTAGATACTGATGAATATGAAAAAGAAAATATAAGTGATTTTGTTCTGTGGAAAGGATACAAAGAAGGAGAACCATATTGGGATTTTATTATAGACGGTGTAAATTATCCAGGTAGACCAGGATGGCATATAGAATGCTCTGCAATGGAATATGAATTATTGAGTTTACCATTTGATATACATACAGGAGGTATAGATCTTAAATTTCCACATCACGAGGACGAAATTGCTCAAAGCAAAGCTGGATATGGAATAGAGCCAACTAAATATTGGCTACATAATGAATTTTTAGAAGTCGAAGGACAAAAAATGTCTAAGTCATTAGGGAATTTTTATACATTAAGAGATTTAATAGAAAAAGGCTTAGATCCATTAGATATAAGATTTGCAATTTTATCAGCTCATTATAGAACTAAATATAATTTTACATTTTCGGGAATAGAATCTGCTAAGAAAGCCAGAAATAGGATACAAGAATTAATTTATGATATTTTTGAAAATGAGAACGGAACAATGTATTATAATATTGAAAAATTAAAGGAAGAAATATTTGGACACTTAGCTGATGATTTACATACACCAAAAGCGTTAGCTACTTTGTTTTCTTTTATAAATGAAAATGATGTTATTTATTTTGATGATAATTCTAAGAATCAATTATTAGCCTTGATTAATGAACTAAATTTTATATTTGGTGTATGGAAAATTGAAAAGCGACCTGAATCAAAATTCGAAATCCCTTACAATATTAAAGAAATGGCTGAGAAACGTTGGCAATTTAAATTAAATAAAAATTATGAAGAAGCAGATAAATTAAGAATTGAATTAGATAAATTAGGATATGTAATAAAAGATAGTAAAGATTCTTATATAATTTCAAGAAAATAGTATGAATTACACTTTCGGAATTGTTGGTTATGGTCAAGTTGGAAAGACATTAGCTACTTACCTTCATCAAAATGGTTATTTAAAATGGGTAAAGATTAAGTCTATAAAAACTTCTAAGAACTTTAACTTTAATTCGATACCTAAAAGCAAATTTATTGATAATTTTTTAATTCTAGATGATATACCAAGTGTTATAATAATATGCGTAAAAGATAAACAATATAAAGATGTAGTAAAAGAATTATTAGATTGTCCATTAAAATTTAAAAAAACTATTTTGACTCATACCTCGGGTTCTTTTACAAAAAGTATTTTAGAACCTTTAAAAAATAAATTTTTATCTATAGCTGCTTGTCATCCATATCAAACTTTTTTTACACAAGATGTTACTATATTAAATAACATTGCTTGGGGAATAGATTGCTACGACGATATAAAAGAGAATATTGCTCAAATAATTAAGATTTTCAAAGGAAAGCCAATTTTTTTGAATAATAATGCTTTGAAAAATAAAACCCTATATCATATAAGTGCAATATTAAGTTCAAATAGTTTAATAGCGGTATTAAATTTTGCTAAAGAAATATTAAAAGAACTTAATTTAAATCCATTAGAATTTATGAAACCAATAGTAGACCAATCAATAAATAATTTCTTAGAATATATTCATAATGAAGAAACACCATTGACAGGTCCTATAGCAAGAGGTGAATTAGATACAATCGAAAAACATTTGAATTCTTTAAAAGATTTTGAATCATTTAAAAAAGAAATAATCTACATTTATAATTTTATATTAGAAATTGCTTTAGAGAAAAATAAAATTGATTTAGAAAAGTACAATAATGTTAAAAATATTTTAAAAACTTTTTCTTAATTCGATAAAATAATCGATTGCTTTCGAAATTCTCGATCCATACCATGAAAAATAACTACCATCTACAATCTTTACTTTAGTACCTGGCAAATATTTTTCAAAATATTCAATATGAGGTTGTTTAAACAAATAAGGTTCGGTTGATAAAAGCAAATATTCTGGTTTTAAATTTTGTAACTGTTCTATAGATAATTCGGGATATCTATCTAAATCTTTTGCAATTAAATTACTAAATCCACATATTTCTAACATTGAATTTATAAAAGTATCTTTACCAACAGACATCAAAGGCTGTTTCCAAATCAGATATACACAAGTTGGTTTATTTGCAATAAATTGCTGTAATGTTATAAGTTTATCTTCTATTTTTTGGCTTAATAATTCAGCTTCATTTTTCTTACCTGTAATAAATCCAATATTTTTAATACTATTAATAGCATCATCAATATCTTTTATATCAGTTACATAAACAGGTATATTTTCTGATAATTTTTCAATTAATTCTTTAGTATTTTCTTCTTTATTTGCAAATACAATATCTGGATTTAATTTAATTATTTCATCAATTTTAAAATTTTTGGTACCGCCAATTTTTTTTACATTTTTTGTTTTATCTACAGGATAAATGCAATACTTTGTTATACCAACTATTTCTTCATATAAACCTAAATCAAATAATAGCTCTGTTAATGATGGCACTATTGATACAATTTTAACAGGTGGAAAATAAAAAGTAACAGTTCTATTTAAATCATCAACTACAGTCATTAATAGCTCATACTATCTATTTTTACTTTTCCCCTAAATATCCAATATATACTAATAGTATAAGCTAAAACAAAAGGGATACCTATCAGTGCCATAGTAAACATAACTTCTAAAGTCTTACGTGATGATGCTGCATTGTAAATATCCAGACTAAATTCATTAGAAATATTAGAAAATACTATATATGGATAATTTCCAATTGCAAATAATACTAATAGAAACAATATTGAAAAACAAGAAGAAATAAATGCTCTAAATTCTCTATTATGATAAATTTCTCTTGGAATATTGGCTATTACAAGCATATTAATTATAGCAATAACAAATAGATACGGATGACTTTTAAATACTTCTACCATTCTTGGTATATATATTAGAGTAACCATTGTAGTGCTAACATAACAAATAACAAAAAATATTATAGTATTATTTACCCAACTTTTTAACTTTTGTTGCAATTCTCCTTCAGTTTTTAACACTCCATAGATGGCACCGTGCATAGTAAATAAAGCAACTGTAGTAATTCCAACTAAAATTGCATATGGATTTAATAATTCCCAAAAACTAATATATATTTCTTTATCAGCACTTAAAGGGACACCTAAAATAATATTACCTAAAGCTACTCCAAAAATAAGTGCTATAAATAAACTTGATAACGAAAAAGCCCAATCCCAAGCAGTTCTCCATCGTGGAGATGGATTTTTACTACGGAATTCGATTGCAACTGCTCTAAATATTATTACAAAAATTACTAACATTATTGCTACATAAAATCCCGAAAATACAGATGCATATACTTCTGGAAATGCAGCAAATAAAGCCCCTCCACCTGTTACCAACCAAACTTCATTACCATCCCATACAGGACCTATAGAATTAATCATTATTCTTCGATTTATATCACCTTTTACAAATAAATGTAAAATTCCAATTCCTAAATCAAACCCATCAAGAATAGCATACCCCGTTAGGAGAATACCTACTAATATAAACCAAGTGATATTTAGATCTAAAAATTCATACATAATTATTCCTTTTTATGATTTGATAATATTTGGTTTTTCAGTATAAACATCGTAAGATGCTTTAAGATTATCAGGACCTGATTTAATTTTTTTATCTAATAAATATATGAATAGAATAAATAATAAAACATATATCAAAGTAAATAAAATTAATGAAAACATTACTTCATTACCATCTACAGATTTAGATAACGCATCTTTTGTTCTAAGTAAATTATATACAATCCATGGCTGCCTTCCAATTTCAGCAGACATCCAACCTAATTGATTTGCCAGATGTGGTAATATTACAGAGAATACTGATACAAATAAAAACGTCTTATTATCAGCAATTTTATTTTTTAAAGTAAGATATAAGCCTAATATTGATAATAAAATTAATAAAAATCCTATACCTACCATAAAATGATATGTTTGAAATACTATATTTACAGGTGGTCTATCTTCTTTTTTAAATTCATTTAATCCAGTTACAGGTTTTTCAAAATCATTAAACAGCAAATATGATAATAAGCCTGGAATTTTAATTCCAACAGTATTTTGATTTTTTTCATCAACCCAACCTATTAAATATAAATCTCCTTTTGTAGTTTCGTAATGCCCTTCGAAAGCAGCTAACTTAGCTGGTTGATATTCATACACTTGCTTTGCACTGCTATGTCCTGTAATTAATTGGAATAATGAGGCAACTAATGCTATTATAAATCCTATTTTTAATGATTTTAATGAAAATTCTAAATGCTTATTTTTTAGTAAATAATATGCTGATACAGAAATTACTAAAAAAGCACCAGTTAACCAAGCACCACCTAAAGTATGAGTTAATCTTTCAATAGATGAAGGATTGAATACCATTGCCCAGAAATCTACTATTTCTGCTCGTGCATTTAAACCTTCGCCAACAATATGAAATCCAGCTGGAGTTTGCATCCAGGAATTTGCTACAACTATCCAAACAGCACTAAGGTGTGCTCCAAGAGCTACCATTATGGTAGAAATAAAATGAACTTTCTTTGATACTTTATTCCAACCAAAAACTAAAATTGCAAGAAAACCTGATTCCAGAAAAAAGGCAAAAATTCCTTCTGCTGCTAAAGCACTACCAAAAACATCGCCTACATATCGTGAGTAAGTAGCCCAATTTGTTCCAAATTCAAATTCCATAACAATTCCAGTGGCTACTCCTAAAGCAAATGTTAGTGCAAAAATTTTAACCCAGAATCTCACTATCTTCTCATAGATTGGATTATTAGTTTTTAGATATAAAAATTCCATTACAACTAAGAAAACACCTAAACCAATACTCATTGGAGGATATATGTAATGGAATGCTACAGTAAAAGCAAACTGAATTCTAGATAATATTAAAACATCCATAACAAAAAAATTTTTTAAATTACATTATTATAATTTTAAAAGTATAAAAAAAAAATGAAACAAAATATATTTTTTGATTTAGAAGTTTACCAGAGTATAATTAATGATTCAAATTTTTATATATTCATCATAAATTTTGATGACAATAGGATTTTATATCAAAATCGAACCACAGAAAAATTTTTCGGTAATCAAATTAACAAAAAATTTAAAGACTTTAGCAATTTTATTTTTTTAAATAATGACTTTAATAATTTAATGGAAGATCTAAAATTATTTATAGATTATAGAGGCAAACCCAAATCTCCTATACAAGGTGAATTACTTGACAAAAATTCAAATAAAAGTTATTATTTTAATTTATTTTCAATTATAAATAAAACTAATAAATATAAAGTTCTGCAGTTTGTTGATTTTACTTCTTATCAAGAAAAAATAAATGAATATGAAAAGGAAATTTTTATTTATAAAAAGATTTTAGAAGAAATACAACTAGGTCTATGGCTATATGATAGTGATGGAAATTATAAAATTTTTAATTCTTATTTAGATAATATTATGAAATTTAAAGATGGAAATTGGTCAGTAAGTGAGGATGAAATTAAAGTTGCTTATGATAATAATCAAGAAGTTTTAAAAAAGAAACAAAGTACTATAAAATACGAAGAATATACATTAAATGATGGTAAAAAACACTTATTTAAAATTATTAGAAAAAGAATATATCATAATAATAAAGTATTGGGAGTATTAGGTATAGGTAATGATATTACAGAAATTAAAGGTTATGAAGAAAAACTAAAATATTTTAAAGGATTGAATGAAATAATTAGTGAATTATCAACTAATTTAATTAATGGTAAAATATCTAACATTGATGAATTTATAATTGATGGACTTAAAGAAATTGGTAAATACACTGATATTGATAGAATTTGTTTTTATAATGTCGATTTAGAATTGAACAAAATAAACTTAAATTTAATTTTAAATTTAAATTCTAATAATAAAGATTATCAAGAATTAAAATTTGAGCATATCCAAAGATGGATAGATAGATTTACTAACAATTATTTTATAATTATAAATGATATTTCACAAATTCCGATTACTTATAATCTCGAAAAAATGGAATTAGAAAAAAGAGAAATAAAAACTATTTTAGCCTTTCCTTTAATTTCAAATAATGAGTTATTTGGATTTATAAGTTTCGAAAATACTCAACAAGTAAGATTTTGGGATAATGATACAATTTTTTCATTTAGAATAATCACTGAAATAATAGCTGGAGCATTAGCTAAAAAAACTTACGAGAATAAACTTTTGGAAGCAATTAATAATGCAGAAGAAGCAAATAGAACAAAAAGTGAATTTTTAGCAAATATGAGTCACGAGATTAGAACACCAATGAATGCAATCTTAGGTTTTAGTGAAATTCTACAAGAAACAATAACTTCAGGAGTTCAAAAACAATACTTAGATACTATTATAAATAGTAGTCGGAACTTAATGAAATTAATTAACGATATACTTGATTTATCTAAAATTGAAGCAGGTAGAATAGATATAAGTCCAGAACCAGTAAACTTAAAAAGAGTATTTTACGAAATTGAAAAGATATTTGAAATAAAAATCAAGGATAAACAATTAGACTTTATTATTGAAGTTGATGAAAATTTAGATAAATATTGGTTGTTCGACGAGACTAGAATTCGTCAAATTTTATTTAATGTAGTTGGAAATGCTATCAAATTTACCGATAAAGGATATATTAAAATTATATCACATTTAGAGATAGAGCCTAATACAAATAAGAAGAATATAATTCTTTGTGTAGAAGATTCGGGAATTGGAATTGCAGAAGAACATCAAAAAAGAATTTTCGAATCATTCTATCAAGTATCATCTAAATCAGGCAAAAAATATGAAGGCACTGGTTTAGGGCTTGCAATTACTATGAAATTGATTAAAGCAATGAATGGCGAAATTATGTTAGAAAGTAAAACTAATGAAGGAACTAAATTTACTATAAAATTCAAAGATGTAGCTTCAGCTGAAATTTCGATAAGAAAGCAAGAAGAAAATTATAAGACGATTAGTAAAGAATTTAAATTTAATGGTGAAAGATTTTTAGTTGTAGATGACATTGATAACAACAGAGAGTTAATAAAGATTTATTTAGAAGAACATAATGCAATTGTATTAGAAGCATCATCAGGTAAAGATGCTATCAAACTGGCAAGTTTTTATAGACCGTCGGCAATTCTTTTAGATATTAGAATGCCTGAAATGTCGGGTTTCGAAGTACTAAATATCCTACGCCAAGAGGAAAGAACATTTGATATTCCCGTTATAGCTTTAACTGCTGTTAGCAGTGCCTTTCAAGAAAAGCATCTTTATAGAAATTTTAACGGTGTTCTTACAAAACCTGTTAGAAAAGATGAATTATTGAATAAATTAATTGATATCTTAAAATTAAGCTAATTAATCCCTTGATTTAGTAGTTCAGTTCTTTCTGATATTTGTAAATTTTGAATGATGAGCTCTAAATTTCCATCCATTATTTCTTGCAAATTATAATTTTTTGCATCACCTTCTAATCTATGATCAGTTACTCTATTTTGTGGATAGTTATATGTTCTAATTTTTTCTGACCTATCGCCGCTTTTAACCATTAATTTTCTATTAGACGACATTTCACTTTGTTGTTTTTCTAATTCTAATTCATAAAGTCGGGAGCGTAATACCTTTATTGCTTTTTCTCGATTCTTCAATTGTGAACGTTCTTCCTGGCATTGTACAACTATTCCTGTTGGTATATGAGTCATTCGTACTGCAGTTTCAACTTTATTAACATTCTGCCCACCTTTTCCCCCAGCTCTATATATATCAATTCTTAAGTCTTCTTCTCTGATATCTATATCTATTTCTTCTGCTTCGGGTAAAACCGCTACAGTTGCAGCAGAAGTATGCACTCTACCGCTCGCTTCTGTTTCGGGAACACGTTGTACTCTATGGACTCCACTTTCATATTTCATAATACCATATATTTCATCACCAGAAATCGAAAAAATTAATTCTTTAAAACCTCCTTTTTCGCTTTCATTAAAATCAATAATTTCAATTTGGTAGCCATTTTTATCGGCAAATCTTTGATACATTCTGAATAAATCACCTGCAAATATTGCTGCTTCATCGCCACCAGTACCAGCTCTAATTTCTACAATACAATTTTTAAGATCATTAGGATCTTTAGGTATTAATAAAATTCTGAGTTCTTCTTCTATTTTCTCTAATTCTTCTTCTAAACTTTTTATTTCTTCGTATGCTAATTCTTTAATTTCGTTTTCTAAATTTTTATCTTTTACTAATTCTTTGTTTGATTCTAATTCTTCGAATTTTTTTTTATAAACAAAAGCTATATCAGCAATTTTTTTTATAGTTTTATATTCTCGATTAATTTCTTTGTATTTTTTAACGTCATTAATGATATCAGGCGAATTTAAACTATCTTCAATTATATTTAATCTTTCTAATATTGAAAGAACTTTATCATACATAATTTTTTCTCATTAATTTTTAATAGAATTGCAAAAATAATTATTATTGAGCATTTTTTAACTAAATATTAACTTAATTTTTTTGTAATATCTATAAATTTCAATTCAGCATTATTAATGTATTTTCTGCAATCTTCAATTAATAGAATACCTTGCTCGAACAATTCTAACAATTTCTCTAATGGCTCGTCGCCCTGCTCTAATGTTTCTATAATATCTTCAATTTTTTTTATTTTTTCTTCAAATGTCATTTCATTCATAGCTTCTCCAAAATTTTTACAATAACATTTTCGTTTTGCCTTACAATTGTTATATCTTCAAACTCTAATAAGGATTTATTTTTACTAATAAATTTATTATTATATTTTAAAAGTGCAAAACCTTTATTCAATGGATTAATTGGATTATTTGCATTTAAAATATTGTAAAGCGAATTAGTTTTATTTTTAAATAAATTTAATTTGTTATTCATATTATTAAATAATATCGATGAAAAATAATCTAATTTTTGTTTCTCTATATTAAATAAACTTTCTACTTTCCTTACCATTCTTTTCTTAACTCTATCATCTAATTTTTCTTTATATAATTCAATTAAATTAGTAATTTTAGTAGTAATTTTAATTTTAGATTCTTCTAAAAACTTTAGCAAATCATCTACTGTTATTTTTGTAACAATTTCGGCAGCAGCTGTAGGTGTAGATGCTCTATAATCAGCAACTAAATCAGAAATAGTATAATCTCCCTCGTGACCTACAGCACTAATAATTGGTATTCTTGAATTATAAATTGCATTAGCAACTATTTCTGTATTATATGCCCACAAATCTTCTATTGAGCCACCTCCTCTTCCTATTATTATAACATTACAATCGTACTTGTGCAAATCTTCGATAGCTTTGGCTATATCTTCTGCAGCACCATCACCTTGCACTAAAGTAGGTCTAAAATAAATAGTTAATAAATTATTTCTTCTTTTTATTGTACTTATTAAATCATTTATAGCTTCTCCTGTAGGTGATGTAGAAATACCTATTTTAAGTGGAAAAATAGGTAACTTTTTTTTACGGTTTGAATCAAAATAACCTAATAATTTTAATTTTTCTTTAAGCGCTTCTAATGCGAGATATAAATCTCCTTCTCCAGCTGGTTTGAGCAATTTACAAATAATTTGATATTTCCCGTGTGGCGGATAAACTTCTATATTTCCTTTTACAATTACTTTCATACCGTCTTTTAATTCAAAATTTAAATTGGCAGAACGCCATAGAATAGCATTAATTTGTGCATTATTGTCTTTCAATACAAAATAATGATGTCCACTTTTATGTTTTGTATAATTTGATATTTCTCCAATTAATTCAATATTTTCGAAATTTTCCTCTAAAATATTTTTAATTTGATATGTAATTTCGCTAATAGTAAACATATTAATAATTATATTAAAATTTTAAACAAACAAATTTAATTAATTTATCATAATGAATAATAATCAAAAAGGAATAATATTTGCAACATTATCAGTTTTCTTATGGTCAACCGTTGCTACAGCCTTTAAAATAAATTTAAAATACTTTGATGTTTTAAATATGTTATTTTATTCTTCCTTTACTTCTTTTTCGTTTTTTTTAATTTTAAAATTTAGTCATAAAAATAAACAGAAAATTAGCTACAAATATTATGAAATTCTAAAATCAGCACTTTATGGTCTATTAAATCCTTTTTTATATTATTTGGTATTATTTTCGGCTTATGAAAAACTTCCTGCTCAAATCGCTCAACCATTAAACTATTCTTGGGTTATTGTATTGTCAATTTTATCAGTAATATTTCTAAATCAAAAAATTAGTTTTAATAATTTTATAGGTATTATAATTAGTTTTTGCGGTATTATAATTATATCAAATACACAAAATCTAAATCAATCTATTGAATTAAATATATATGGTATATTTTTAGCTTTATCAAGTTCACTGATATGGGGAATTTATTGGGTACTAAATTTAAAAGATAATAGAGATATCGTTGATAAGTTCCTTTTTAATTTTTTGTTTGGAACAATTTATTCATTAATTCTTTTAATTATAAAAAATAATATTTCAATAAATCTTTATGGAATTTTATCATCAGTATATATAGGATTTTTTGAAATGGGATTAACATTTTATACTTGGATGTTAGCTTTAAAATATTCAAATAATTCAGCAAAAGTAGGAAATATAATATTTCTATCACCTGTAATTTCTCTGTTTTTAATATCATTTATTCTAAAAGAAGAAATATTAATTTCATCTATTATTGGTTTAATATTGATTATTTCAGGTATACTAATTCAAAGAATAAAAAATTAAGGTTTTAATTGTTTAAATTTATCATCTAAAGTAGATTCTAATGTTTTTTTTGCGAAACTTCCAAACATATTCAATTCTATATCAATTTCTATTAAATAATCACTAAGTCTAATATATCCTTTGCCTAATTTAGAACTTGCAAATAGTTCATTTCCATTCCAATGGGCTGTATCTAAAACTGATTTTATAACAGAATTTGTTAAAATATTTGTATTAATGAAATGTTTCATTTCATCAACTGTGTATTTCGTTTCAAATTTTTTCTTTATGCTGGACATATTTTAAATCCTAAAAAAAATATATCTAAAAGATGTAATTTTGTATCAAATTATTTTATATTGCTGAAAAATGTTTTTAGAAGAAAGAAGAAAATTAGTTGATGAAATTGATAGAAAAATTATTGAGTTAATTATTGAAAGAAATAAATTAACTGAAGAAATAATTGAATATAAAAAAAATAATAATTTAGATATTATAGATGTAGAACGCGAAAACGAAATTATTAATAAACTAAAAGATAAGTATTGCGAAAAGATTAAAATAGAACAAATTGAAAAAATCTACTCAGAAATTCTTTTCTTTTCAAAATATAATTATATTTCAAATAATTTAAATTCAGAACTAAATCAAATTTTTAGCTCTAAACCTTTATTAATTGCCGGTCCATGTTCTATAGAATCTGAAGAGCAAATTTTTAGAATAGCAAAAGATTTATCAGAAATGGGTATTAAATATCTAAGGGGAGGAGCATTTAAGCCACGCACTTCTCCTGATACTTTCCAGGGTTTAGGCGAACAAGGATTAATTTACATTTACAAAGCTGCAAGTAAATATGGGATGAATGTTGTAACAGAAATTACTTCAAGAGAGCAATTTGTAGAATACTCTGAATTGGTTGATATCATACAAATTGGTAGTAGAAATATGTTCTCTTATCAGTTTCTGAAAGATATAGGAGAGCTAAATTCAAAAATTAATAAACCTATTATTTTGAAACGTCATTTTGCAGCTACATTAAATGAATTTTTGAATGCTGCAGAATATTTAAAAAAATCAGGCAGCGAAAATATAATATTATGTCTAAGAGGAATTAGAACTTTCGAACAAATTGATTCTAAAATGCGAAATACTCCGGACTTGGCTTCAATATTAGAATTAAAAAATAGAACTGATTTACCTGTAATTTTCGACCCCTCGCATTCCACAGGAAAATCAGAGTTTGTAATTAGTATTTCAAAAGCAGCACTTGCTTTAGGAACAGATGGATTAATCATAGAAACACATTTTGACCCAAAAAATTCTATTGTTGATTCTGAACAAACTATTGATTATTTTCAATTAAAAATTATACTTTCCTTTATTGAACAAATTAAATATGCAAAATAACCAAATTGAAATTACAGATTATCCTAATAAAACTCTTATTATTGATATTAATAATTTAGATAATTTTTTTCCAACAAATTCTGTATTATTCATAGATGAGAAAGTTTTTAAATTACATAATTTAATTTTTAAAAATAAATTGCTCTATATTATTAAATCTACAGAGAAGAATAAATCTATTAAAACTGTTGAAAAAATAATTAATTTTTTAGTTAATAATAATATTTCTAAAGATTTTACTTTTATAGCAATCGGAGGAGGTATTGTATCAGACTTAATTTCCTTTGTTGCTTCTATTTATAAAAGAGGAATTAATCATATTCTCGTACCAACAACTCTGTTATCTATGGTAGATGCTTCTTATGGTGGTAAAACAGGAATAAATTTTAAAAATAATAAAAATTTAATTGGAACTTATAAATTTCCCGTTTATATTTTAATATCTACAAATTTTTTAAAAACACTGCCATTAATAGAGTTTAAAAATGGTCTGTGTGAGATTATTAAAATTAGTTTTACTTCAAATTTTAAATTATTTTATTATTTATTTGAAAATACTTTTAAATCAATTGATTTT
>Ga0308419_1000683_pt1 | contig 23867 bp, 21 predicted proteins | sample HotsprSampleMS50_FD_203674 | JGI IMG/M metagenome (GOLD analysis project Ga0308419, IMG submission 203674) | Hot spring phototrophic mat microbial communities from Mushroom Spring, Yellowstone National Park, Wyoming, United States - 20090730_MS50 ... | reverse complement strand
ACGATATAATGTGGATATCAACCCAACACTATGGAGTAAGTTATTTGACCTACGTAGGTTTGTAGGATATTCCATCAGTGCTCTAATCAGAATTATGTTAGACTGGGAAATGCAATCCCAAGGCAACAACATAATTCCTTTGGTTGAAATCCCTCAAATCAATAATGATGATATACGGAATGAGGGGGATGAAACTCCTGACATTCCCGTAATACAGAATTATTCATACACAAAAAGTGCATTTTATCAACAGAGAAGAGTTTTTAGCAGTTTTTTAGATCAATTTGGTTAATTTTTGTATTATATTTAGTATTTTTTATTATATTTATTTATATATTTTCTTTTATAAACTCAACTTGCCGAAAAAATATTGTTCAAGCTAATTTATTTTCTATAATTTTATGCGTATAGGGTATGCTGTTATTTTGTTCTCTAACCATAATTTATAAATTTCGTAAATTTTTTGTATTTTAGCTTTGTTAGTGCCAGCATTATAGACTCTATAAATATAAAAATTTTGTCCGTTTTGTTTTAAAAATTGCCATTGCTTCTCGGATAAATCAAACCATTCTTTACCTTCCTTAAAAGAAGATTTTACTTCGATGTATTTTCTGGTTTTATTTTCTTCTATTATGAAATCGTAGCCCTCTCCCGTATCTCGATCTTTATTCGCCCATATAACTTTTGCCAAAATTTGATTCTCATGAATAAATTCAAAGCCATCTTTGGTTTCTCGAAATTCTGCATATTGAAAATTTTTCATATATTCTTTTTTTAAATAATAAAAGACAAACTCTTCGCCCCATCTGTCAACACGCTTTTTTCCCTCTGAACTTAAATCTCTTTTCTTTTTTTCTATTGTTTTGTCGTGTGAATGTTTATAAAATTCGCTACTGCTATGTTCTCTATATTCGTAATGCTTTTCTTTTATTTGATAATCTTCGATAACAGCTTCAACCTGTTGTGGAGAAACAGAAGGTGTCCAATCTGTTGTTTCTTGGTTTTGCTCGAACGATTCGTTTATTTCTTGTTGAATTTTTTCTTCGCTATTTCCTTTAATGATGGTCGTTAAATTGTTGAGGTTAAATTTTCTATCAAATCTATTAGACCCACCGATAGAATATCGATTTTGTGATTGAGTTTCTCGCGTTTTTGTATTGATTTGATATTCGCTTTCTTGTATTCCGCTTTCGTCATAATGAATTTCCATTTCTTTTTCGATTTCGTTATTTTGATTCACTCTTTCTTTTTCTACGTTTGATTTATCTTTTGTTAAAAATTCTTTTAATTCTAGTTGTTCGTGAAGTGGTAATTCGGGAATCTCTTTTTTCTTTAAATATTCTTCGATTTTAGAATCATCTTTCTTAAGAAATAATAATGTAATAAAATCATTTTCTGATAATTGTTTTCCAAGTTCCATAGCAATTAACTCTGTATCGTCGATTCGATCCTTTTTAATGTATAATTTATTTCCAACCAAAAGGATGTCTCTTTGTGTATCCACGCTATAATTACCAAGATTCAACTTAACATGTAGTCTATTATAACTATAACATTCTATTAAAAAAAATTTTTGTAAAATGCCTTCTGTTTTTAGTAATTGATAATGATTATGATTAGAATTATATAAATTACGTACAATATAAGGCATAAATTTTCGTATCGTTTGTGTTAGTTCTTCTTCGTAAGTTCCTTTTTCATCATTTATTAATTGCATTTTAACAGATTTCGAAAGATAGGGTATCTTTATTGATTTTAGAAAAAACGAAATTCGATGGTAATCATCATCGGGTAATTTAACAAAATGTATCTTATTCTTGAACAATTCATAAAATTCTTTGTTATCATTTATATAGATGAAGTCTGTAGATTGCCATTCGTTTTTATTAGACCAAAGTTTTATATTTTTTATAAAATTTTCCCACCAATCTTCTCGGGAAATTAAACTTTCTGTTTCACTTGGATTTAAGTATCGATTTAATTCCTGGTAAATTTTCCATAATTTTTGTTCTTGTTCTTGGGTTAATCTTTCTTTTGATTCTGACATTTTCAATAAAACATCCGCATAATCTTTCGGATGAGCATTTTCGTTTACTTTTAATTGATCTACGAAAAAACTTCGTAATTCGGAATAATGTTTTTCTAAATATGCTTTATGTTGTCCAAAAATAATGCTCATATCTTTCCATATAACTTCTTTAGAATTATGATAGAGTTTTTTAGAATCTGACACATAAATAATCGCGTTTTCCCTAAAAGAATCAACAATTCTTTCTGATTCTTTATCAAAATTTTTACATAAAAATTTATATAAATTTTTATATATTTCTAAATCTTTATGTTGATTTTTTACTAAAACTTTTAAATAATTAAGTACAACATCTACCTTTGCTTGGGTATTGATTCCAAGAGATTCAATCAAATCCTTATTTTTGATTTCGATATTTACATAATGAACAGAATCACCCAAAAGATCCCTGATTTCTTTTTTATCTAAAAATACCTCTAATGGTTTAGAAAAACTTGATTTAGAATTATAAATCCACGAACTATTTTTTAATAAAAGTATCCAATTAGCATCATAATCATTATTAGATTTAGATTTAGCACCAGACCGATACCTCCATTCATAGATAAATTTTTTATATTCTTTTAACTTTTCCCAATTAGAATCTAAGTGTTTAAGTAAATGTTTCGATCTTTCTTTATTTATTTTTTGCAATAATTTTTCTAGATCTTCAGATTCGAAATTTCTGAACCATTCTAGGTTACCTTTTTCTCCCTTTCTTAATCTTTCTAAATCTTGAGTTGTTAAATCATGATTTTCTGTTTCTTGGATTCTTAGAATCTCGTTTACACCTATCTTAATAAAAAATTCTTGCCATTCTTTTATTTCTTTGCTTTTTTCTTTTATATAGTTTTTTTTATCTTTATATCGCTTGAATTTTTTGTATGTTTCTAAGATATCTTCTATGTATTCGTTATGGATAAAATATATATCTTCAATATTTTTAAATAATTTTTCTAAATGATTTTTATTTCCATATTCTTTCGATAAATAGATTTCATTAGGTTTTTTGTATTCTTCTTTGTTATCTATAAGTTGATAAGATTTAAGGTACAAAGATTTTTTTAATCTATCTAAAGGTTTTTTATTAGAATAATCATAGTAAGAATAATAATATCTTTTTTTTAATTCTTCATTAAATCCTTTTTCATAATCATCTAAATGATCTTTAATATAACGAATATATCCAATTCGTTTTTTTTTGCTTTTGTTTTTGAATGATCCATCATCATAAATTTTTAGTATATGATTTTCTATTATATCATAAGGAGATGCATTCTTGACTCCTAATTTTTTCAAGAAATCGTTGATTGCTTTTTTTTGCTCTTTTTCGTCTTCTTCTGGTTGGATGGTTTCTCTTTTGATAACTCTTAAATCTTTTTCGAACCCATAAGTAGTTCTTTTATCTAAGGGCAGAAAAACTACATCCTCTTGAATAGAAGTTAATTGCCGATTTTCTAAACGTATGATTTTAAGTTCTTTGATTGTTTTGAGTTGTTGATCATCATTCAATTTTTTGTTTAAATATGCATAAAGTTTAACAAACCATTCATCAGGTTGACCTTGTAGCCAATCTGTATTTTGTAATAATTCTATTAATTTATCTATATCGAATTGAGGTATTTCTAAATGTTTTAATACTTCTTCTGGAATTGATAATTTATCAGATATATATTCTTTGTTAAAAAATTTTCTTAAATCATCATTAGAAACAATGTTTCGAATTTCTTTATCACCAATATACAAATCCTGCGGTTTTCTCCATTGATTTGATGCGGACAAAATACATTCTTCTTGTTTTAATTTATCGTAAATTTTATCAACTAATTCAGAAAAGAATGGATCGGTAATTTCTTTTTTTGCTGGTAAATAATTATAATAGCTCTTACTTAATTTTTCGTCTTTTTTGAATTCTTCGATTGATTTTATTAACACATCAGGTATACTATCGCGAAGCCATATATTCCATTTCTTATCCTTGTGTATTTCTTCGCGATTGGCCGTAACCAAAAAATCTCCTTGAATTAGGAATTTAAAACCATAAGAGCGTGTAGGAAGAAACACAAAAACTTTCTGTTCTTCGTCAGTTTTCGCATCGCCCTTTTCATCTAAAGGGAATGCAAGCACCAATTCTGTTTCTTCTACCTCACTTCTTTTGTCTTCTCTAACTTCTTTTGGAACACTCAAAACTTGTTTAATTACTTTATAATTTTTTTTAATGTTATTATATTGTATAATCCTTATACCATTTTCTTCTTTAAGAATAATTTTATCCATAGTTTGATTGATAATATTATGAATTTCGATTCTTTTCAACTTACGCAAAAATAATATCAAAGTTGGATCGAGTTCTTGAAATTTTTTAAAAAAATCTTCGGATATATCTTCTCTCAACGGTAAAACGATATTTGTTAAACCTAAATCAACATAATTAGGAACATTTTCTATCCAATAGGGAACTATATAACTTAAAGGAAATTCCTTATCATTTCCGCGTAGTTCAAACCGAAAACCATTAGAAAAAATTTGCGGTGTATGGGATATGCGAAAGACAGATTTAAAACCAATTCCTTTTTCGCCAATATATCCCATTTTTTTGGTTTTCGTACTATTTGCAACATCACACAAAGCTTTTACGTGTTTTTCGCTAAAACCATTTTCGTTATTTTGTACTAAGATTTTATCCTGTTCAATAATAAATCGAATAAAAGGTTCTTTAACAGTATATTCATTATCATCAGCATTTTGGATAAATTCCATTACAAAATGAATTTCTTTTGAATATAAATCTACCGAAAGTTGTTTGATTGCTCGAGCTAGCATTTCATGCTGGTTATTTATAATTTTTTTTGCTTCGTCATCCAATTCTTTATCAATTCCAAATTCTTTTCTTATATTTTCTATGATTTCCTTTGGAGTTGACATATTTTCTCCTTTTGGTTGGTTTTTCGAAATTTTTTTTGTAGAACCAATTGAATCATAATATCTATTTATTTTGAAAGGGTTTCGATATAAATATATTATATAGTTTATTAGGACAAATATTTATTTTAATGGGAAAAAATAAAGAATTTTGATATTCTCATTTAATTTTTATTAAAATGTTTGTAAGTATCTAAACATCACAACTTGTTTTTATATAAATGATCCACGATCCTTTTTACTTCGTCGATAAATTTTTGATATTTTTCCATAGATAATTTATCGGTTTTATAAATTATCAGCAATCCATTATACAATTCAATTTCAATATCCTGATCTTTCAATCCCTCAAGAAAATCTTCTCTTTCAGAAAGCGAAGGAATCTTTTGGGATGATTTTATCATTGCAACAGTATAATTATAAATTCTCTCTCCTCCCAGATCCTATAATAAACCTATAATCAAAAAAATACATTTTCGTATCATTATACAAAAAAGAAAAAATATTTTAGATATAATAACGTTGATTAAAAAGCTCTATATCTGCATTCGAAATAATATCTATAATCTCATTTTTTCTTGCCATCTTAAATCCATTTCTTCGAACGAATTGTCGGATTTCTTTTCTTCTTTTTTTCTGGGAACGATAACTTGTATAAACTAGAATCGCCGCATAAAAAATAATGCCTATAATAGTAATAAATATAATAGAGAGAGATAAAAGATCCATTCCTAAATGATCTTTTATCTTTTTTAAAATATCAATTGCAATAAACAAATCAATAAACCCATACACTTTATAGAAAAAAATTAATAGTGCCATACTTTTATTTTTTTCGATAAAAATTATTTGTCAATAATTATATTTTTGTAATTTTCAAAATATAAAATATGAGTTTCTAATTTTTTACATCAATAAATGATTCTAAAACGCATTTTTTATATTATTATATAAGAATTTTTTAAATAAATTATATTAAATTAATATATAAATATTTTTTGCTTTATTTTAAAATTCATAGTTATTTTTTAGGTGTCTTTCGTAATATTGTCTTCCCTCTTCGCTAATTTCCCAAACACCACGCGGAGAATCTTTTTTTAGTAGTCCTTCATGAACTAATTTTAATCTTTCAAAATGTACACCTTTTTCCCATCTTTGTTCCCCATACTTCAAAACATCATGATCTATATCGGTAGAGTATTTCTTCATTTTTTGTTCTACATAATCTAGTACTTCTTTTGCTGTTGCACTTCCATTCATTTTTATCAGTGCTTCTAAGATGAGCGTTCGATATTCTTTTTGGGTATTCCCCCATGCGCTCTTTTTATATGTTTATAGGGTTGTGATTTTTCTTTCACGATTGTATTATTTTTTTCGTTTAGCCTATTATAAGAACCATATCTTTTGCAATATCGATGTACCAGCTTAGCGCCGCTCGTAAAAGACGGATTCTTTCGCCAATAAAAATCCACATCAAGAAATACAGCATCGTCCACAGCATCGATTAAATTTCCACAAATTACACAATTGGGTTGAAAATCCAATAAATCTTTTTTTTGTTCTAACGAAAATTTGTGGGGATTTGTATTAGATAGTTTAAATAGATTGTTTAGTGCTCTCTCCCATTTAGAAAAACGCGTCAATACCTTAATCCTATTATCTGTGCCAGTACCAGAAATAGCATTGATAAATTCCTCATCAAAAGTCATTAACCACAATAATTCTTCTCTTATAACATCTCGATTAGACAAAATCTCTTCTTCGTTATATAAAGCAAAACTCCACATAAGAATATCATAGAGTCCATTATTAAAGTTGGTTTCGTAATAACCTAAGGGCTTTTCTTTTGTGCCAATAATAAAACGACTAAAAGCATTTTTATCAAAAATCTTTTTGATCAAAGATATACTTTTTTTAAACAATGCTCTTAGACTTTCTTCTTCGTCTTTTAGGTTTCTGTATTTCGCCATTTCGTTATTCAAAAATCTCTTCATGGGTTGATAATAGTTTTGATAAGACTGATGTTGAAAGGCAAGAAAGCGTAAAACGAGTTCTACATCCTTCATTCGTTTGTGGGGTTCGCTTAATTTAATTATATACAAAAAATCTTTTTCTCTTGCTAATTCTTTTATAAGATTATTATATTCCCCGTAATAGATACAATTTCGAAGTTCCTGAGCATTCAATTGAACGGATCCGGTATTCAAGCGTTCGAAGATTTCGAATTTTATATCGGGGGAAGATTCTTTTTTTATCTGTATTACGTGAATCGATGCATTTTCGAATTTATTTTTTTCTTTTTGTGGAAGGTCCTGAAATTTCTTTCCTTTGATTTCTTTTAATACCATCAAATAATTTAACTTAAATTTATTTTCGAAAAAATCAAACAAAGCAGTAAGACGTTGCTGTCCATCTACAACAGAAAATGTACCATCAGATTCTTCGTTTAAATAGATCACTGGTAAAGGAATATCCAATAAAACAGATTCCACCAAAAGACTAGCTTTTTTATTATCCCAAACCTGCAATCGTTGAAAGTCTGGTTGTAATACCAACTTGTCCATTTTATGAAGTCGATAAAGATCAAAGATACTTTTATCTTCTTTTTCTGTATAAATTCGTCGCTCATTTTCTTTAAGCCCTATGGATTCTTCTTCGTTTATTTTACTAAATAATCGAAACTTTTTCATATAATACTCCTAACGTTAAAAAATAATCTTCCATTTATTTTGCTCTCCTAAATCTATGTTGGATTTCGCATTTATATATAAAAACTGAATCTTCCTTAATTTTATTATATATATTGAAACAGACATTTTTACGAATTTTATAGAATAGAGAGAAATAGTGGTATACTCATTTAAGAGTATACCACCAAAATAGGTAAGGTAGGATTTTTTTATCTTTTTTGGGGAATATACCTGAATTTTAAATCGCTCCAACAAAATCTTTGGTATCTACTTCCTTGTTAATGGAACATATATAGTCGCGATTCATTCTTCCAATAAAGTCTTTTCGAATACCTTTTGGACAAACTGCTTCGCATTCGTATTGATTGGTGCAGTTTCCGAATCCTAACTCGTCCATTTTTGCAATCATTCGTTGTGCTCGTCGTTTCCTTTCTGGCTGTCCTTGTGGCAACAACCCTAAATGAGAGATTTTTGCAGAAACAAACAACATCGCAGAAGCATTTTTACAAGAAGCAACACATGCACCGCATCCAATGCATTCTGCTGCATTCATAGCTTCGTTCGCTACTTCTTTGGGAATGAGTATTTTGTTTGCATCTTGGGCGTTACCTGCTTGAACAGTAATATATCCACCTGCTGCTATAATTTTATCAAAAGCACTTCTATCTACCATTAAGTCTTTTAGAACAGGAAATGCTTTTGCTCTAAAAGGTTCTAGATATAATTCATCTCCATCTTTAAATTTATACATATGGAGCTGACAAACTGTGGTTCTTCCTTCTGGAGAATACTGTCTTCCATGCGCAACTCCATTTATCATAAAACCACAACTACCACAAATTCCTTCTCTACAATCATGCTCGAAAGTAACAGGTTCTTCGCCTTTTTCAATCAATTGATTGTTCAAAACATCTAACAATTCTAAAAAAGACCAATGGGTACTTACATTATCTACCTCGTATCGTACAAATCTTCCTTCGTCCTCTGGACCATTTTGTCTCCAAACATTTAATATAATTTTCATAACAACTCCTTGTAATTATTTATAGCTTCTAGTTGATGGTTTTACCACTTCGAATTTTAGGTCTTCTTTGTGTAGTATAGGGGTATTTCCCACACCTTTATACTCCCATGCAGCAACATAAGAAAATTTCTCATCGTTTCGGACTGCTTCTCCATCGGGGGTTTGATATTCTTCTCTAAAATGTCCACCACAAGACTCTTCGCGATGGAGTGCATCATAAGCCATAAGTTCTGCAAATTCAAGAAAGTCTGCAACTCTTCCTGCTTTTTCTAAGGTTTGATTTAGTGACTCACCAGATCCTGTGACTCTTACTTCTCGCCAGAATCTTTCGCGAATTTCGGGTATTTTTCTTAATGCTTCTTCTAGACCTGCTTTATTTCTAGACATCCCAACTTTATCTAACATCAATCGACCTAATTCCATATGGAAATAATCCGGAGATTTTGAACCATTTACTGATAATAATTTTTTAATATTATCTTCTACTACTTTTAATGCATCATTGAATTCTGGTGTATCATCAGAAACTTTATTCCAACCTATTTCTGCCAAATAACCACCGATTGTATAAGGTAAGATAAAATAACCATCTGCTAATCCTTGCATCAAAGCACTAGCTCCTAATCGATTTGCACCATGATCCGAGAAATTAGCCTCTCCAATGACAAAGAGTCCAGGAATATTACTCATCAAATTATAATCTACCCATAAACCTCCCATCGTATAATGAGGTGCTGGATAAATTCTCATAGGTACTTCGTAGGGGTTCTCGTTGGTAATTTTTTGGTACATTTCGAACAAGTTTCCATAACGTTCTGCTATCTTATCTTTTCCTAATCGTTTTATTGCATCTCTAAAATCTAGATACACTGCATAAGGCTTATCCCCTGGACCAACTCCTCTTCTTTCATCACACACATATTTTGCAGCACGAGAAGCGATATCGCGCGGTACCAAATTACCAAAACTTGGATATTTTCTTTCTAAGTAATAATCTCTTTCTTCTTCGGGAATATCATTAGGATGTCTTTTATCGCCTAGTTTCTTGGGTACCCAAACACGACCATCATTTCTTAAAGATTCGGACATTAAAGTTAATTTGGATTGATAATCTCCCGATGCTGGTATACAAGTGGGATGAATTTGTGTATAACATGGATTAGCAAAATAAGCACCTCTTTTATATGCGCGATAAGTTGCAGTAACATTACAATTCTTTGCATTTGTTGACCAGAAATAAACGTTGCTATAACCACCTGTTGCAAGAACAACTGCATGTGCACTATGTTTAGAAATCTTTCCTGTTTCCAAATCTCTAACAATAATTCCCTTGGCATGTCCATTTACAATAACAACATCCAACATTTCGTGTCGATGATACAGTTTTATGTTTCCAGCATCAACTTGTTGCATCAATGCTTGATATGCTCCTAATAATAATTGTTGCCCTGTCTGACCTCTTGCATAAAACGTACGAGAAACTTGTGCACCACCAAAGGAACGGTTTGCTAAATACCCACTATATTCTCTTGCAAAAGGAACACCTTGTGCAACACACTGATCAATGATGTTTACACTCACTTGGGCTAATCGATAAACATTTGCTTCTCTTGAGCGAAAATCACCACCTTTAATGGTATCGTAAAACAAACGAAAAATACTATCGCCATCCCCTTGGTAATTTTTTGCAGCATTTATACCACCTTGCGCTGCAATACTATGTGCTCTTCTTGGTGTATCGTGAAAAGTAAAAACTTTAACGTTATATCCTAAACCTGCCAAAGTAGCAGCAGCAGAAGCACCAGCTAATCCTGTACCAACTACAATAATTTCGTATTTTCTTTTGTTTGCTGGATTAACCAATTTTAATTCGAATTTATGCTTATCCCATTTTTGTTCAATTGGTCCTGTAGGAACTTTTGAATTTAAACTCATACTATAACTCCTTTATAAAATTTTTTATTTAATAATTCCCAACAATATCGATAAGGGAATTAATGTATAACCAATAAAAATAAAAATAGCAAATGCTCGCGAAAAACGAATCAATTTGGGAAAAATATTTTTTGTTGTCCAACCTAAAGTCTGAAATACACTCTGAACAGCATGATCTAAATGCATTGCAAGTAGCAACATTGCTATAATATAGCTTAGAGAAATAATGGGGTTTCGAAATCCATATATAACCATCATATAAACATCGGGTCTGCCTTGGGCATCGGTTAATTTGGCTTTAAATGTTTCTGGTTGCACAACTCCTAAGGTATAATGTAATAGATGATAGATTACAAATGCTAAGATTAAAAGACCAGAAACTACCATGGTTCTTGATGTAAGGGTCGCTCTAACATAATTTTTCTTTTTGTAAGGAATTGGTCTTGCCTGTTTATTTTCTATATTCAATTGAATCGTAAAAAATACGTGCAAAAGAAAAATGACAATTAATCCAATGCGAGCAATCCATAAAAGCCCACCTAAACTCTGTAATTTTGCTGCATAAGAATTCATTGCATCTGGACCTAAAAACATATTCCAGTTTCCTAACATATGTACAATGATAAACAGGATAAGCAACAGCCCTGTTACTGCTACAATCGTTTTTCTTCCTACGGAGGAAGTCACCAAACGTTTTAAAATCATACAATTAATCTCCTGTGAAGTTTGATTTGAAAATCATTCATTGGTTTGTTTATCACATTTTCTTTAATAAATTTATGATGTAAAGAAAAATTTAATGATTCATAATAATAAAAAATTATGAATTTTAATCATTTATAAACCTATTGATAGTTTTATAATAATTATTTATATATTCATTGATTTTTTTCTGTAAATCAGCTCTTTTATCAGAAGCATATAAGATACTTCTACCAACGTTTATAATCGCTCGATCTTTAAAATAAGTCATGATAGTTTCTAAATCTCCTCCTTGGGCACCAACTCCTGGAACTAGAATTGGTATATCCCATAAAATTTCTGATAATCGTTTGATATGCATTAATTCGTTGGTTGCACCTACCACAGCCCAGACATTATCATACTTTTTATTCCATTCAACAATTTTATTCGCTACAACTTCGTATAAAGGAGGATTTCCATAAAATTCAAAATTCTTATTAGATGGATTAGAGGTTAAACATAATACAATACTTCCCTTATTTCTATATTCCAAAAAAGGGAGTATCGTATCTTCTCCCATGTAAGGATGTAGTGTGATTGCATCGAAATCGAAGTATTCAAAAAAAGCTTTCGCATATTTTTGAGACGTATTGCCTATATCTCCTCTCTTTGCATCTGCGATAAGAATTTTTTCTGATTTCTGATTGCGAAAATATTTTTGCAGCTTTTCGATTAGTTCCCAACCTTCTTTTCCATAAGACTCATAGAACGCGAGATTTAGTTTATAAGCAATTGCAGATTCAAATGTATATTCAATAATTTCTATTAAAAATTGGTAAATTCCTTTAATATTTTTTTCATAACCAGTAGGAATTAAATTCTCGTCTGGATCTAATCCAACGCATAAATTTTTTTTACTTTCTAAAATTATTTTTTTAATTTTATGATTATAAGTTGACATCGAATTTCATTCATTTATTTTTGCTTTTAAAATTTCAATAAAAATAAAGTTTAGCGCATCAAAAAAAAGGAGGACCTTGTGGCAAACAACGAAATAAAAGCTAGAAACCTTGCAGAGCTTTACAAAGAAGCAGCAGAAAAATATGGCGATAGGCCAGCATTTGCAACAAGAAATAAAGATAAAGTTTTTGAACCTGTTTCTTTTAAAGAACTTTACGAAATGGGGGTTGCTTTAGCTACTGCTTTTATCGACTTAGGAATTGAACAACGCGAACATGTATGTTTATTTGCAGATAACCGTTTTGAATGGATTTTGGTAGATTATGGTATTCAATTATGTGGAGCTGTGGATGTACCAAGAGGAACAGACATCACTGATGGCGATATACAATATATTGTGCCTCACTCTGATGCCAAAGTAGTAATTGTAGAAAACCAAATGGTACTAGATAAAATTCTAAAAAATAAAGCGAAATTACCCAACATAAAACATATTATTATAATGGATAAAAACACAAAAGCTCCAGAAGGAATTCTACACTTATATGATCTTCTCGAAAAAGGAAAAAAACTTAGAGAACAAGGCGATAGACGCGTAGAAGAAAGAATGGCGAATATTAAAGAAGACGATCTTTTTACACTGATCTATACCTCAGGTACGACTGGTACACCCAAAGGTGTAATGCTTATGCACAAGAACATGATTTCTCAATTGAAAAATCTTCCTCCGGATATCAAGTTATATCCAACAGATAGAACCTTATCAATTTTACCCATTTGGCATATTTTCGAGAGAATGTTTGAAATGTTATCCATTTCTAGAGGAATTTGTACTTATTATACAAATGTAAGAAATGTAAGAGAAGATTTAGGCATTGTAAAACCAACCTTTATGGCTTCTGCACCAAGAATTTGGGAAAGCGTTTATCAAGGAATTTTATCCAAAGTAGAAAGCTCTCCTCCTGTTAGAAAAGCCTTGTTTAATGCTGCGTATTATTGTTCTAAAAAATTCAAAGGGGGAATTCGCTTCTTAACATTTAGAGAGTTAGACACAGTGGGAAGAAATCTAGTACTATCTTTCTTCTTGGGAATATGGCATTTACTTATGGTAATTATTTTCTTTATCCCCAACCTAATTTTAGATGCAATTGTTTTAGCCAAAATTAGAGCAGCTACTGGTGGTAAGTTAAGAGGTTCTGTTTCTGGTGGTGGAGCATTACCATTACATGTAGACGAATTTTTTAATAATATTGGAATCCCCGTACTAGAAGGTTACGGAATGACAGAAACCTGCCCTGTGTTAGCAGTAAGAACCTACAAAAAATTAGTACCAGGCACTGTGGGTCCCATCTATCCCGGAACAGATTTAAGGTTAGTAGATATCAATACAGGAGAAATCATCTATACAACTGAACCTGGTGGTCCTAAACGTCGCGGTGTAAAAGGAGAAATCCATGTAAAAGGTCCACAAGTAATGAAAGGATATTACAAAAATCCCGAAGCAACCGCAAAAACCATTAAAGATGGTTGGTTAAACACTGGCGATCTTGGTATGATGACCTTTAATAATTGTCTAAAAATCGTAGGTAGATCCAAAGAAACAGTTGTTCTGTTAGGTGGAGAAAATGTAGAACCAGTACCTATCGAAAATCGTTTATTAGAATCTCCTTTAATCCATCAATGTATGGTAGTAGGACAAGATAAAAAATATCTAGGTGCCTTAATTGTTCCTTCTTTAGAACAGTTAAAAGATTATGGTTCAACATACGAAGAGTTAGCAAAAAATGAAGAAGTTCTAAAACTACTAAGAAACGAAGTTAAACGATTGGTTTCTGGAGAAGCTGGTTTTAAATCCTTCGAAAGAGTAGTTGATATTCGATTAGTACTTAAACCCTTCGAAGTAGGTGATGAATTAACCAATCTTTTTAAATTAAAACGTCACGTAATTACAGAAAAATATAAAAACCTTATAGAAGAAATGTATAAAGAATAATTTTTAAAAAATATCCCCATAAAGGGGATATTTTTATATTTTAAGAACTGCCCTATATCTTACTCTGTTTTCTTTTACTTTTTGAATTGCTTCGTTAACGTTCTCTAATGGAAAAACTTCTGTCTTAGCTTGTATGTTATGACGAGCAGCAAATTGAAACATTTCGTAAATCATCGCTGGACTACCAATTGCACTTCCACTGATGATCTTATTGTTTAAAAGCATGGGTATAGGAATATTGATACTTCCACCAGCACCAACAAAGTTTAACTGACCATTTGGCTTTAATAAAGAAATAAAAACCTTCCAGTCCAAATCCACAAATACCGTAGAGATAATAAAATCAAAATAATTCTTGTATTTATTAACAGATGTATCTTTAATCGAAACAAAATTGTGTGCTCCAAGTCTTTTTGCTTCTTCTTCTTTATCTTTGGTATAAGAAAATGCTGTCACTTCGCAACCAAAAGCATGAGCAAATTGAATTGCTAAATGACCTAATCCACCAATTCCTATGATTCCCACCCTCATAGATGGTTTTACATTATAGATTCTTAGTGGATTATAAACTGTTATTCCAGCACACAACAGAGGAGCAGCGTTTACAGAATCTAAATTATCAGGAACGGGAATTGCAAACTTACTATTTACAATGATAGAATGAGCAAATCCTACTGGCCTTCCCACACAAGTAGGTTGATTTCTGCTACATAATTGTTCCATTCCTTTTAAGCAATATTCACAATATCCACAACTATCCGCTTGCCATCCTATACCAACTCGCATTCCTTTTTTTTAAATGCTTTACGTTTTTACCTGTTTCTTCTACTGTTCCAATAATTTCGTGCCCCAGTATTAAAGGATATTTACTTATACCCCAATCATTGTCTATTAGATGAATATCGCTATGACAAATTCCACAATGAGTAATTTTTACTTCTACTTCGTTATCCTTTAAAGCTGGTTTTTCGTATTCATACTTTTCCAAAAGGGATTTTTCTTTTAATGCTGCATAACTTAAAACTTTCATAATATCAAATTAAAAAATAATATAAAATCAACAATTAAATTAACTATACAAACTGATTTTATTTTTTCAATTATTTTTAGATATATACAAAGCTTTATCTACTTTTTCGATTAATTGATTGGAATTATCTTCTCGGTGGTATTCGGTTAAACCAAAGCTTGCTGTGTTCATAGAAACTACTATATTATTGTAATCCACATAAACTTTTGATAAATTCTCTTTTATCCTATTAGCAACCTTTAAAGCTTGTTCTTTTTTTGTTTCTGGAAGCAAAATTAAAAATTCCTCTCCCCCCCAACGAGAAGCAATATCAATCTTTCTTACTGATTGTTTTAAACATTTAGAAAATTCTTTTAATACCTCGTCTCCAAAGTTGTGACCAAATGTATCGTTGATATGCTTAAAGTCATCTATATCAATCATAAATAGCGAAAAAACATGATTATACCTTTGGGCTTTTTCTATTTCGTATTGGATTAATTCTAAGATTTTTAGACGATTATATAAATTTGTTAAAGGATCGCGAATAGCAATTTCTTGTAAAATTAACTTGTCTGTTATATCATTCATAATATATTGATAACCAATTAAATTATTTTTATTATCATAAATTATTTGTATTACGGTATCTGCCCAAAAGAAATGATTTTTGGTTTTTATCCTGATTTTTCCTTTCCAAATACTTTGTTCTGTTAGAGTAAATTTAATATCTTCCCAAAGTTTTTCTTCAGAGTTCTGTATTAATAATTCAGTAAAACTACACCCTAAAATGTGAATTTTATCAAAATCTGTTCTTTTAGTAAAAGCTGCACTAACATACAAAACAATATCTTGTGTATCCGTGATTAATGTTAAAACGAATTCATCGATAATGTTATAATATCTTTGTAATATGTTTTTTTCTTCTATGTAGAATAAATAATTTTGGACCTTCGCGATAAGCTCTTCTTTTACGATTGGTTTATGAATATAATCAACCGTACCTAAATTATATGCTAATTGTATATGAACCTTTTCTTCGGATGCTGTAACAAAAATAACGGGAATAAAAGATAATAGAGTATCTTACCTCATTTGTTTTAAAAGATCGATGCCAGTAAGATTCGGCATATGGATATCTAATAATACTAAATCTGGTAATTCTTGTTTGATAATGTCTAATGCTTTTTGCGAATCAGAACATTTAATGATTTCTATATAATTATTCCCTAAATATTTCTCGATGATTCTTAAATTTAAGATGGAATCATCCACAACAACAATTTTTTTATCTGGCGAAAACATATTCATAATATATTATGACGTAGAATTTTGATTTTGGATAAAAATAAAAACATTTTTTAAAAATAGTCAATAATAATTTTGTTTACAGAATATTTTTATTAATCTAAATTTTTTTATATTTAAAAATATTAATAATTGCTTATATTTTCGAAATTCTCTTAGTTCTAAATATTTCCAAACATTTTTTATTCTATCTTAACATTCGATAAATCCCAGACATGAATTTTATTTTCTCCACTTGCAACAAGATATTGATTATCAGGGGAAAAAGTAACAGACGTTATTATATCTCCATCAGTTTGTAGTTTAAAAATTTCTTTGTAATCTTTAAAATTCCAGAGAATTACTAATCCCCTCATCATTCCTACTGCGAACCACTTACCATTGGGAGATACTGATACAGTCTGTATAGGAATTTTTACATCGATAAGTTTGATTTCTCTTGCAGTTAATATATCCCATATTTTAATAAATCCATCCTTACTAGCTGCTATCAAAATTCTACTAGATGGATGGAAAGAAAGTGCTCGAATCGGTAATTGATTTTTTGGTAGGGTTGATACTTTACCACTAGAATGATCATAAATTTTTACATCTCCATTAGAAGTAGAAACCGCAATAAAATTACCATTTGGCGAAATTTCCAAAGGCGGCACACCAATAACATCGATAGATTTTATTTTTTTACCCGTTAGAACATCCCATAATTGAATATTTTTTGTTTTTCCTATATCTATGGTTGCTATATATTTACCATTAGGAGAAAAACTAACAGAACAATTAAAATGGTTGCTATACCCAGGAATTCTATAAATTTCTCTATAGGTAGATAATTCCCAAACTTTTATAGAATTTTCGTCGCCTCCAGTTGCAAGAAATTTTCCATCCGAAGAAAACCTAACAGTATGAACAAAATGATTGTGCCCTCTTAATGTTTTAATTTCTTTTTTTGTAAGAAAATCCCATATTTTCGTTTTGTTGTCTATACCAGACGATGCAAGGAACTTTCCATCTGGCGAAAAAGCAACAGAATAAATCAATCCTTTATGTTCTCCAAGAATAAAATGTATTGGTAAATTATTCGAAAATAAATTTTGTCCAAATAAAATCAACAAAAGTAAATATATTCTTTGTAAATTCATTCTTATCCTCCTTTGATTGATCAAGTTATTTGTTTTTCTTAATTATAAAAACTTATACCGACTTTTATACAAATTTTTTTTATTTTACTTTTAAAAATTTTTTAAAAATTTCGTCAAATATAAGCAGAATGGAAACACAACTACTTATTTGGGGGATCACTTTTTTAACCATTGGATTATCTATTAATGTTTACCAGAGTAAAATTTTTTATACTCTTTATAAATCTACCAAAGATAGAACATACTTAGGGATGATTTATATTTTATTCCTAGTAATGATATTGATACTCTTCTTTATCATTGGTTATGGAATCATTTATTTAAATCATATCAATCAATTGTCTCTATCTACTATTAGCCCATTTTTAGAAAAAAATTTGGTTTTGTTGATTCTTTTTTTTGGTTCTATTTTTGTTTTTATCATAAATTCTAGCTTTTACTTGATACTCAATAAACTATTTTCTATCAGTTATTCTAATGATTTTTTGGAAAAAATCTTTAATACCCTTCCCACATTTGTTTTTCTTACAGACCAAGAAGATAAAATTATCAACATTAATGATAGTTTTTTAGCAAAATTCCAGCTTAAAAAAGACAACTTATTAGGCAAAAAAATTTCTGAGATAATGAAAATTCATTGTGATGTCCAAAATAACGAAGTAGAATATTTTATTCTAGAAATCAACGGAATCAAAGCCTACATTGATTTTACCATACAAGATATAAACCAACTCAATAAAACATTCAAATTCTTTTGCTTTAACAACATAACCCCTTTGGTAAATTTACAAAAGAAAATTCAGAAAGAAAAACAAATTCTACAACGTTTTTTCTCTCCTAAAATTATCGAGCAAATCTTCGAAGATCAATCAAACGATCAAATCGAAAATCAGCTACAACACATTAAAGGTACAAAAAAAGAAAGAATCATTGTTTTTATCGATCTAAGAAACTCTACCAACCTATCATTAAATACTGAACCTCACGAATTTGCTACAATTCTGAATAGATTTGCACATATGGTTTGTGATTATGTGCTAAAATGCGGCGGTATTGTTCATAAAATCTTGGGAGATGGTATTTTAATTACATTAGAAAAAAATCAAGCTAATATTCTACCCTATTGCTTTAAAAATATTTTTGTTCAGTTTAAGAAAGATCCTCTTTTGCAAGAACTATCTTTTGGAATTACCTGTCATTATGGAAATGTTTTTATGGGATACATTGGCTCAGAACACTTAATAGATTATACAGTATTAGGAGAAGCAGTCAACATAACTTTTAAACTGCAAGAATTAGCAAAAAAACTTTCTTATCCGATTATCATTACAGAAGATGTGATGAATTTATTTTCGCCAGAAAAAGATTTCAATAATTTTGTTATAAAAAAATTTAATAATATTTATTTAAAAAAATATAATGTTTCTTTTAATATTTTTGGGTTAGAACCGATGAATTTAGAATCAAAAGAAGTTTCTGACTATGGAAGTTGTAATTTGCCATCGAAGGACAATTCTTTAAGATAATGAACCAATCCAATTAGGGCAAGGCGATAACCTAATATTCCCATACCACTGATTACGGCTAAAGCTTTATCGCTTAAATAAGAATGATGACGAAATGGTTCACGCGAATATATATTGCTAATATGGACTTCTACAAAAGGAACGCTGATAGAAAGTAATGCATCGCGTAAGGCAACAGAAGTATGTGTTAATCCTCCGGGGTTGATAATTATACCATCATAGCTATTTTGAAAGTGTTCCTGAATTTTATCGATCAAATTACCTTCGTGGTTAGACTGAAAAAATTCAACCTCTACACCTAAATGCTTTGCATCAATACTTAACTGATTTTCTAAATCTTTTAGAGTAGTTTTACCATAAATATGAGGCTCTCTAATTCCTAATAGATTTAAATTAGGTCCATTTAATATTAATATGCGTTTAGACTTCATATCTTTAACCAAATAAATCTTTTTGTAGCATCCACGCGTCAAGAAAATCCTGGATATCCAATTCTAAATCGTAAACGGGATTTCCAATATCTTTTAGATAAATGTATTTGATTTTTCCTTTTTGGTTTTTTTTATCGTAGATCAGGTGTTGTGCTATTTCGTTTGCTTTTAGGTTTGCTGTATCTAAGGGAAGTTTTAACAATCGCATTATTTGGATCACTTCTTCGATGATTTTATCCGATAGTTGAAATTTCTTTTTAGAAAGTAGTAATGCTGTAACAAGCCCACGACTTACCGCTTCTCCATGAGAAAATTCTTTATAGTTGGTTAAAGATTCTATTGCATGTGCAACGGTATGACCTAAATTTAAAATCGAACGTAATCCAGATTCTTTTTCGTCCTTAGAAACTACCTCTGCCTTTACTTGGATAGATTCATAGATTAAGCGATTCCATAATTCAAAATCCCATGTTTTATAATCTGGTTGGTTAAAAACTACTTTTTTAAAGTTTTCGTAAACATTTCTTTTGAGTAAGGCATGTTTAACCATTTCTGCTAAACCACAAATCCATTCTTTTTCGGGAAGTGTTCTAAGAAATGCCAAGCTACACAAAACAACACGAGGTTGATAAAAAGAACCTATCATATTCTTTCCTACATCTACATTGACAGCAACTTTACCTCCAACACTAGAATCTACCATCGATAGTAGTGTTGTTGGAATCTGCACAAAACCAATACCGCGAAGTATGGTAGACGCAATAAAACCAGCAAAATCACCAATAACCCCACCGCCAACAGCAATAATACCACTTTTACGATCCACTTCGTATTGTATTAAGTCTTCGTAAATCTCTTGGGTATATTTAATGTGTTTATATTCTTCACCTGCTGGTCTAACAATAATTTTCGATGGTTGTAGTTGATTCGCTAATGTTTGTATTAATTCCTTATGATAAGTAAAAACATTGTCGTCAGTTATAAGAACATTTTTTGTAAATCGTAAGTTTTTTAATAAATCAAACCAGTCTTTTTTAAAATCATCAGAAAAATAAATATAATAGCTTTTATTGATATGTTCTTCGATAGGTATAAATAGTTGTTGATACATAAGGATATTAAATTAAAATTTCGTCAAATTGACTCTTAATTTTATCTAACGCTTTTTGGGCAGCTTGCTTTTCTGCGCGTTTTTTGGATGTCCCACTGCCGCGAGCGATTTCTATTCCATTTATAACAACGCGATAAACAAATTCCCTTTTGTGATCTGGTCCTTCTTGCGATACCATTTCGTAAACTGGATGAGTGTGATATTTTTTCTGTACGAGTTCTTGTAATGCAGATTTTGGATCCACTGCTCTACCTGGTTTCGTTAAATTTTTTAGTCGACTTTCTAACATGTTTAAAACAAACTTTCTTGTTTCTTCCAAACCTAAATCCAAATATAATGCTGCAACAAAAGCCTCAAAAGAATCTGCTAAATTCGAAGGTCTTCTTGCACCACCACTTTTCTTTTCGCCTTTACTCATTTTTAGGTATTGACCAAATCGCAATTTTCTTGCAGCACTTGCGAGGGACGTTTCCGAAACAGCTGCGGATTTAATTCGAGCCATCTGGCCTTCGTTTAAATGAAAATTTCTGTATAAGTAATCATTCACAACAAATCCGATTACTGCATCCCCTAAGTATTCTAATCGTTGATTGTTGAGTTTATGTGCATTGGGTTCGTTTGCAAAACTACTATGAGTAAACGCTAAGTCGTATAATCGATAATCTCTAAATCGTATACCAAGCCTTTTGGATAATTCTCGAAGTTGCTCTAGCCTTTCTTTTGTTAGTATGATCTTTTCGACATGATCGGAGTATTGCATAACATAAAAAAGACCGATTTTCTTTCTTACTACCACAGGATTTTGATAGCAAAAGAAAATCGGCCTTTATTCAAAAAAAATTATTTTTGATGTTCTTTGATGTACTTAATTACATCGCCAACTGTTTGGATTTTTTCTGCATCTTCGTCAGAAATTTCGATTCCAAACTCTTCTTCTAATGCCATTACTAACTCTACTGTATCGAGAGAATCTGCACCTAAATCTTCAATAAAATGTGCATCTTCTGTAATTTCGGACTCATCTGCACCTAATTGTTGTGCAATGATGGAACGAACTTTTTGAAATAATTCATCTGTCATGGTCTTCTCCTTATTTTAATTTTTTGTTAAAATTTATGATCCTATTTTTTTATGCAAGTTTAAAATCAATAAAATTAAACATAAAACTAAATTTTTTTTAATATGGCCTAAATCCACCACCATTAACATCTATCACCTGACCAGTAATGTAAGAAGATAAATCCGAAGCTAAAAATAAAACAACATTTGCAATATCTTCTGGTTGACCAGGTCTTTTTAACGGAATAGATGCAATCATTTTTTCTTTAATTTTGTCTGGAATTGCATCTGTCATCGCGGTTTGAATAAATCCTGGAGCAATTGCATTACAACGAACACCTCTTGCTGCACCTTCTACTGCAACAGTTTTTGTAAAACCAATCACACCTGCTTTGGATGCAGAATAATTTGCTTGTCCAACGTTTCCATTTTCTCCTGCGATAGAAGATATATTGATAATCACTCCACTTCGCTGGTTCATCATAATCTTAAAAGCAGCTCTTGTGCATAAGAATGTTCCTGTTAAATTTACGTTGATCACTTGATCCCATTGCTCTTTGGTCATTCTTAATAACAGTGTATCTTTTGTAATACCAGCATTGTTTACTAATATATCTACTTTACCCCATTTTTCTTTACATGTTTCGATCAATTTGTTTGCTTGTTCTTCGTTAGAAATGTCACATGCAAAATAGGTAGTTTCTACATTATATTTTTTAGAAATTTCTTCCGCTGTTTGTTTTGCTGCTTCTTCGTTTATATCGTTGATTAGAACCTTTGCTCCAGCTTCTGCTAATTTTTCTGCAATTGCTTTACCAATTCCGCGTGCGGAACCTGTCACTACAGCAGTTTTATCTTTTAAATCGATTGTTATCATAAGATTCTCCTTTTATTAGAATTTATAGACAAACCTTTTTAACATAAAGTAAAGTCAAGTAAAGCATGAATAAAATTGACTATAATATCAAGTATTTATACATAAAAATGAAAGCCAATCGCAATACCTATGTTTGCATCTAATCCATCCTTAGCCAAAAGGTTTAAATTGATTTCTCCAAAAAGATCCCAATCATTCTTTTCGTAATAAACTAAACCAAAGGGAACTCTAACTCCGGGATAGAGAGATTTGTTTTCTTCGAATATGCCGCGAAAAATCTTTTGTTTTCTCGTTCGTTCTTGCATAAGAAATGCTCCACCTGTATAAAGTTTCAATCCTTGATTGATTTGATAAAAATCATACAATACACCAGCGTGAAAATATGCACCATCTTGAAAAATTCCCAATGTTGATTCTATGGACATCTTTTGATCCCATTTATACTTAAATGTTATTCCAGTAGGAAAAAAAAGAGAAATTCCTAATCCTAATTTTTTTTCCTGCGAATATAGCCCCTTTGTTATGGCAAAACAAGATAAAATAACCACACTTAAAATTATTTTTTTCATAATTTATAAAGTTTTTTATATACTTTATTAAACAACTATTTTATATTAAGAATCCAATCTGAAAAAACAATTTACAAAATTATACAAAAAAATATTCGATTTATTATGCAAAGGCAATACAAATATTTTGATTTCGTAATGGCAGCATTTGTAACAGTTCTTCTTACCTCAAATATTATAGGTGCTGCCAAGGTTGCAAAAGTTTTTGGAATCGAATTTGGAGCAGGTGTTTTCTTTTTTCCTTTTAGTTATATTTTTGGGGATGTATTAACAGAAGTATACGGTTATGCTAAAACGCGAAGAACAGTATGGGCTGGTTTTGCTGCATTAGCTTTTGCATCAATTATGAGCTATATAATTGTAAAAATTCCACCTTCTCCGAATTGGAAATATCAAGAAGCTTACGAAATTGCGTTTGGAATTACCCCAAGAATAGCATTAGCTTCTTTAATAGCTTATTGGGCTGGTGAATTTGCAAACTCTTATGTACTAGCTAAAATGAAGGTATGGATGAATGGCAAAATACTATGGATGCGAACCATTGGTTCAACGATTGTAGGAC